>JGI24022J15233_10004272_pt1 | contig 14677 bp, 9 predicted proteins | sample Ectturendosymbi2_FD_15233 | JGI IMG/M metagenome (IMG submission 15233) | reverse complement strand
TATTTTTCGTTGAATTGCAGAACAGTATTTTTACAAGTCCAATTAAGCATCTTTCGAAGTTCCATTCGGTTTAAACCATGAAATTTACTCTCCCTATCAGCGAAGACCTTCTTTTATGCCATACTGTAGTTTTGTTAGGGCAGTGGTTCCCAGCCTTTCTAGGCTTGCGGCACCCTACAGAACACAAATATTTAATTTGCGGCACCCAGTGGCGAACCCATAGCTATTTGCTTTGAGATCTGATGGTATTTTTAAAAAGTACTTTTAATGATATTGAAAAACGCATTAACTCGCGGCACCCTGATACTGTAAATGGCACCCCAGGGTGCCGCGCCACCCCGGTTGGGAACCACTGTGTTAGCGTTTCTATTACGTCAGGCGCATTTAGTATTTTTTGATGTGATTTTTTCCATTTTAATTTTCTTCAACAAGGTCATCCTGAAATCGATTTGTTACTGAGTACATGCGCATGTTTATACTGCTCCCAGGCAAATTAGAGAAGCTAGGCAAATCAGAAAAGATCTTGAGCTTGAATAGCAAGCAAAAGTCACTTTGCCAACTGGCAACCATACAACTCTTCGTCAAAAAGACAAAGGGAAACAGCAAGGAAATGACAGAAGCGCGTTTGGATCTGATGCTTTAGTGGTTCTTAGTTTATCCAACCACGCGAGCCCTTCTTTCTGAGCTTGATGCTCACTAACTGCTCATGAGAAAGGTCTATTTCAAGATTCAAAAGAATTGAATTGAAGGGTCATAATGTTTCAGGAGAGTTCGTCCACATTAAGCATTCGGTGCATTAAAAGTGACAACGTACAAACGAAGCAAACAAATTTTAATGAGTTCCATAGGCGGTTTTGTTATGAAGAAGGCCACAGGACAAAACCTTTTTAATTGTTCAATGCGCTATGTTCAGCCTTACTTGATTCGATGATTGTAGCTTTTCATTTCTTAATATGTTTTAATGACAGCATAAGGGAAGTTCAAACCAGTCGCGTCATCACGGGGAGAATCGGTGGGCTCAGCCCCTGCAAACTGAAATACGAAAGACTTTAAATCGGTGGAGATTTTATCAGATTTGCAGAAAATCAAGTCACCCTGCGCAAATGTAAAACCTCCTATCAAAGACTTTCTGACGACAGTTCTAGTTTTAATAAACCTCACACCCTTTCCGTGACGGTTTCGTTGCACTCGATTCTTTGCAGTCTGAAAAACTAACAAACACGCGAATCATGAACCTAGCAGTTGCAACCATTTTGGTGCGTTTCGCTTGACGTGTTTTGCTTGTGTGTGTGTGAGATTTTTACAGCAGTGGTAAGAGAGTCCCAACGTGGTCCTCAAGTTGTGTTTTAACGTCTTTATATCTCCACACAGATGTGCAGTGTGTTTGTTTTTTTGAGAACAGATAAGAAAAAATAGATGTGAAACTTATAAAAAACGTAGGCCATGTGTTTTGCCCAATGCTTAACCGTGACGTTTTCCTTAGTTTGTCTCCAAACTTAATAACCCTGCTCCCCCCAGCCAAGCACGATTTATAAAAATTCATGTCACTGAAGGCCTTTGCGTCGGAAGCAACTAGTAGGATTTTACAGATTATTTTATTACCGTATTTTTAGAGCATCATTATCGTCATTTTCGGCTTTGCACAAATTGATTAACATTTTTCCATTTTTTCCTCATAACAGTGGAGAGTGGGCCTCACAAATGGATTAGTCTGGCCTCGCATCAGCTAAATCTGGCCCTGAGTTGCACGCTGTAAAGATATCTTTAGTCTTGCGTACTCATACACTATGCATTTATTCTCCAAATAAGGAATGAATATCTCATTTTAGTGGTTTTTGGTGACTGAGAAACTCAATTTAGTTTTTGTTTGCGAAGTTGATGATTCAGATCGTCTTCCTATGCGTATTATCACAGGCAGTGATCGCAACTAAAATGAAATTTTATGGAATCCGTACAAAGAATGTCTATTATATATTTGCATTGTTTGTCAAACCTTAAAAATCAAAATAATATTTTAAAACACTTTCTAAAAACTTGCAGAAAATCAGATGGCTAAACTAATTTGATTGAAAAATTATAAAAGGGCTACATTCTTTCATTAGGATTTGCGTAATAAGAAAATAGGTGTGGACACAATAACTTTGTTTAAACACTCGAATGTGGTGGAGAGGTTTCACTATGGATCGACAGTTTGTTCTGTCATGCTCATAAAACTATCTACATATTTAAACAAATGGAGTGCCGCAGAACTAGGGCAGAACTATTTTCGTTGCTAACATTGGAAGGAAAATTATTTTGAGTTTTATTTCCCATTGTGATCAGTTTTTCATTTATGGCAAATGTAGCAACAAAACTCAAGATTTTGTAAATGGCAGATGCTCAGTGGGGAACTGGTGGATACAGAGCATCGAATGGATACATCTACAAAATCACAACTACTACACAAACTTTTCAAGCATCACGCACAGCTTGCAGAAGATTGACTGGTCAGCTGGCTTATGTAGGCATGAGGAATTCCACAGTGTTCAGGTGAATTTGCTTTGAATTGAAAACAAAACGAAGTGTGAAAAACGTTCCCGTATTTATGAAAATATGTCATGAAACTTTCAGTGGAATAGCACAGCATTTCTCCAGTGGATGGCTTAACGTGTGGATTGACCTTTCCGACCTGGAAACAGAAGGCATATTTCGCTGGGGCGATGGTGTTCTCGCTTCAAATGGATGGACTAAATGGAGACCTGGTGAACCGAATAATGTCGGCGGTGTAGAGGACTGCGTCTACTTATATCGACCAGATGGTGCCACATGGAACGACAACGCATGCAGCAAACAATTTCCAGCTTTATGTGAAAAACGTATCTGGTAAACCGAACAGCAATCGGATATTTGGGGGCTGGGTTGAGATCCACTGACAAATATGCGATTGGGTTGAGACAAATATGCGATCTGGGTTGAGATCCACTGACAAATATGCACACCCACAATTTTTGCTTCCAGTGCAAAACGTAAGAATGAGATTTTAAGAATCAATAAAAAATCGCATGATCTAAATGACAAGTGGTAATTGCGTGGAGTGAGAGGATTAAATAAGCAAAACATTATTATAAGCCATACAGTAAAACTTTAGGTAACAGTCAGGCAATCGAACCGAGCTTTAACCAAAAATAGGGAAGTTTAGGGCGAATCGTTCTCTATGTACGAACAAAAACCGTAATCGGAACTAAACGAATTAAGGTTAACAGCGTTTACTGGTTTTCCTTAATTTGCGATCACGGCCATGCTGCATTTATTCCAATGAATCTTATAATATAATAACACGACAAAGCGAGCACAGTGTTCTATTCAAAATTATACCCGAACCTCTCGTTTTTTGTCAAAGGATCACACAAAGCAAGTTGCAAATCTGCATTTTTATAGTTTCACTTTTATGAAGAATATGTTATAGTTTTACTTTCATGAAGAATAGTGAAACGGTGTTTGCTCATTGCTTGTAGCAATAGAAAAGTATCTGCCATAATGCATAACATTATTGATTGTGCATGACATTAAACCTAGAGCTTTTAATGAACCCTTTAATGCCCGCGCGAGCCACTATACTGCCAGGCACGTTTTTGGTTATAACTCGCCAGCCGCTATAGCTAGAGAGCTGTTCAAACCCTCTACGGATGCGGCAAGTCTACTACGTTCGATTAAAAAAACATTTTTTGACTTGGGTGAGGGGTTCGCCTGGGAGGAGCTCGCAAAGTGGGGGTGTTTTTGGATTTTTGACCAACTTTGAATGGCCTTGGACGCCAATCCAATGAGCCAAAATTTTGGCTCAAACTTTTTTTGGAAACTAGATGATCTCTCGCGTCGATAGTGCCCTTGATTGACCTTATAGCATGGATTATTGATTGTGATTTGTTTTTTTGGCTTTTCAAGTCTGTTAACATTTCGCGCAAAATTGCCACCAGTTGGCGGTTTGACTTGGATTTCTTGACATTTTTATTCTTGTCAATGTACGTAAAAAACTTTTTTCTCGCATGAAATATTTCAGCTTGTTTAAAACGAAAAGGTAATTAACATGTACAAGGCAAAATATATTACTTGTTTTACGCTTTGGTTTTAGAATCAAAGAAACATCTACTTTCCTTAAACGTAGCTTGTTCACGCTCAGTAAAATACTATTAAGGATCTGTAACACGTCATTTGGAGAATTTAGTCCTATTCCACTCGTATTTTTGGATGACTAGAGTAATTATTAAGGTAATGCCAAGAGACTAGTCATTGTTTCTCGCAATTATTTAGCAAGGCTGTGTTTAGCAAACCCAACTACATGAAATAACTTTTTGAAATGTTTTTTTTTATGTGGAAGACCTTTTTGATAAACACTGTTTGTGGAAGTGCTCTAAGAACTCTAGAAAATCTTAAGCATGTGAGCCAACCGTCTTGGGAAAACTGTTGCATACGTCAATCGCTTCGCAGAGAAAAATCTACTTCACTTTTTCCGGATTAAAATCGAATGACTTGAAATGACTTACCTACACAAAATTTTCACAATGAATCAACAGCAAGTCGAGGCTCGAAGCCTGATCGACTTGACATGGTCAACGAATTACGTGGGTTTGACTCGAAGCTGACTGCGAATGCGTTGGATGTAACTTAATTTTAGAAGGTCTGATGATTTTAACTCGACTTCCAAGTTCGTTCGCACACATGGGAAAGTGACTCAGAAGTCATCCAAGGACCAGGTTGCTTGATTTTCTCTTTGACCTGACTTGATGTCGCTATAGTATGGAGCCAGTGAAACTATCCGTACTGCTAAAAATGTGACGTGTTTCGAGAGCTTTTGGGACTGCTTGCCCGCGACATTTATGAGAAGAGAAGCGGGTGTGAAAAGCGAATGGAATCAAGATTTAAAGACCTTGATATGACAATGTTATAGTGTTGTTCTCGTGCTACAATTTATCTGGACAAACGAAACACTAGGAATTTTCTTTCCCATATATTTTGTTTAAAAAAAACTGAAGTTTGGAAAAAATATTTAGGCAATCTTTCGTGAACTAAATCCAGCATAAAAAATAACAACTCCATGAACAACGCGAAAAATTACATGATAATATACTGAACGTTAACCAGAATGCTGCAAGAGAACCAACAACAAACGTCTAAAAAGCTCAAGGCAAATATTACATGTTTCACACAAAGCAATGAAGATAGATCAATCAACTGATGTGATGTCCTTCGCTAAATTGTAGCCGTTTTAACGTCAACAGCAACACGTGTTAATCGTCATGGTTGATGATATAACACCATATGGTTGCCATCCCATTAAAACATATTTAAGACACAGCTGTTTTCCATTCAAAGCTCTTAGAGATCTCTTAATGCTGTTGCTTTGGTGAGTCTTCGCAAAACAAAAAATGTTTTATGAATGATCATTTAATATGAAAAAGTTTTACTTGAATGTTCGGTAGGTTATGTGGCTACCCAGCCATGAAGCAGAAAGCTGGTCTAAATCAGGGCTTCTCAAACGTTTTTGTTCTGCGATCCATTTAAAAAAGTTTTTTTCTTTGTGACCCCCTTGATGGATAGCCTAGATGTTAATGATACATGTAAATGTCTGATTACAAATCTCAAGAAGCATTTTTGTCTGTGGCGAAATCATACAAATGTGGACAATCCACGAAAGTAACTATACAGTTAAAAAACTACCACGAAATGGAAATAGTATGGTGAAAGAAATGAATGAAAAAACAATTCAGTTTATAGAAGTTATCAAGCACAACTGATTGGATGGATGCACTTGATAATTTTTACACAGATCATCCATTCATAGATTGATACAAGACAACGCAGGACGAAGGACATTCTTAACATTTTTCAAAAAGGATCGGTTTTTGGACTTGATGATTACCAATTTTGAGAATACCGCTTCACACAAACATCTTGTAAAAAAGTCTAAGAGTTTATGAATTGCTAGATCAGAAATGACTGAGCATTAATTTCTTGTTCTTATCCAAAAATGACATAAACTCTGTTTTGAAAATTCCAGTTGCAAACTTTTGTCGTTTAATAACTCCCCAAACTCATCCTTGGGATGGCAGGTGTGTGGCCTCCTTAAATTTCAATTGTGTATGGTTTGTAGATCCAACATTTCCAGAATCAAAGTCCAAAGTGCTTCTGAAACTGTGTATGAAGTTTTTAACTTTAGTTTGAAACTACTCGGTGTGCTCTCACAGCAGTTATCCAAAGGCACCAGCTTGCTGCATATTATGGAGAAGAACCTTTTTGGCGCACCTTCCCTGCAAAGCGAAAAGACCACAGCAGCGACAAAAAAATAAGAAAAAAAGCATGAAGCAGCAATAAACAGTCAATTCATGCACAAAAATCATACTAGAATCGAAAACTGATATTGCACTTACAGTATAGACATGTCAAACCAAAATTAATGGTACAGTGCAAATGAGCAGAGATTGGTAAATCCAAAGTTGCACAATCCCAGGTTTTTGGCCAAGGTGTTGTAGAGATCTTTTACCTCTGACTGATGAAACCAGTTACCAAATGTATCCAGCTCATGTGGCAACACGGGTTCCGTGAGAGTGGACTGACTTACAGAAATAAACAATTGATCGCATTTGACAGGAATTCTGCCCAGTATAAACTATGCATAAACTTGCCTATTTCAGGAATGTATATATCAGTAATTCCTACTCAGGAAACCTGGGCCGTCCACCACGCATGGGCTTCTTTTTTGTTGATTTTATATACTTAGAAAAATATTCGAAACCTGTGTTTCCATGACTTTTTCTGATTTTCAGAGACAAGTGGAATGGTGCCAGTGTTATTTTACAAAAATGCCCCTGAAAGCTTATAATACCGACCAGGGTTACCTGATGTGTAAGAAATTTTGTGCACTTTACTAACATAACATTTCAATGAGATTTTAACTGCAAAATGTGTTTAGCCAAATATGACCACCGAAACCTTGTATGTGAAGAGTCTTCCTACACCATGACTCCATATGATGAAAAAACGGTTCTAAAATGCGCATGACGTTTTGTACGCATAATTAAAAACTCCCCTATGAAATATCCCCATTTTGGAGGTAAAGTGTATAAAATTTGTATGCTATGTATGTTTTGCTGCATAGATACGATTTTGTTGTGGACGTGATTAAAAATGGGCGTTGGGAAGTCAAAAATAGTTTGGTTTTGAAATAAAGGATGCCGCATGTCTCAGGAAAACGTAAGCAAATTTTGGGTTGCATTACACCCACGATTTACCATCTCGTATAGCGTTTTAATGTTTCCTGAGCATTATGAAGATCTAACTTTTTATACAATTGTGAGACTCTGGACTTATAAGAAATACAGGTCATTGCTCTTAATACTTTGTTATGTAAAACATTTAGTCGGTTCAAAACCGTTTTTCCAGCTCCACCCTAGACACCAATTGCATATTGAAGATGACTATAAGCTGAACTGCAGTAAACTGATCTCAATGCATTTAAGGTAATATCTTATCCTATAAAATATTCTAACACTTCAGGATAGTTATTCACGGTTATGTATATGGTCTATCCAGGAAATATATTGATCGATATACACCATAAGATACTTGATTCAAACTGTGTGTTTTGTTTCATAGTTTACTTTAAAATCCCAAGATTGGCTTAGGTTGTTATTGATATAAGCATACATGTGGGTTTTTGAGTACTTTAAAGAGACAACTTATTATATCGCATCCATTCATCAATTTCTTGTAGTTCACTATTGACTCATTTTGCAGTTCGGCAGGAATTGGCATAGGACATCGTCAACAATGCGATCAACTTGTTTTTGAGGCTTGGAAGTGTTTGTCTGATTCTTCTGGAAATACGAACTTTGCAATGGGGACCTTGTCAATTTTTGATCGAATTACATTTGCGAACAAGTTTTTCTAGCATGAATATCATGAACACCTTTTAACTTTTTCGATCATTGCCTTGTTCCACATTATTCAGATCATCCAAATAACGACAGGTTGTCAGCAGGCCCGTAGACACGTGAGGGGCTTTCGGGGGCAGTGCCCCCCAATTTTTGTGCCTCACAAATTTTGTTCAAATCAGAAAAATTTCTTTTAAACATAAATAAAAACAAAAATCTTGCCCGCCTAAAAACGTATCTTGCTCCTCAAACCCTGCAACCTGGCTATGGGCCTGGTTGTCAGTATGTAGGCTATTTTTACTGCAGCGAAAACCTAAACTGGGCCGCACAGAACTTTCAACTGGGCCGCATGAGGCCCCCGAACTGCGAGTTGTTCATAGCTGGTCTATGCGTCAAGCTTATGGTTTCATCAAACCAGTAGCCACGGGAGGCATTTGGTGGCAGTTCCCTAAAATTTTGTTGTGCTCGGAAAATTTTTTATAGAGTTTGTTTTAAACTTACAATAAAAACAAAGATCTTGCACCATGAAAATGTATTTTGCTTCCCCAAGCCTTAAAACCTGGCTACGGGCCTAGATTCCATCAAGAGAGCTGTTTGAAGTCTGATTATCAGTGCCATTTTCAGCACAGTCCTCCACTCTTTTCGGTTAGGAATAAAAGATACTGTACTTTTGACGTTTAAAACTCTGATTGCGCGCTTTGATGCAGTCAGATTGTTTATATTCGTCCCTATTCTTCGAACACTACAACCGTATTTTACTTTGTGACTGAGCGCTCAGACCTTACAGTGTTTTTTGAGGGCGTGTGCATGCCACAGCACATTCGCAATTTACCTGGCTTTAACTAGGGGTGGACTCAGTGTCCTACTCTGGATGTGGTGTTGTACCAAGCGTTACGGGTTAGCAAACAATAGTTTTAAGAAATTGTCTGTAACCCTGTGGTTCTACCTCCAGCGCCATTATAAAACGTTCTGTTGTGTCTGTTTATATCAATCTGCGTTGTGCAGACAGTGTGTGCTTGTACTCTACGGACTTCGTGCCTGTTTCAAAACAATTATACTGCTTATTTGAATCAAAACCCACTGGCCATACAAACTTTAGATACTAAACTGCCGAGAAGATGAGTAGATCGCTCTTTTTCTCATGAAAATATAAGGAGAATATTCATTGTGATAGGTTACCGTAAAAAATGATTTTAGCATAATCAAACAGCTGCAGGAATGTCAATTCATCCAATCCATTACAAAATACAACTAGGCACAAATTTATGTTGGTGTATGTATGGCATCATGTCAAAAGTAGCATTTGATATTGCCTGAGTGATTAAGCTGAAAATTTCTAAGTATTTTATATCTGAATCTGAATTTGAAAGAAACAGGCTTTGAACCCGGNAGACAGGCCTGTCACCAGACGAACGTCACTGCCGGCTTATACGATTGTTTTTGGCGTTTTGTGGTACACAGTGAATATAACNTGGATTTATTGAAGAAACTACAACTTGACTTTGGAGTGTCTTAACCCGTCGTTTTCTCNGTGACGACGGGCCTGCCTGTAGTTCCAGGTCAATTTGACCCAAAGGGGGAGTATGAAAGCGGTTCTTTAAACATCCCCACCTCCTAAAAATGCTAAATTTAAAAACATATTGTAATAGTTGGAACTTCAAATTTAGGAATTTTTTAAGTGAGATGGTGGCTTAGTTTCATAGTGAAAATAAACCTTTATTTTTTAATGCTACGCTTGGAAGTAACTGGGCAAAATGGCAAGCAAATTTAGGGTGCAGGAAATGTGTGGCAAGCAAAGAGAAAAATCATTGTGATTTTTCATTTACGATTGATTTCGTTTGTTAAATGTACGGAAAAGAACATTTTTGTTGTGAAATATTTTATGCCTAAAATAAAAAACATTCAGCAAAAATGCTCTGTGGGGAAGCAAACAAACAATATCCCAGACGCTCTAAAGGTGCGATGATTACATATAATCCCACAGCACATCTTGACTTGGAAGCTTAAAGATGTATAAACATCGACGTTGGAATCACTCAAACTCTGCACAAACTGCGAAGGTGCATTTAAATGCATTTACACGTAAAGTTTGCCTAGTTCAGACAATACCGTGTAGTGTACATATAGCGCGACTAAAATAAAGATCTTGAAGAGAAAATATTGTTTAAGCGATTGAAAAGAATTAAGGAATTCATATTTTTTTTGATGGTTTGTGAGCAGGTGTTGAAACGTTACAGCAATAGGACTTGCCATGGTTTTGCCATGGTCGTTAACAAAATCACAAATTACAGTGCAATGCAAAGAACGGTTCGGATATCGTTAACGGATGTGTGTTGGCATAACCAAAGTGGAAAAAGCAGCGTTGCACAATAAATTACGGTAAAAATACAAGGGAAAACATTTTGTTATGACAATTTAGCAAGAGCTTCCCCCAAACACGCAATGCCTAAAAATTGTGATTTTTTAAAATTTTTCTACTTTCTCAACGGTTGATCTAAATGACATTTTTGAGATAGATAAAATTTTCTTTTAAAAATTGTTTTCAGAAAAATAAGCTTTCCATACCAGATTCCCGACATAAATAACTCGAACCTAACTTTAAAACTAACCTAACCTAAATTTAACCTAACTTTACCTTAATAGCCCAGTTTGATATGTCCTAAATTGATATGATAAAAATAATAATTGTACTCATTCAGTATTTCATTTTTCCGTTCACAATCAAGGACAAATCGGTAAGACTATGAGTAAGAAACTAAACAAGAGCATGCACTCACTTATGAATAACTGTTGTGAAACCCACTTTCACTTATTACGTATGGTTTTACGCGCATTCATAAGACATAACACACTACTGAATTGTATTTATTTTTCTACTGTACTCAGAATATAAAATGGCACTCAACAAATTTCTTAACTAAAAGCACATCTTACGAATTACTTAAGTCGTAAATCGAATGAGTCATTGAGTTTAGCGTGAGTAAGCTGAGAGTTACTTGAACGAAACGTAAACAGAACTAAGACGTGCTTGATACCGTTTAATTCTTGTTATCAGTTAACGTTTTAAGTTACTCGATATCTGACGACATTTCTTTTTATTATTGCGTTTATTCTGTTTTAAGTCAGTTATCAAGAATTGTACCAAATTGTGGCGATTCATATAAAAGTGGTATGTACCAAATTTGTCCAAACTTGCATCTTGGAAGTAATTAGTACCAGAATTGGCATTAAACTACAAGTTGACATTGTGTAAGTTCTTCACTCCCACACGCAACGCGCTACACTTAAACATGCATCGCGGTAACAAATAGCGCACAAATACATGAAAGTACACGAGGATATATACGTGGTGTATATATCAACTCTGGTAGTCTTTATAACACCATGATTTATTATCCTAAGCTAAAATCTAATTACTTTCTTCACCATTGCTGAGAGACTTGACGACTTGACGCCACTTAACAAATTCACAACTTCCTTCGGGGCTGTCGGCAGGATCACTCTTCAAATGACCTGGATACCGCATGAGCATCGGAAACCAAGTTAAGACAAGCGGATGGAATACCTCAAATTTTTTAACCTTGGAGTACTAACTTGCTAGTTAATGTCGGCAAGACCACACTCCAAAAAATCAACTACTTCTATGTCAACGAAGCAATTTCAATGAGTGAGCACAGAGCGCCTACTTATTAGTTCCAGTTGGCGATGGCATCTTTTACAGCGTATTGTGTCTTGTTCACATATTACACTTTTTTACTGACTTAGGCCCCTATGTTGGGGGCCCCTGGCTGTAGCCTAGTCAGCACCCCCTTAATCCGCCATTGCCATTGTGGTGTCATTGTTCACCGTACAATTTTGGTTTTCACCACTCCGGTTACGTCATTTTATATCTGCAACCAAAATCCGTTACAGACGGATATCTGTCTTTTACAGGGCACTCAAATTATGAATCTCTTTTACCTAGCAAGACTTGTCAGCGTCACTTAAAAACAAGAGCTGGAAACGTCTGATATCTCGTCCAAAGCGATCAAGCACACTTCCAATAAAACCTTGCTTGTCTTTGCTGATTTTTTCGCGGTGAACGCTCATGTCATCATACATAAACCGGGCAAGCGTTCATCTGACACTGTCGACTGAAGCCACACTTTTATTCTTCGCAATGTACCAAACGACTAACACGTATTTCCACAAGCATTTAAATGCATTTATACGAAAACTTTGCCTAGCAAAGCTCAGACAAAACGGTGTACATATAAGTGTGACTAAGATAAAGATCTTGAGGAAAAAACATTACTAAAGCGATTGAAAAGAATTAAGGAATTCACATATTTGCTGATGCTTTGTGAGCAGGTGTTGGAACGTTTGCAGCAATAGGAGATTAACTAATTGATCCATTTTGCAACTGTTGCAATGCTTGCGCATCCATAAAGCGGTACTAGATAATTGCGGCTAAAAATCTTGAATCTATTTAGAATATAATTGGCCGAAGATATTCTTAATACTTTTAACTTGCAAAGAATTGGATCAAATTTCGACGAGTGAGAATAACCAGACAAGACTGGCTGAGCATACTCTTCAGTTCCGACGCAAAGTGCAAGTTTGGTGGAGTAAAGAGTGTTCGTGTGGAAGTCCTCAACTGGAATGGTTGAGTTTCCAAAGAATATTTTTAAGAATGGGGACTTTCACTTTGAAATTATTCTGCTGTTTTTTGAAAGGTAGTGTGCTGTCGGGGCTCCGCCGGAAGTTTGTTTCAGTTTGATACACTCTTCTAAATGAGAAGTACCAAAAGGTAGCGACTCACACTTCACCGAGTAACTTGTTCATGAGTTTTGACAGTTTGTTGTTAGAACGTTTCCCAAATTTTCAATTTCTTTCGGGTTACATGATTTTATTGAAATTATTCTTCACAGTGAATATCTTCAGGCATTTGTTGCTGCGACGCCTTTTCAACGCAAAGGTTTGTTTCATAACAGCTGCGTAAGCACATACAAGTCTATTTCACTCGTGAATGTATTTTGTAGGATGCTTTATAATATCGAGCAATGTTGGAAGTCAGGATTTGATCGTAATAACACCACACCTGTTTGTTTTCTCGACCCTACCAACTATTATGAGACCACAAAATGAATTTATTTCTAGGTGATGCTGTTTGAATGACAAAATAATGAACAAAAATTTTGCCGTGGCTTTCTTGTCGCAAGTTTATCGCCACGTGATGAAAATGAAGGCAATTCGTTTGCGATGGTCAGAATTAAAAAGCGAGATGTTAGTTTGAAAAGTTCACCATTTCCCACTTTTAGGCACTGATTCATGGACTACGCCAATGTATCATTGCGAGAAATGAGTATCTTTTTCGATGTATCTTAGTTGCCATAAACAACGTTCACAACGTCCTCAACCTTTGCCAAAACCAGGGCTGGTGTTAGCAAGTGCGGGGCCCGATTGGAAACACTTTTGCGGGGCCCAACTCAGTGGAGTGGAGAAATTTTTGAAGGGGTGAATCAAGTCATAATGGGAGAAAGCGGTGTAACACCTGCCTGTCTCTGTATACTTTACCTGTGAAAAATGGTTACAGTGAAATCCACTGAATACAGCACCGATTAAAGCAGTACAAATCGTTTATTAGAGCAGGTTTTGAATATCGCAGGGAAGTAAAAATTCTTTCCTTTTTAACGCTGAAGTCAAAGCAAAGGATGCAAACGACATTTTCGTGGACGTTTTGGTAACTTATGCTACCATCATAAGTACATTAGTAACACTGAAGTCATAATGATATAAATCGGTGATGTTAATAGACGAGGCCTGAAAGGATGACGCTAAGACCTCTCCAGCAGAGCAGTCCCATCGCCACGGGAGCTTTGGTGGGCTTAGCCCCCCAAAATGAAACGTGAAACACTATAAATAAGTGGAGTTTTGGTTAATTTTATAATGTCAAGAACCCCCAAACAAACGCAAAGCACCACTATTGAAAACTTTCTGGCGACGGTTCTGCAGCAAAGACTTCAACGGACAGCGCCGTAACAACCAATAAATATGTAAATTGATTGTAGATCTTCCAATAAGTATAAAACCGCTTTTTAATTTTTCAAAACAGGCAAGTTCTTTAGTAGCCTTAAACGTCCACGAAAGGTATTCCACTTTGCACGTTTTCAGAAATTTTGCAACTTTCGATGCATTAGGCTATAGCTAAGAAATTACGACGCCAAGCTGCAAGATTGATGCCATAATCCATGGGTGGCCAAACGTTTAGAACCGAGGGCCTAATTCTCGACTGCCTGGCCACTTCAGGGCTGGATAAAGTATGCACAGTCAACAAAAGACAGGCAGCAACCACATATTGCGTTGCATTGCTATCCACAGTCGGAAACATGTGCTTGAAAAGGTGTGTGTCGTGCACTCGCCTGCGAATCGAACTAAACACTATCTGCGGAAAACCAGGCATTAATTCAATTAAGACATCGCTCAATCATGAAGCTGAATAAGCGAGCAATGAAACTCTGAAACAAACACAACAGCGCAACTGATCAAATGCTTCCCAGGGCGGGCAAACTGCGCTGAAAGAACACTTTGCAGTATTGCATTACGAAATCGCAAGCACAACACAACAGCCGCAGGGCGAACACAAGAGCACAATTAAGGATTGCAAGCNCCACTACGTGAAAAGGACAAAGCAATCATACATTCACCACAGTCTCATTGGCATCACTTCTTCAAAAGCTGCCCTTGAACAAAGCTCCAGGGCCTGATTGTATTTCTGCAGAGCACCTGCT
>JGI24022J15233_10004271_pt1 | contig 14677 bp, 8 predicted proteins | sample Ectturendosymbi2_FD_15233 | JGI IMG/M metagenome (IMG submission 15233) | reverse complement strand
GGGGGGGGGTGCTAGGGGACTTTTCCTAAATTTTTCTAGGAAGGGCCAAAAGTGGTGAATTCGTTTTTTTCCCACTCGAAACTAAGAAAACAGCCTTTTGTTGCTGAAACTTTCAAAATCCAGGGTGGGCCAAGGCCCCCCGTGCCCCTCTTCTGGCGCCCATGATTATCTGTTTACCACCTTGAAAAAGACTCGCTTACTGGCTGGAAGATAGAGACTTTTAATTCAAAAATATATTATACGTGATACTGGTTAGTTTCCATTGCAGCCGTTTATTCAAAGTCTAACTACAGTGGTTCAGAATCATATGAATATTTCAAAGATGTGTAGTGATTTCGGCAGTGGCTTAAATCTTAGAAAATATTACTAGAAACCTATGAAAACATGCCGAATTGTTTTCAACCCTGGAATATTTTTTAAATTTATTACTGCACTTTCCCAATCGTTTTCCAGTGCCACTTTAGAACAAATCCGAATACGTTGCTTTGGGAAAGAAGTACTGAATATTATTTTATCAGTGGATTTGTTTCAAAAAAGCGCTTGCTGATATGTTTGCTATCACCTATAGAGAGGTCCGTAGGTGTTGGAGCAGGCACATTTTTGGGGGTGCGAAGGAAGTTTGCCCGAAAAAAACTCTTCATGTCAATTCGGGCGCCATTTTTTTCAAATCAAAGCATGTTCGGCACCATTTTTCATCATTTTTTCAGGGTGTTTGTAAAGGTTCTTCAGAGATTTTGCCCGGATTTTGTGGGATTTCGCCCGGATTTTCACCAAATCAAAACTTTTGAGGGTGCGGTTGCATCCCCGCCTCCTACACCAGTGGAGAGGTCGAATGTAAAATGATGCCATGCCAACTCTGATATTAAATATTACGAAACCAAGTCCTTACATTTTTCCAACATACCCGTTCGACTCTGTCACAATTTTTGTTTTCTTTAGGTGATGGAGGATTTGCAACAGTTTTCAAAACAGAAAGATTGCCAGAATACCAAGGCTCAATCCGACATGGAGTTATCAGCGACAATACCGTGGAGAGACCACATTCCATTACATTTGAACGTAAATGAGAACAATATATAGAATGACTACTTTTTAAACTTTTTCCCAATGTCCCAAACTGCCTGATTAATGAGAAAACCTACGTATAAACAAAACCGTCCTTAGCAGTTACGAGTACTGCACAGGCCATTGCTCAGTTTTCACACCCACTTTCCTCTGAGGAGTGTCGCTAGGGCAGTAACCTACAAAAGGTTTTCAACTACCTCACGGCTTTCACCAATCTCAGATAGCTCTGCTCGCTCCACAACAAGACGGGACCAGGCAAGGTCGGAGATGTAATCACGCCACCCAATCCTTGGTCAAATTCTGGGTTGTTTGGCCGTAGGTGCAGACAGAAGGACTTGCCTCGCCAATTATTTCTAGGGAATTCTGCTCATGTGGGCCTATAAAATGATACTGTAGTTTGCGGTATTTCAAGGATTCCGTTTTCTGACAAATAGAACAATCAAGCTCAAGCAATACTGTGCTTGCATTACAAACCCGTGCATCAGTCTCATTTGTCCGCTTTTCAACACTCCTGGATAACACCCCAAGGTGATTGAACATCTGCACAGGTCATGCATTTCTAAAGACAAAGTTAGGCTTTTCGAAAAATTTAACACTCCTATTTCCTAATCTATAATATAAACTACATGATCATGTTTTGAAAAAGTGTTTTGTAAGTGAAATAATTAGAAAAAAAGGCAAAAACAAAGGAACATGCGCAAAATAAATTAGTTGCACCGCTGAACCAAATTAGAAAGTTTCAGCACTTCGACAGGATTCTATTTTCAGTTTCTTCCCGTGAAATTTACATTATAGATTGCGTAGAACGAAATGGAAGTTCGTGGACGCAAATAGCTAAGACCATAGTTTTACCCCGTAACATATTTTTGTATCTATTGATTAACTACCTCTAGTTGTTTATTGAGACTTATTCGCACAAATGTCAAAATCAGAAGCCAAAGTTTAACTTAACCTGCTAACTTTTCTGCTCCTATCCAAAACGCAATGTATACGCCAGCTGGCGAAAGATGTTCGCCCATGAAAATGGTGACATACACAACTGACAGTTAATATTGAGATTATTTGGCACAGTACGAAATAAAAGGAAAAACTAAACAAAAAGTTATTATCCAGCCAATCAGTTACTATGAACCAATGGTTTTTAACCATATCTCAATCATGCTCCCCTTAAGCAATTGTACGTTGTTTCAATTCCCCTCGACGTTAAATAGGTTGTAAAAACAAATGGATTTATTGGTATATTTATTGATCAAACCTTCGTTGTAGAGTAGAGCGCGAAAGCAGCTTCTTGAAAATTGATTAACGTCCCCATGGGCAGGCGCGTAGCCAGAAATTCTGATAGGGGGTCAAACAACAACCAAGTCTTAACATTTAAATAGTTGTTGCCTTATGCTTTTTTGAAACATCATATATAAAACGTGCATTTGTCTGGCGTTTTTTTACTGAACAATTGTGTTCAGATTTAAACCAGCAAATAAAAAGTGTATTTTCGTTGAATTGACCTATTTTAAAAGTTTGTTTTTAGTGAAGTTCCACGCTTGTATCTCGTAAAACTTTCCTGCAAAAGCACTTGTGAAAATATCGATACTATAAGTCAAGGGTGGGGAACCAAGTGTGGAATATCGCTGACGGGCCGCAAAAAATAATTCAATTTTGTGGTAAAATTCTAATTTTATCTTCCTAAGGAAAAAAAGAAAGGAAAACTATGAGGATCGCCAGAGTCTTCGCTTGACCAACTGCCTAAATATCTACTTATTGTGGAGTTGTGTGTTGTGGCGATGTTACGTTGCACCTTAGGTAATAAATTTTCTGATACAGACCATTTTGAATGTTCACGCCGGCCGCATGTTCCCCATACCTGCATAAGCAATGGCGTAACTGATGGGGGAGCAGGAGTGCGAACCGCCCCCCTGAGTAGCTAAATGTGAAAAACGTGCCCCACTAGCTTATATTTCGATTTTAGTATTCCTTTGGTTTTCAGTAGGTTGTTATTTTTTCCCTTTTCGGAAGATTTTCAGAGTCTTTTCCGTTGATTTAGGGTTTTAGTTCAACCATCCACATCCCGATTCACTATTATTTCTCAAGCTTTTATCAGATTGTTGGCTAGTGGGCCCCCTTCACCAACGTTTTGCCCCCTGGCTCAAATCTGTAGTTACACACCACTGTGCATAAATGCACGATATGCTGTATACCTTTGCAGCCTATATTGCAGTTGAGCAAGAAGTCATCATGCAAGAAGGCTGCCATTATGATTGCTCTTTTTATATCCACACGTTTCTGATGTACACCAACACACGTTCAATCGAAGCCGAGTGGCGACTTTGCTTTAAAACACCGACTCGCGAAGTGGACCTATTACAACCGTTCCCGGATATGAGACGTGTATGCTGTTGTCGTCCAATTCTTGAGCGATTAATTGACGCATGCAGCTGATAACTCTAAATGCTAGAGTCCCTCGTCGCGTTTAAAAATGCTTGGATTCTATGTTATTGAACGCTGTGAAATAAATGACTGCGGTAGAATTTTTTACGCTACTTGCTTTAAGCTTGATTTCCAAAAACGATTAGGTATTTAACTAGCTATTTAGAGCTAACACAATAATTCAAAATATGATAACGAAAATATTGTAATTTGGGAAAAGTTGCACATGTCCTCTAAGAAACTTGCATATGCTTGACCCACTCAGTCTACACAAAGTGTGAAAATGGTTGTTTATGAGCGAAGGAGCAACAAATCGGTTACCACCACGGCTCTGCGCTAAAGTTAAGAAATACTTTGTCGCCGCATCGGTTGGTTGATCCAACCATTCTATCGTAACCGGTTGAAGTCTTTTTTTTATAACCATTAGTGTTTAAAATCATAAAATCCAATCGACGTGGAAAAAGTTCAATTTAGTCACATGCACTTTACTGAGAATGCGGATTGCAAGCTATCGGTAAGTAATGGCACTGTCATAGCATCTTCCTACTTGCATTAGATTTTTCTGCTGACTTTCCCGTTGCAGCTGATATCAAAGTTCATGTAGGATAGGGTGGCAAAACATTAGATGAAAGTTGAAACTCGATGCGATGCGCAGGTCGGACTCTATTTGACAAGACTGATTTTTTACTCGCTGGCAAGGTAAATGGGAAATTATTAATGAAAACATTAGGGCTCCACATAATTGTGATTGAACTGTCACATTACATGTTTAACTATCACAACTAAATATCTAGAATAAATGTTATTGTTGCTAAATAGTGTCTATGTCTAAGCCTCAGCACCCTTTTGGTCACGCCTAAGCTATCCAGCACCCCCTACCATTGGCTAACACCTGGTTAGCATAACGATAAAATAAAGACACATTTGTCCAAACGTATTCCTTTTACCTTTGACCGCCATATAAATGACCTTCCCAGCACCCCCTGAAATTGATTTCAGGACACCCTGAGTGTGCTAGCACCCCAGTTTAAGAAACCATGGTCTATGGCGTAATTGCGTTTTTAAAAAAGTCTTCGAAACTGACATGCTTCCTTGCCAAAATTTGAGATTCATGGCATATAAATTGTATATCACCACCATATTCACGCATTTAGTTTTAATACTGTACAAAAGTCTTCGATGTTCATTTAATTTAAGGCTACGGCTGATGCTGCAGACAAGGATAGATTGTATTTGTAGCACGCCAGAATAATCTGAGAAAATGTTTTGCGATGATCTTGAAGTGACGATAACATCACCATTAGGTTAGATACAGCAACTGAGCAAGCTGGTTCGCCAAAAACAGCTGCGAAAAGCGTTAGGCTACTCCTTGTTTTTACTTGCGGTTAGATACAAGTTAGTATTTCATTGTCGCAATCTTCAATACGGAGCTTGAACCTCAGGTGAAGGTCAGCCATGATATGAACTCTTTAGCATTTACTCTATCTATACACAAAGTTTGATTAGTTATGCACTGCTTGATTAGATTCAATTAAACATGAAGTAAGGCAGGTTCCTAAACAGTCTCGTTGATTTCTACTGAAAAATTTCTCTGGCTTACACATCAAACGCTTGATTAACCTGAAAATTTTGATTCAATTTTCGGAATTGGGGGTGGGAATGGGGGCCATTTCCCCCTGGCTACGCGCCTGACCATGGGAAAGTTTACCCCTCGGTTACGAACCGCTGCTATAAACGGACTGGTCACAAACACCAGGGTTGCGGAGTCGGAGGTAAAATATTCAACTCCAACACCGACCTTTTCAAAATGTCCGACTCCGGCTTTTACAGAATTTCCGACTCTGACACCAGCTCCGACTTGCAACTCCGACTTATTAACATAAAGTGAATAAAGTTTGACTGTCAACAATTTTTAAGCGACTAGCACTCAATGGAAATCGTGCTACACAGCAAGGAATCTCTGTTTCAACAAAAGTTTCAAAAGAAATTGGACTATTTCAACAGGAATTTCCAACTTATGAATGTGATGCTAAAAATGATCCAATTGGACTTCCAGAGTCGGACTCAAACAAAAAATCCAACACCGACATCGACGTGTTGTTAGGAATCCGACTCCACACCAAAACATTCTACTCTTTGCGACTCCAACACCGATTCCGTAACCCTGACACAAACAACGTCTATTGCCATACTCGTGAAAGAACAGTCTTTTGGAAGAACAATGAAACGCTTTGCAGATTTTTCTGTAAACAATAATGATGATGTCTCCTAGTACACCAACAGACAAAGGTAGTGCCATTTTGAAACAATGACTATTTTCACGATGGATTGTAGTGTTTTTCACAAAAAGTGGAAATTAAGAAAATAAAAAGTTTAAGAAAATTATGTTCTTGTTTTTGCTTTCTTCAGTTTTGCACATCATGTGGTATTGCTTGTTCGTTTTCTAGATATTCCTCCAAAATGTTTAGAAACAGCGAAGCAGTACAACAAGCCACAAGTGACAATTAATAGCCCATCTGGATGCCAAAGCGCTCCTTACCAGGTCTGGGGTTCACGACTTTACACTGACACTTCCCACATCTGTGCATCTGCTATACACGCTGGTCGAATAAAAGGTATAAAAGTGTTGCAACCTTTGTTTATCGTTGTGTTTTTCATATTTGCTTTCTTGCATGAATTTCATCGCTGCGTGATCAAAAACTGTGTCCAAGGCTCAACAGTGTGGAACAAGCCAACTCAAGGGTCTTTGAATTAAATGAAATGATCAGAAGAATATCGTATTAAGCAATTTTTTTCAGTCACGTCTTACGGGATATTTTGGTTAAAGAAATAACAAAAAGGTTTTTCAAAGTTTAATACAAAACTTGTAAGACGCTTGAACTTGTCTAAGTCTTGATCCAATACTTCGCAGATTCTAAGAGATAGTTTTGTTTCTAGGTAAGTCTAGTTCCATTGACAATATTTGTGTTTACTTAACAGATACGGGAGGCTCCGTGAAAGTTTTCAAGCATTCGGGTTCAGAATATTTCCGGGGTAGTACCAGGAACGGAATCGTTAGCAGATCACACAGTCGTTGGAATGGATCGTTTACAATTGAACCCGAAACCGGTTTGGTCTTGAAACACATGTATTTTGTTATTTTAAAAAATCGATAAAAATTGTTGAAATTTACGTGCGGAAATGCGATGTAAAGTTTTAAGAAAAATACTCAGTAACATCGGAAAACTGTACATTTTCTAATCCATTACTTCATTTTCCAGATAGTTTAGAAACAAATCAGTTTATGACATGTGCTTACAACAAATTGCGTAAAAGTGTGTAAGAAAAACGTTTGCATCTATTTAGCTTTTACTACCCTCCACATTTCAGTTCTGTTCAAGGTCCACTGCGCTTTAATCCAGATATCTGCTGCAAACGAACTGACTCGGAGCACCGGTCACGCTTCACGGTATCGTGACCTCCTGGTTGCAAACGTAAGGCTATTCGATTGTGGGGAACCACCCTTTACACAGCTGATTCTTACGTATGCATTGCCGCCATTCACGCTGGAGTGATTACGGGTAAGTGCATGAATTTATATCTGGAGTACTGTACAAAATATGAGGTTTGGTACGTTCAAAAGTAATAAAGAAAACACGGCAGAAAATTATTGTCTGCATTGTTCGACACAGTATTCGAGATGTGCTGGAGGAAGAACGGAGGTTATTTTGAAAACGCTGCATTTTTTCCAATAGCCCAAAACTATTTCATGATTAAAGGCTTTCTACTTCCTCCTTTTGATGACTTTGTTCTTACCAACAATTATTATTTTCTGTTACCGACATGATCCCGGAGCTTATTTTTTGATTATCATGAACGAATAATGTTGATGATGCTCTAAAGCGCTACGAAAGTGGAATCGAGAAAAAAAAGAATATGTTTTAAAGACACGTCGATCTATAAGTCCAAAACTTCGTTTGCAGCACAATTGTAAAGTAAATTTTGCAATTCTTGAAATAGGATTCAAGTTGTTTAAAATAAAAGTCCTGTGTGGTTAATTTTCTGTTCATTCTTAAGCTCCAACTTTATACCACAACGGAGCCTTAAGCTCCAACTTTATACTACAATGTTCCAAATTTTTGAAACAGACTTGCAAGTTTCTCTAAAACCTGTACATTATCCTTTTAGTTCAGTGTATTCGAAATTCATCAAGTCATGAAGAATACATCAGACTGATTCATTACTAATGAAAGTCTGGAAGGCATTTTTAAAATTTACGAGTTGAGCTTTGACGAATAAACAAAGTTGTTAAATTTTAGTTTTGATGTTACAAATCCAAAATATTCAAAACAAAACAGAATACAGCAAATCGTTAGCGAAAGAAATCATAAAAAGTATCTTGCAATCTTATTGTGATCCAGCAATTGTATTTTTTATTGATAAAACCCTAAAGCAATATATGTTATCCAGAAAAACTTTCAGGTATTTGTTTCAGATTCCGGAGGTCCAGTTGAAGTTTTCATATCAGAAGGGCAAAGACGATATATCAGCAGTGTGCAGAATGGTGTTCACAGTCTCGCCTACGGTCCATGGTCATCTTCTTTTCATTTCCACGGTAAAGCGCAAGTTTTGCCATAGATTCATCCATATCAGGAATCAGTGGTCGCAATTTATCTTTACTGTTCGAATGAAAATTTATTTGTAAATGATTTCTACTGCGTTTTAATAATATTATACGCTATTCACATACTTGACTTCATAAACTAAAATATTTGTAACGTGTTGTTTATCGCCTAGACATGGAGATTCATTTATTGGATCGCAGTTTGATATAAACTGTCCACATGGATGCCTGCAGCATGCAAAAAGACTGTGGGGAACCGGAATTTATACAGTTGATTCACACATCGGCATTGCTGCTATTCACGATAACCGGATAACAAGTAATTTCAATTAAAGTCATTCAGTTTTCCAAGACATTTTTGCAGATGATACCGTTCAAATTGTGTTTACCTTTTTTGCCAGATGAAGGTGGAAGGGTCAAAGTTTTTAAATCTACAGGAAGATCGTATTATAATGGAAGTTCAGTGAATGGCGTGACCAGTCAAGCGTTTCGAGATTATCATGCTTCGATGAGCTTCCAAGGTCACGTTCGTACCGTTTTTCACGCTGCGTATGTCACAAAACCTGAGGAGCTTAGTTGTTTTGTTAAGGAAAGAAAATATTTCTTATAACACATTCTATATTTCAAACGTATTTCTAAACACGACACGAAATTTTGTAATTGCTCTTTTTATTTGTATCAAAGTTAAAAGATATTTAAATAGTAGGTTTGGTGAAAACTTTCCTTAGGAAGATTTCAAATTACAAACAAGCTACCAATCACTTTTAGTCAGATCTGCCACACCTTGAAGAAACGTAAAACTTTTATTCTGCTACCTTCTCGTCTATCACCTTCATCAGAAAAGTTTATTTCAGACATATGTAAACCACAAAAAGAACTTAATCAAAGCGGTGAGGTAACAATTGAGAGGCTAGTTTCTGTGGTTTTTATTTGTTAAAAAGTTTCAGATTGTGTTTATCTGATGTCATCTGTTATAGAAATGTTTTTTGTTGCAAGGATCAAACGTTTCTCATGCAATCATTTCTACAGGTGGAAAAGGCTGTTAAGTTAATATTACTTGTGCTGCTTAATTTTTCGTCAAGCAGAAAGACTTACAACAGTTTTGATTAATTGGCAGAATTGTCCTTAATCTTCATACATTATTGTTATATTTGAGATTAACTTTTGATGCACAAAATGATCGATTGATTTCACTGAAAGAGGTATGATACAAATAACCAGAAATCGGTTGTCATAAGCAACAATTACAACGCATCATCCACGCATGTTTCTTGTACCCGCTAAAATATCCTGTGGTGCAAAAACGTTGCTTCAAACTTGTGAACGCATCCAAATACAAAGCAACCAGAGATTAATTGTTTATTGGAAGTATTGGACATATGAATGATACCAAACGGTTGATTTTAAAAACACAAAGAACATTTGTAGTTTTATAACGAAAATTCACTCCCTATTTCTTCAACGACTTTTTTGCAACCAAATGATGCGCAAATTAAACGTGGATGCTCTGACTGATGTTGCAGGTGCTGTTATTTGTTCATCTTCAAAAAGCTCTTTTACGACCACGACCTCTTTTGCAGGTTTCTCGAAATCCAATTTTGTTATTACGAAAATAATTAAATTGCAAAAAAACATCAGGTGCTCAAATAAGTAGACCAGCCTTACATCTCATTAAAGTGTGGTTGGTACCCCGCCAAGTAGATTAAATACTTTGGAAGTCGGTGTCTTGGCGAAAATTCGCTATTCGGCTTCGATTAGATTTTTGCAAGTACTTCGCCGGGAAGCTTTTGCAAGCAAATTGTGGCATTGATCTAAAGTGGAAGATTGTAACTTCACCATGAAAACGTTTAAAAGTTGCCAATTCAATGAAAGTAGTCTTTTCATTTGCCAGCTTAACTGAACCAGGTTGTTCAGAAAAAAAAGCCAGACTATTTCACATTTTCAGGATGATGCTTAAACAACTGACATTAGAATATTAAAATGTTGAGACTCGGTTGGATATTGCCCCTCTCTATTTAAATTTGTGGCTACATGCCGATTACACACCATAATATTTTTAATTCATATCAATTTTTGTACTTCTTACTGTGTCTAATATTTTTGTCCACACCGACATTCCTCAAAATGAGACTAGATCCACTGCCTTATGTAAATAGGCGTTCTCCTTTCAACTGTCATTTTTCTTCATCGTTTTCCGTGTCCCCTTATTTTTTTGCTTGTTTTTTAACCGGGCTTGCTGTATTTTACTTTCAACTGTTGTTGTCTACCAATTGGCAATGTGTTTCAAATGGGGTTGGTTGATTAAATGACTTCCATGATCTTTCACCAATCCTATGTGACACAGTGACAATCCTTTTTCACCCTGATCAGTTCTACGGCCATTGTGTTTTCATGCATTCTAATTTCCACTGACAATTGGTTGCCTTTTAGCATGATGGCTTTTAGCAATTTTTCTGCTTATTTGGTGAGTCATATGAAACAATAAATAAGTAAAGCAATCATAAAGCGTTTGCAAAATACGTAATGCATCACAATTTTGTGTGTGTCTCTGTAGCAACTAAAATGCATTTACATTTTAAAAATCGCATTTTTTACTGTATAAATAACATTTTCCTTATGCATTCCTGAAATACGAAGAATTCAATGCTACGTCATGCATTTGCTCGTCTGTTCGCCGAATGAATATTCTTCATGTGCAGATATGTCAGTCTGTACGAACAGCACGCAAGATGAAACAGCTGAGATTGTTTCCGTCATCTGTCCTTCGGACTGTAACTACCGAACGCCTTCGGTGAAGCTTTGGGGAACATAAGTCTACATGGCTTCGTCATACATTTGCGCAGCGGCTGTTCATGCTGGGGTTATTACAGGTGACGTTTTTGCTCTTTGCCGATTGGTTTCGATTCTCCAAAACAGTCCTGAAAAACAACCAACACCCAAAAAAAGTTGAAGTGGAAAACTTTTTATTGCTTTAAGTAAAAGTAAGTTTTCCTGCGCTGCGTTTTGCCAAAGTGACGTTAAGCTTCTACAATTTTTCTCGTAATTCACAGAAATGCAGTTGGCATCTATGGAGTACTTCTGTTCAGCCATTCAGTTGGATCTTCATAATTTATTTCTTACTTAATATTGTCTGTACTTCAAAGAAAATTGGTTGTCTGCCACTACATCCTATTCCGGAACAACAAAAGATAATCGTACCAATGCATGAGCTTGGACGCATAGTCACGTTACTTTTCAGTCGCAAAACATTTTCCTATTGAAAATCGATATTTGAGATCATTTAAGAATAAAAATTAGCAAAGAAAAAGTTATGAGAAGCTCTCGCATTTCAATTGCAATTTGGCAGCAGTCATACAAGAAATTTATTCGATCAACTTACACACAAGGTAATTGGAATGCGTGCTTGAAAATATGCAGAAAAGGAGCTTCGGAAAAATTAGTTTGTTGTTGTCAGGGAAATTTTTAACGTGGCATCTTAACTCTCAGCATTTGTTTATTGCACTAAAAAGACTAATTTCAATGTGTTTATCTTAAATTACATTTCCTTCAAAGTGCTTGGTATTGTTGCGATCGGAAATCCTGAGCGACATGTGCGCAAAGCTTCGCACCGCGGCAACAAGCAACAATAGAGATCATGCGTCGCAATCTCTCTTCACGTACGCTAGTCATCAAGTTCAATCGTTCACACGTTAATATCGCCAGAGCTACCACGTCGCAATCTCTCTTACTATTGCTTGCTCGCACTACATATACAATGGTGCTATTCTTCACGCACATCCCGTTCGTGGTGAATCACACAATCAACGCAACGCCACCGGAGAGGTTGCAACAAGATATCTTACTTTTCGTAAAACACACTACATATGATCTAATGCATGAAAATGGAACACACATTGTGGTAATACGTTTTTACCCTCTTTCTAAAATTCTTGTAAGGGCTGGCAAACATTTAAAGTATTTCTGGACATGGATTGTTATAAACCTCGATTCTAACTTTTTTCAAATTCCAAACTTCCCCACGTGGAGACCACATTGTGGATGGACGCAAGGCAATCAATTTACATGCCGTTAGTTGTTGACAAAGAAAATTTAATTTCTGTTTGAATCGGTTTTCGGAACTGAGGGTGTGCAGATAACATGAAATTGATTTCCTGGTAAAGCAATTTACTGAATGGTCCAACGCCGCCGCCTTTGCGGACACTTCTTGCTGGAATGTCGGTATGCACAAATCTGAATCATTGCAGAGTGACGAAAGCAAAGCACAGTGGGTAGATTCCTTGAAATGTCAACAGCAAACTTAGAGCCTTCAATTCTCGATGACAGAGAGAAAACATCCCTGCTAACACAACTTTTAGAAATAATTGAAATGTGCTTCAAACCAAAAGAAAAACTGAAAAACTGGCTAAGCAAGCGAAATGTTCAAAGAATAAACCGGCTACTTAATTAACAGCCCAGACACGGTTACCTGCTGTTCTTCACTGAGCAATGCAGATGGCAAAAATGTTTGCTTGATTCATCAGCAAGTTGTTCGAAACTAACCATTCTAATTGATGTTTTTGTTTTTCGGCTTTGGTGAGACCAGCATTATAGTCTCAACCTGAGTTTGAAAATAGTTCGCGTGGTTTCGCTTGCTTTATTTATTCCTTGCTTTATTTATAGCTGTATCTTGCTTTATTTATTCATCATTTCATTTGTAAGCTTTCTCTTGCAGATTTCAGGATTGAGAATAAAGTGAAATCGGTTTCCTGCTAAAAATTATCTACTCACTGATTCCAGTAGGCCAACTTTATGGAGTACTGCTGAAATGTGTTTTTACTACATGTTCGTTATGAAGGTTTTGGTGGAAGTGTCACTGCGTTCAGCAAAATGACTTCAGACAATTACAAAGGCAGTTTTCAAAACGGACTGATTAGTCACGACTTTGATGGATGGCCAAAAGCATTTTCATTTGAAGGTGTTTTTGTAGTTAAATCGAATAGCTTTCTTTGCAATAAACGCTTGCCAATGACCTCGTTCTGGAAATTGCTGCAGACAACTGCACGGCACGATGAAGATGGAATCCCGATATCGGGTGTCATTGAAATGCCCATCTACGTGTAGTTATAATCCATCTTCGCACATATGGGGAACTGGAATCTATTCGGAGAACTCGTACATATGCGCCGCTGCAATTCATTTTGGAGTAATATCCGGTTTGTAAAGCACTTTGACTACAAAATGAAATTGAGAAGGTTATTTTCAGTCAATGCATACATTTTCGGCGATGAAAATGGTATTGGGTGACATTTCAACAATTTGACCTGAAAATGAACACGTCTGAAAACAATTTTCATGTACAAACTCAAGATTTCCGATTCATTTGAAAATCTTTGAAAAAGTATGAAAAGCAACAAATGTAAAACTATCAACTACAAAAAAGCGTTGCTCTTCTTTGTTTGGTTGCAAAAATGTATTTCTGCTAATTAAATGCTGATATTTCTTTCCGTACGACACGATATTAAAATATGCGAAAATAGAAAAATAACCTAAATCATTAAACCCATTTGTTTCACAGATATTGGGGGACTCGTGGAGGTTTACTTGGGACCTTCTCATGACGTATTTCATGGAAGTTTTCAAAATGGGCTGGTCAGTCCAAAGTTTCCAAAACACATCAAGGTCATTTTCATTTGAAGGTGGGAGAATAGCCCCCCCCCGGTTAAGTGGTTTCGTGTCAGGCAAGTGGTTTGGTTTCATGCAAGTGGTTTCGTTTCGTACAAGTGGTTTCGCGGTAGTTTCGCGACATGAAAATAGATTCGTGTCACTCAAATGGTTTCATGTCACGCACGTGGTTTCACGTCATGGATCATGTCACGCACGTGGTTTCACGTCATGGATCATGTCACGCACGTGGTTTCACGTCATGGATTTTATTTCTCAAAATGTGGCAAAAGGTGTTATTTTTATAAGAAGCAAAAGAGACTTGTTTGCTCAATTAAAAATAATTCCAAATCGAATTTCTTTAGATCTATGCATCAAGCAGGGAGACTCTGTGGTATGAATTTACATGCCCTGCTATATGAGATATGAATCTACATGCCCTGCTGGGTGTGCGCGTATCATTGACCGACTCTGGGGTACCTTGCTCTGTAAAAGCCATTCTTATATTTGTCCTGCTGCTATACATGCAGGAGTAATAGCAGGTACACTTAAATTTTAACTTATTAAAGTAAGACCCTGAACAATTATCAAAAAGATGCATTTTCTAATCTTAGCTTTGAAAAACTTTGTTTTCTAACGATTGCTGCGATATTACCCAGCTACATTAGGAAACTGATTATTCTAAAATCATTGTTTCCGGTTTTTGCTTCCTTCTGCTGAGTATCCGTACTATTCTTGAGTTTTTTAATGTAGAGGTAAACTCATTTTTAATTTGAGTGTTGACAGCACTTTGATGTATAAAATAAATTGTACTGTTGCAACCTCTCCGGTTGTGTTGCGTTGAATGTGTGATTCACCACGAACGGTATGTGCGTGAAGAACAACACCATACATATATGTGGCGCGAACAAGCAATAATAGGGTGATCATGGCATGTGAACTCTATTG
>JGI24022J15233_10004265_pt1 | contig 14682 bp, 9 predicted proteins | sample Ectturendosymbi2_FD_15233 | JGI IMG/M metagenome (IMG submission 15233) | reverse complement strand
TTTTGCGTCATTAAAACCAGTGCAGAACTCGAGGCGATAAATTGTACAGTGTCACCTCTCAACTCCCCTGCCTGTTTCGTGTCTCTAACTGCCACGAGCCTGAGTAACGCCTTCATCATCGCATAGGACAGCGCAAATCAGATTCACAGCTCGTGCTTGTGTGTTACAGAGTGAGACACGTCAACAGTAGTGAATGCGTCGCATAATGTTTGTTTGACGTTCGTGAAGGATGTTTTCATTTAGTAACTGCGCGCATCGAAGAAACAGTTTCTGGTTAAAACATGTTGCCGTTGGCGCCACTGCTGGATCAATAAGTGTAAGTGTTGACACTGCCTGCTTTCAAATCGCAACTCAACATTGTGACCGCACTGTCTCCTGTCGACTTGCTAACGCGTTTTTGTCTATATTTCTTTTGGCCCCTTGACTCTGTGTGTTTCGGATAGCCCAGCATTTGCCTCTTAGGTTCAAGTCGAAGGCAATCGCAGCAGCCCACGTAGTAGCAGTTTGGTTTTGCGACCTGTTGACTTTTTCGCTTCCTCACGCGAATGAGTTGATTTTTCGCTTTTTTAACACCTGCTTAGCAGATTTTTATCCCGACGAACAAAGTTTTTTTCTCACTTTGTTTACTTCATTTTTTGCAGCGCGAGTTGAGAGGGAATATTACTTTCAAAATCGTACCCAGTTACCGCCCACCTCCGCCTTCCTGCGAGGTAAGTTCTCTTATAGTCTTTGCTGCGTTCCCCATCACCCCCTGTTATTGGTGTATTATTCAAAGTGTAACGTATATGTTAGCCGTGAAAGCCTATGCTGCGTCGTCATCCCTCTTAACATGTTACTGACGGGAACACTGGCGCAAGAAACAGCAGTTGAGGCGTGATGCTTTTCCTCTGTGCGTTCTTTCTGGTCGGCCATGGCGCATCGGAAGTTGAAAAAAAACGTGTTTTCTTTCTTTTTCGCTTACATTCAGCTTCTCAATGGTGATGATCCTTTCAAGCAGGTATTGTCGGTTTTGCGTTGACTGTGTTGTTGTCTTGCACGTTGTTTCGCAGTGCAGTTTGATTCCGTTAAAGACAAGGTTTCCCAGTATCTTCAATGATTTACCGCGGTGGCTGCACATGTTACTGTTTAAGCGGCATGAGCTTCGTGGTCGTTTCAATTTACGCTGTGCTTGTAAATACGACGAATATTCATATTACTGCGTCAGAAAAAACGCTTGATGTGTGTGTCGTTATTTCTAGATAATTCGCTGTAAGAAACTATCAAAATGTTGTTGAAAAGGCTTGTAAAAATTTCCAGTCCTTTGTGTGGTTAGAATTTATATATATCGTATTTCAGTGCATTTTGCAAACCTTTAAGTCTTTAAAGGAACACTCTTGCCTTCGAGATTTCTGGATTTGCTCCCATCGATTTTGTGCAACATATGAGAGTTGAATCTTTTTTAAACAGATTTATGTGAAAGCTCAGTTCGAATATGATCCACGCTCTGACGATTTGATCCCGTGCAAGGAGGCTGGTATCCGGTTCAGTACAGGAGACATCCTGCAGATCATCAGCAAGGACGACCACAACTGGTGGCAAGCGAGAGTGACCGATGTTCCAAACTCTTCAGCGGGTCTTGTTCCATCACCAGAGCTTCAAGAATGGTAAGTTCGATCAAACTCTGTCGTCGCCTTTGATTCCCTCTGTTTTTGAAAATAACTCTGCATTTTTACCTGGCCGCTGTATGATTGTCGGTGGACAAATAGTAACATTTCATCCGAAAATATGGTGTGCATGTCTCGCCCCCTGCGCATTTCTAACACCTTCTACGCATTGATATCTTCACAAACAACTTGCGTGCAAGTGCTTGCAACCTTTCATGTTTCGAAAGTCTTCCGCATTTTTCAGATATATCGCAGTTGAAGTGAATTTATTGAAGTGAATTTATATACACGTGCACAGGAAGCAATTCTTATCCACTCATTAACAGTGCGCCCAAACGTCTACGCACAAGCATCCTGTTTTGGTGGCGTTGCTTTATACGTCGCGTTGCCGTCACGCTATGGTATCGATTCTGCGAATGGACCTGGTCTTGATCCGAGTCACGCGCAGTGCATTGCGCGTTCTTGAAACTTGTAATTGATATTGATTTGAACGGCTCGACTCGTTTTCATTGAATGCGTAAAAGATTGCAGAGCGCGTGCGATGTTCTCGCGGTGGTTGTGTGATCGAGACCAGCTGCAACGGTGCTTTCACGTCCATTTTCAAATCTCGCCACCAATATGTCGGACGTTTTACCAACAGCTTGACGTGCAAGTGACGTGCGTAGCTGAAACCGTCATATTAAATTCCGTTAAAAAGGTGGTGGTGACCTATGGCGCCGCAGTATTAAACATCGGCGTTGTCTCAGAGAAGATGATCCGGGCCGAACGCGATGTTGAAATTTCAAAGCATCGCGCATTCGAACTAAGAACATGTCCAGCGCTTCTTGCTCTGATTGTCCGGATGATCTTTGTTCATGTGCAGGAGGGTGGCGTGCCTTGCGATGGAACGCGCGAAGGAGCAGCAGAACACCGGCGGCAGCTCGTGGTTCGGCAAGAAGAAGAAGCCCCAGAAAGACAAATATCTCGCCAAGCACAACTCTGGTGCGTTCGCAGCCGGTGTGGTCGTCATTGACAAGCTAAGCCCCCTCGTTACCTTTCGAACTTCATCTCAACGTTAACGAACTTTTTTGTTTCTCCTACATGAACTAACGCGCTGCATTCCGAATGAACGTCTGTGCAGCAGCATGACTGTGCACTTTTCAGGCCACTGTCTGACGTGACTTCATCGCAGTGACGACATTCACACCTATCATTGCAATGTGACTTTAACCTGGTAGTTGAATGGTTTCAGTTCAGATATATGCCGGTGGTGATGTAACTTTCTGCGAATGTGTTTTTGCAGTTTTCGATCAATTGGATTTGGTGACGTACGAAGAAGTGGTGAAAGTTCCTGTGTTTAAGCGAAAAACTCTTGTTTTACTAGGTTTGTCAAGATTTTTAGTTTGAGATTTTGTCGACGTTCAGTAGTTGCCCCTAAGTAATACGTGAAATATTTGTTCTGCTTGCACAGTTTGTGAAATTACGTGTGTTATGACTGTTACGTACAAAACACTTCACATTCAAGTGAAATCTGAACGACGAAATTTATTTATAGAATATGCGCACTGCACAGTGTTGCTCAAAAGAACTTCCAATATTAATAAGGCTGTGCCTGCCTCGAGTAATACTGTGACTCGTCTCACTTAGCGTCTGTTACACGTGATTTAATTGCTATCACCAGTTGTTCAGTGTTCCTATCAAAGTGAATACTTGGTTTTATCCTAGTTCAGTGGTTCTACCTTCTCTCTACCACGCCTCCCTTAAGTAAATGTCCTTTGTTTCAAGCTCGCATGACTTCAAATAAGTTGTAAAAACAAATGTAGTCATTGGTAAATTTAACGATCAAACTTTCCGTATTGTAGAACGCGTAAGGTCTCGCTCCCCCTGGAAATTCATTGACGCCCCCCGGTTAAGAATCCTAGTTATTTCTTCCTCGACTTCCTTCACTGACGTTTGGTATCTTTGCAGGAGCGCACGGTGTGGGCCGTCGACATATAAAAAACTCACTGATCGCTCAAAATCCTGGAAAGTTTGCCTATCCGGTGCCACGTAAGTGTTAGGCTTTTTTCTTTGACCATTTCAGGTAAACGACCGGAAAATAGGAAAATAGGAGACCCTGCCTCGTGACGTAGAGCTATTGTTCTTATTGCACCAATAATAGACGCGGAAGTGCGAGTTTAAGCAAGGCCTTTTTCTCTAGAAGACCTTGGCTTAAGAGTCAGCGCCACATTTGATTGATTTTATGACTGTCCCTCGCCTGGTGCAAGCAGTAAAGTACCGACCATGTCACGCGCTCCACCGTTCAGGCAAAAATGAGCGGGTGGTCAAAGTACGACTATGTGAAATATTAGTGTTTGAGCAAAGTATATGACTATGTGTACTTAAAATGATTCTACGATCAACCCGTCATTTTTGCGATAAAGCAACGACATAGTCAGTCAACAACAGTTCGCGCTCTACTACCTTGCTGGAGGTTGGCGAGCGGAAATGCCAAAGTGAATTATGTCTGTTGTCTCGTTCAGCGGGTAATGCTACCTGCACACATGTTTCATGCAAATCTTTACATCGCTCTTTGTTGAATGAAACCACAGCTGCTGTTGGGTTTTCTTGACAAAAAACTCGATGAACTCCCACGAACTTTTCCTTACAGCATCCACGGGCCTGCTTTCAGCTTTATCTGATTAAAAATGCAAATATCTGGTAAATAGCTTTTCAAACATCTGTTTATGATGGTTTCGTTCGAGATGCTTCATCTCTCGAACCATGCAGATCATTCTGGGGTTCCCACGTGGTGTTTTCAAGACCTGGAAAAGGTATGGAATTTGGCCAAAATGTTCATTAAGTATTGAAATTCTCAATGGAAAAGAAATCACAAGTATCTGAGCAGACGTTTACTGAAGGCAAAGCAGTTCATTATTTATGCAGTTTAATGCAATATGTAAAATTTAGTTTTATGATCAAGAATTTCTGAAAATGAAGAGAAGTAATGGTATGGAACTTCTTAATTTTAGTATTGAAAAGATATCGAAAAAGTATGGAAAATGATTTGTAAAAATGTCTGGGAACCCTATCATTCGCTCTTCGTAGTGACAACGGAACTGAGCGGCACGCTTGACTGCGCAGTCACGGAGTCATTTCCGGGAAGGCGAGCAAGCTGGCGCGCGCGTTGCTCCTTTCAGGTTCACAACCGCTTTACTTTCGTGGCAGACACGACGCGACCGCAGAGGCCCGAAGAACAAGCTGGCGTCAATTATTATTTCACCACGTACGAAACGATGATGCATGAAATCAAGAACAACCTTTACTTGGAATATGGCACGCACGAGAACGCTTGCTACGGAACAAAGCTCGACACAATTCGAAAGATCCACCAGGATGGGCAGATGGCGATACTTGACGTCGAACCGCAGGTGGAAAGATTGTTTGTTTAATATATGTAATTCCTAAATGGCTGTTCACGATTTTCTTCACGGTAAAAACAAACCAGCGGTTCGTGGTTCCATCAGACCGGGATCCTTTGTTGACGCAGGCGCTGAAGACTTTACGCACGGCAGAATTCGCGCCCTTTGTCGTCTTCATTTCGGCTCCCGACGTACCCGCGACATCACTCCAAGAAGTACGTTCACGATATGAATGTTTCGAAACAAGAGCGTGTCAAACTTACCGAACTGCAAACAGCGAAAGCAGTCCAGGCGGGATTTCGTGAAATTGAATGTCGGTTAAACTCACACCTCCAGATGTTGTCGAGTTGCGTTTTCACGTGTTGACAATGGATTGAGCTTGTTATTGCCTTGTGAACGTGCAGTAGTGACGTAATTACCGTAAAAATTGTGTTATTTTTTGTGTCTCCACGCATGCTGTCAAGGATTCCATCTGGCACGACCACATGGAGGTGAGCAGAAATCCAGAAGCCGTTTTGCGAACAATGTGCGTCTGAAAAAAGTTGAACGATCACCAATAAGTTCGGCTCTAGTTTGTTACTACTTCACGTGGAGACTTGTTTTGTGCGACGCTGAGTTTAATTTCGCGCTGGTGGAAATTTATTTTCCAATAAAATATTTGTTTTTCTGCTTTTACTGATAGAACATAAGCCTGAATATTGGAAATTAATTGTTTCTTCCATCAGGATGAGAGTTTGGAACGACTGCAGAAAGAATCTGATTTGCTTAAGGACGCCTACCAGCATTATTTCGATCTCATCATCATCAACAACAATATCGACGAAACCATATCAGTGCTCGAGGTCAGTACGTTGCTGCTCTGTTGAAACAAATTGTATTGTGCAAGTGGCTAAACTCAAGCATATGAACATTTTCAACATTGCTGAAATCAGAAAGCAGATATGGCCCTGTAATAACCAGTTGTGATTGCATTGTCACAGCGAGATGGAAAATATGCGCAAGAGTGAAGTGATAGTGAGCATATTTTGAATATAAATGTGAATGGTCTGCGTACGAACCGGCACACAATCTCTTCCGAGTTCCCAATTCGTTCCAGGCATTTCTTAGAAGCGTAGGCGCCGCGATCAAGTTGCTTGACAGCGGACCGCCGTGTTTTGAATATATTATACGTGCTATTTTGATCCTTCAAAAGGTGATAAACCCTTAGCGGATTGCTTAGTTGCATCAAATAGTAGCATGGAGTGCTGACTCACTTGCTTTGACAGCGCATTTCAGCTGCAGTGGAACTCATAAGAGATGACGCATATTATACACAAGGTTTTCCAAAAGTTTTGTTATCATTTGAGATGCGTACATCTGAGTAACTACAAACTCTAGGCGTGTAAATCAAGAGAGTTTATCCACAAAAATGGGATCGAGGAGTTCAAACGTAAGTGGTCTTTGCAAACGATATCACAAGTTTTGAATAATCGCACCACCTGTGACACGGCACACATTAAGCCTCCTTCCCAACACGCTGCAATCTCTTCAGTAGTAACCTCCAGCGTATCAGATGAAGGGAATGTGGCGGCCATTTTGTAACTTCTTGTTTAAACGTTTTGTGCAATTTGAAAATGGGTTCTGCGGCTGGTTCTATTTAATGGAATTATCTTGAGTCTTGTTTGACTGTGTTCAAGCACACTCTAACAAACAAAACACCTTTTCTGTTGAAGTGAATGTCATTTGCATAATTGTATACCTGGAAAAATGAATACATGGAACATGTTTGTGGTTTGCTTTTACACAACGGGTGAAATTTTCTGATCCTTCATATATAATTAGTCAGTTTTACAGATAGCCTAGTGATAACAAATTTTTGGAGCACCTTGCTGTTCACATCTGTTTATTGTTATGCGGTTAACTTTTACCAAGCTGGTTTAGAAGTTGATACCTACGCCCTGCTTGTCTTCAAGAGTGAATTGCGGATTTCATGCGAGATACTTGGTACGTCGTGCGGAGTTCCAGTATTACCTGGCAGTGGTGCCTATTCTTAGCTGCTGCAGCTCATGTTCTTAAAACCCTCGTGAGACACAAACCATTTCTCATGGGAGCAAATGATTAACACCGTTGATAATATGAGAGCGATGCTGACCGCAATATAAGCAATGTGTTGTGGCAGAAGTCAGTTCAGACGTTTGCACGATGCACGTGTGCGAAAAGCCAGAAGAGCAATTTACCCTGTTGCTTAATTTCATCTTCTACTTTGTTTTCGGCAGAACGCAATCGAAGAAATCGCAGGGATGCATCAGTGGGTGCCGGTCTCGTGGGTTTATTGACCCCAAAATCGGGACTTCTTACAAAGCTGCCCCTTCCTCTCAACTGTGAAAAGGTACAAAGCCCAGGCAAAAAGGACGCTTTCTGTACGATCGCGTTAATCGTCGAACATTATGCTGCCATGCTGATCTCTGATTAAGCTGCCGTTCTGAAGAAACATTGCTGCGGATTGTTCGCCGCAGTGGTCAGCAACACGGACCTGAGCCCGAAAGCCGGTCGCTGTTCACTGTTGTGCAGTGTTCCTGGTGAACTTGTTTCATGTGCTTGCCAATTTCATCTGTCGAACTTCGATCGATGGGTACCTTTCGAAGAAACGTGACAATATCTGGGGCTGCGTTTGAAGGTCAATTAATTTTGCAACCTACAAGAAGCACATGGGCTTTTGTTGGTCGATTTTTTATCGACCTTGAAATCATGTTTGGTCACTTAATTTGAGGGTCGCGTGGAAAACATCACTTTTGCTGACTGGTCGAGCTAGCAATGAGTTTTTAATGCACTATTCTTCCTCTTACCGCAATTGTTATGTTGTCGCGACAACAAAAAGTGCTAGGTTGCTTTCACTTACATGTACACACGCTTGTACAACGTGTACGTCTGCACGTGAATTTGTTTATTGGAACATTTAAAACTACCTGATACGGCCGCTGTTAGCAGAATCCTGTTGCGCTGTAGCAGCGTTGGTTGTGCGATCATTGAAATCGGTCTGGCTGTTCATCAGATACATGCGCAGATGGTCCTCTTGTCTTCTGGTGGCCCCCTACGTCAGTTCCTTGTGTCGGTCCTGCGGTTTGCAGGTCGCAGATGAAATGCGTTTTTGCTTCATACTAGCTACCTCTTCTGCCATGGAAAAATCAAACTGCGGTACGCACGGGATCACTTTTGGTTTGCGTCGAAACTCGCTGTGTCGCTCAAGCATTTTTGAGTCTGGTCAGACGCACGACTGTGAAGAGCGACAGCGGTAGTCACCTCAAAGTTTGCGTCATAGAGGCTTTTGTGACCGGAAGAATGCTGCGCTAATCGTGATTCAGCAAAATTGCTTAACAGTTGGATCGGAGTTTCGCATAAGTTGTTTGCTTTGATTTATCATTTCTTAGCGCGGTGAGTTTGCTCACATCGAAGTTGGAGAAAACAGGGCATAGTTACGTCATAACGTAAGTACACCGCCAATGTTCACAGCAGCTCCCCCTCCTATCTGACCACATCCGTGAGTCAGGGTTTTGCTTAAAGGTTTAGGTTTTTTGGTAAGTGCTGTTGGACGATCAAAGTGTGCAAACTAATCCTCAGCATCAGGTACGAATCCCATTTGTGTTATTTGATGAATTTAAAACGCGTGCAAACCGTGGTTTTGCTTCAGGATGTTATTGCCTGTGAGGAATTGAAATCGATCATTGTGCTTTGACTGTATTGTACTTTCAGTGAAACGTGGGCTTTCAAGAAGCTCAGGTAAATTTGTTTGTTGCAGAACCACGTCCTGTTCAATTCTAGCATCTTACAGTTCCTCGCCTTCACCTCCGCTCGTAGTACGTCGAGCGTTAGGTTTTTGTCTTCGTTCTTGAGCGGGTTGTTTTTTCTCCAAATATCCGTGCGGCTTTTTCGTGTTGAGAATTTGATCTTATACAATGTGAAAGCATCTTGACTATGAAATGTAAATGAAAACACCTGCTTGCCACTGTCAGCACCGGTGTGCTGGCGTGGAGCGCATTGGTTGAATTTACTGCCTGGGAGGCATTACTATCAGTAAATCTTGAAAAACAAAAAAGAGTTTCTTATTATATCGTAGTATTTCGTCTTTGCGTTTCCGCCTGTGCTAAAATCGAAGCCCGACGGATTTTGCAACAGCGCTAGGGGGCGACCATGTGCCAACCACGAATTTTTGTTGTGAAAGTTTCAGAGTATGAAGTCCTTGTCTAGCAACGACCTGCCTTGCGATCTCTGTGTGAAGTTTATTATTTAATCGCGTCAGTGGTGCTTCGCGTCACCGGTTTCTGGCATCACGACTTGCCGTGTTTGTGTCTTATGCAATGTTTGTGATCTACTTGCTCGTTTGATTATGATTTCATATTGATTTATAGTTCGTTGACGTAATCGAGTACATCGTCCATCGCGCTATTTTCCGTTTTACTCGATGGTTCGCTTTGGTGTCGTCGCATATTCCGATTCACCAGCTTGCGTGCAACTGAACACCACGACATACAGCCACCAGTAATTGGTAGAATCGCTTTTTGACGCAAACGGCAAAATCTGTGCTGTTTTAAATGTTTGCTTTTGCATTTAGACAGTCAACTAATACAAGTATCCATTGTCACGCGCTTGTATTACTGACGCAGTGTCTCGCCTTGCTGGATAGTTCCGGTGAACGTTTTTTTTTCTTTATTGTAACGCTTTACTAGATTTGGAGCAATATAAATAAGTATAACTTTAACTGTTACGGTTCAAGTCAACCACACCTGTCGAGGTTGACGCATGGGCACTGATAAAGTAGCTGATTGCATTATGTTTTGTTACGTTCTTGTTGTCAAAAATATCGTGTTTTTCAAGTTAGATGTCGATTTGTTTTGATTCAAACTTTCGGCGAATGCTGCGAGATGTATCCTAAGTTGATTTGGCAAAAACTGTCAATAGGTTTTTCAAAATTTTTCGGTATGCTTGTTGACATGGATTTAAACTTAGTGAAAATCATGTGCGCGTTAAACCATCGTTGCTGTCGATCTGCCCGAGATGTCAGTCGTTTTATTGAAGCATGTGTTGCGTGTATGACGAACGCCTGTTCATCACTGCAGTTAGTTGCGATGTTCAGCAGCGAAAATGTATGGGATTGCTTTGGCGAGTTGAAATGCACTGTCAAGTCAACGCAGCCCTGGCCATTACTCTAAGCAGAAGCACGGCTGCATTTCTCCATCAAAGAAGATTTGGCTGGTTTTGATGGGCTTTCGTGACAAGCTTTGTTCCGTCTGGATGCAAAGGCAAAGTTTCTCTTGATTATTCGTGTACAGTTTTTCAGTTTGTTTTGCATTCAGTATTTGTCGAGCAATCTGTATTGACTTGTGCGGATCATGTGAAGCCAAGTATAATTTTGTTCACGATTCGTGCAACTCCGACGGTGGTGTGTGACGATAGTTCGGGTGCTTCTCATGCTGCAGATTGTATGTTTCAAGCAAGACGGATGAATGGCTTTTGTCTTATGGGGAAACTACGTAAAAGTCACTCTTGATGACATAGTATTTAGTACTAGAACACTGGTATATCTTTATATCGCGACGATATAATATCAAGGAAATAAAAAGTCACCAATTTGTGAAGCTTCGTGTTTACTTCGCGTGGATCTTCCAGTTGCGATGTTCTTGTGCTGCGAAGCGAGGCTGAGTTTTGTTTATGGTTTACCTGCTTTCCCTGATTGAATGATTATTAAAAGGATCGCAAAAGCAACTGCAGTAGCTCGAGGCAATTACGACCACAACTCGCCGACCGGTCGCGCTAGAGAGTCTATGAAGTCATCACAAGGAAAACTATACACAGCATATGGGAAATTAATCCTGGAAGTAAATCTTCAATAGAAAGCATTGCAGATGAGACAGGAAAAGAATTAAACAACCGTCAAGATATAGGTAATACCTGTAAGTTGTGATCAATGCTTTTTGCAACATTGGGCCTGAACTTGCAAATACAAATTCATTGCGAGTCTGTAGTCCGGATACCGATAAAATCGAGGATGGTGTCATGTGAGTGGTGTATTGAGCGAGTGAACACCTCGTGTCGAACGGGTATTAGCAAATGCCTGAGTGTTGAACGTGAACAGATTTATTATGGGCGGATCCAGCAGCATGTTAGATCAACTGCAAGTCAGCATGCATTAGTGATCAGCTCCCCCCTCCAGATTCGTTGAAGTCATATATCTCTAGTTTCACTAATTCTCCACCAGGATGCCGCGCAAAGCATGGGTCCAACTTAAACGCTTGCGGACGGGACACGGCCGGTTTAACGCAAACCTCTACAGAATGGGATTGGCTGATAATAAAAACTGTGTGTGCGGCGACATCCAATCTGCCAGTCACATCCTCTATCATTGTACTCTTGTGGCCCCGCCATGCAGTATCACCAATACCACCAACGAAGGTCTGATTGAATATCTTCGCAATTTCCTTTTAGACCAGTGGTTCTCAAAGTGAGCGGAATCGCCGCCTTGGGGGCGGTGTTGAGAGGCAAGGGGGCGAAAATGCTCAACCACTAATCGATAATTGAGTTAACTCCAATACCCCTGCTATGACTTGTTAGTTTCTTGCAATTTTTATTTGCTATGAGAATCGTTGGAGGTTTTTGCTAAAGCAATTTATCCGTTAAATTTTTATCCTGGATCGTCTACGTTTCCGACTACAGTGTGGATTAATTTCACAAGAATTCTGAGCGTAATATTAGCGTCGTAATATAGTTGCTTAGTTCAGCTATCTAATGGCTGGGTTCAGCTATTTCATACTTGTTTTAAATAAAATTTTGTCTTTGTTTTATCAGGCTTGGGGGGCGAAAACGACGTGTCGAGGGTGAAAAGGGGGCGATGGAATAAAAAAGTTTGAGAAACACTATTTTAGACCTAACCGCATAGTTCACCTGTCACCAGTGTGTATACACTTCTGTAGAAGAAGTGATCTGCTCGTTTGCCAACCACGCAAATGCTGGGATTTATTCGGTCACCTCAGGCGCGTAGCCACGGAGGAGAATTCTGGGGAAGTGCCCCAAATTTTGCTGTGTCCATAAAAATTTGTTTTAAACATAATAAAAACCAAAATCTTGCCCCTAAAATGTATTTTTCCCCCTAACCTTAAAACCTGGCTGCGGGCCTGGGTCACGCTATGGTGCGTTGTGTAGTTCCAGAGCAGTGGCGCACACAGACCTGTATACCAGTTTTGCAACACGAAGGGAAGTGGTTGAGTTTCTAGTCGGAACTAATGCTGATATAAAAGGATCAAATAGCATTGAACCATGATGCAACATGCCAAACGATAGCTAGAGCAACAGCGACTGAAGATCGCATGGAATTCCAACTTTTGTTGCAAACTTACAGGCAGTTTTACCGGCATTTACAATGTATTGGAGAAATATTGCAGAGAGAAGCGTCGTCTCACCCCGGTCTTGCAACTGGAAATTTAAAGAATCTGTTTACACGTAAATAATTTTCTGCAAAAACTGACAAGCTCTTTGTCGCGGCGAATCACTGTGACATACAAGATCACCACCAACAGAAAGCACCTTCACGACCTACCCTGGCCCTAGATAACAGTAAGGTGAACATGTATTGACAGAGTGATTTCGATGGGTGAACTCTGTTGCTACTTGAAATTGAATTTCTAACTTTTTGGCGACGCTGTCTGATTGCAGCACTTAATTGTACAACGATTTCTGCAAAAAGCCGGAGTTTATCTGCTCTGAAAACGGTAACGATGCTATCAGCGCTGGGATTTCTGTTACAGTGTACACTTCCGTTGTGATATGTTGGCCTAGATAACGAAATGACAAATTATATATGGTTCGTAAATGCCGCAGCCAATACGCCCGTTTTCGATTTAGCTCACGTAACTTGCAGCAAAACTTCCTTTTGGGTGATGGGAGTGATCTACCAGCGCCAATCACCGCTTACCCTGCGCCTCAGGCCACACTGCTACTTTTGCACTGAATGCTACCCCTTTGGAAGGCCAGTGTAGTTACAATTAAAAACAAAATCTTTTCTGTACTTACCTAGCATGAACTCCACTAATATGAAGGTGCCTGCAGTCGATTATTTGTGTACTGTACAACAAGCACATATATGAAATGCCTTTTTTTGCCCAAACTTTCAAGTGAGTCATTTACTCAATAACTCTCATAAATTAAAACTCGGAGTTATTCAAAAAAGTTTGTGATTTTATATTTATATTTAATGCCTTTTCTATAACATAAACTTTTTATTTACAGTGTGCTTTCATTAATATTGTTTAAAAATGTCGAAACGTCTTCGCCCAGATTTTTGACAAATCAAAACTTTTGGCGGGGCGCTTTCACCCCCAGCTCTTACGCAACTGCTGATGGCCCCGCTCAGAGGACGCAAGCAGCACCAAAACCTTCGCATAAAGCAGGGTCTCCAAACATTTTTGTCCGAGGGCAGCATAAGCTGTTACACCACAGTTGGAGAGCCGAACATAAACTCCTGGTCCAAAGTAAAACAATCTTAAAACACGAATACTGTTCAACAACAAACGTTCGTTTATTAAAAAGTGGTAAAATTACTCTGATTTTAGCATAGTGGGAAAATATGGCTTCAGACGGGATGTATGCAACACAGCAGAATTCGCCTAGCCCTAGAACGACTTCGGCCATAACGACAGTTCGCCTATAACGACGCTTTTTCTCCGGTCCCACCAAGTGATGTTATAGGACAGCGGGTTTTCAACCAGGGTCGCGTCCCCGTGGGGGTTGTTGGCCGTTAGATTCTGATAAAAATATTTATAATTATTTCGTACATGGAACCACTTTTTGTCGTAGCCAAAACAATAGGCCAAACAATGATAGCCTACCTTTTCATTCAAAATTGTTTTAAGTGCGATTATGACCATTACAGTACTGTTGCGTTTGGCAACGCACGAATAACTTTGTGACGTAAGAATGTGCTGTGTTTGTAAGTTAGATATCTGAATGTGGTAGCTAACTTTGGAGTTATTCTAGTTTTCAATTAGTTGTGCTGTGAAGTGATTTGCATACGGCACGGGTCTCTCTCACTGATGCTGCCATGTGCACGAATTTAATAAATGAGTTTTTTCAACATAGTGACGTCGTACGCTACTTTTAGCCATTGTGATATCTATTGTGCAAACACAACTGCATTTCATATGCCTGACAGGAAATTTTTGGAAGGGGGTCGTTAGGTTAAATTGGGTTGCAAAATGGGTCGCTGCATGAAAAAGGTTGAAAACCACTCTTATATAAGGGAATTCTGCTATATTAACAAAGACCTCAGATTGGAACAACATATCGAGTAGGGTTAGGCCAGCCTGCAGCGCGGTAGTACTTTGTCAACAGACATTCACTTGACCTTCTTGCATAATGTCATTGATTCGGGATATGTTACATTCTACAAAATCAACAAATTTTTGTAACAATGTTATTTTTCATTATTGATAAAGTGCCTTTGAGGGCTGGATGAAATGACGGGCCGTAGGGTTGGGAGACCCTGGCATAAAGGAAACAACTGATTCTGTAGCTTCCAACAGCGACACTCTGACTCAGCTCTTGCTGTTTATCCAATTCATTCGGACTATGAAGAGGAGTGGTGACAGCCACATGCTTGTCGAAGTCCAACATGGCCACAGTAGAGGTGGCAC
>JGI24022J15233_10004262_pt1 | contig 14685 bp, 10 predicted proteins | sample Ectturendosymbi2_FD_15233 | JGI IMG/M metagenome (IMG submission 15233) | reverse complement strand
CACGTTTTCTAGCAGGTGCAAAACGTGCAGCTGGTTTTTACCTTTTCTCATTTAGACGGTGCCGTCCTTTAGACCTTTTCATCTTTGATGTTAGTGAGTTTCGTCTGTAGTGCCCTTTGCTGAACTGAGGGTACCCACTTAATAGGCAAAGCATGTACTCTGTTAACATCAAAGTAGCTGTTTTTTTCCGAGAAAGAGACCTTTTCGTTAGATACGCGGAGATACTAATAACGGTGAAACGTTCAGTGTTTATTTTCCTTGTTGTAACATTTCCATGCATGCAGAATTACGTAAATGAAAACCACTAAATGCACTTGGAGATCGCCATTTTACCATCTACAAAAATGCCGACTACAAGTTCATAAATACCAAAATGACTTTATCCTGCTACTCGGAGTTTGTGTTCCTTGGTGGCAGTTACGGTATACACAAATACCCTTCAAAACAACCGCAATTCTACTTTATTTCAAAGTTGGAGGCTTCAGGCGCTGGTGGGCAGACATAAAAACTCTTTTTAGTGACTTTCTTGAAACAGGCTGATGTTGAAGAAAGCAAAATCACAACGCCTCTTAGGCTTTTGGCCTGCGTTAGAGTCTTTTCAGCTAAACGATTTCAAACAGAATAGAACCTCGCCCATCATCAAGGGCTTTTTGCCGCAGTGTCGCGGAGCTGAACTCCCGGTTTGATAAGATTTCGAATAAGTTGAACAAAGTGGTCTTCTTCCTGTTAGTGCACGGACTGGTACAGAAGACAAAGTAGTCTTACACAGTTGAAATTGCCAGAAACGTCAACTAAATGACCGTTCAAACTAACAAGGCTTTGCAAAATGGGATTTTGCGACGTAGAACGTGCTAAGAAACTTTAAATTCACTTTTTTGTTGCCTCTTTTCACCTTTAATTAATTTACCGAACTGATTTACCACACAAAAGTCCCAAAAATCCTATTTTAGAGGCCTTGCATCAATACGCCATGGCACTGAGCCTCTACGCTTCATTGGTGTTGTGCCGCGAGCATATAATAATGGTATTCAACTTCAGAACTGCTGTATGACGTAAAATTGCTAACAATCCGGGACATAGGAAAAATTTCAAGTCCACTGCCCCATCCTATTTCCATGGATTAGCCTGCGTATACATATTGGTTATGCAGTTAAAATAGCCGTGATAAAATATTTTGCAAAAAAAGCCATAAACTATATCTGGTTTCCTGGGAAATCTCTAGACAACCAGCTTAATGCCAGTACAAGTTTTATGAATGTCAACTGTTTACTTAATCATTATCTCTGCAACACAGTCGATCCTGCAATGTTGTTTCTGTTAAAGTCTTTTTCTCGAAACATTAAGATTGCTTTGGATAATTGAAGTGGATCGAAAAAAATGAAGTTGAACTCATGAGTAAGTGTTATTAATCAGAGCGAATGCAAGCAGAAACATTTGCCTGTGTTGGCTGCTGAAGTGAGGATCTACAATTATTTGTATTAAAGGCTTGCTTGGAGTTTATTTTCATTTGGAACACAAGGCACCCCGGTGGATACTGAATTTACAGAGATGGCTCCACATTGGTTCGATAACACACTACTTCATTCTTTGTTATTTGAAACGGACTGCATTTTCCAACGATGTTCCCATGTTTTTAGTTCTGTTTATGATGAGAAGCGCAAATATAATGATTTTGATTTGGACTTAGGTAAGACTGCTACTAAATGTGCTGTGCTTTTTGAAACGACTTACTTTGGCAATATTTCTAATAAGCATTTGGGATGTTGCAAAAAGAGTAATTGGTAAAACAAGGTCCAAAAGGCTCTAAAAATTTTAAATACCTCTTTAACTTGCTCGTGCCAATAAAAATATATGAACAGAAACTGTGTAACGTTCGTCACTTATCGGTAGAACTCGGAAACATCCCCGATGCGAACAAATGCGAAAAGCCGCGAAAGAATGGTGAAAGCACAGAAGTCTCAGAATAAAAACACCTCTAGCGCGGAAGCTCGGAGAGCGTTCCTTCAGCTTAAGACGATGGCGCGGTAATTCGTACTTTAATTATCTCGAATGTAACTCCTTCGATCGAGGTCCCAGTCTTTCTCAAAAAACCTGACTGGTACACCTGTAAAGCAGTGTTTCCCAACCTATTTCGGCTTATGGCACCCTACAGAAGAGAAATATAATTTGCGAACCCATAGCAATTTGCTTTCAGGTTTGATGACATTTGAAATTGAATTGTATTTTTAAGGATATATAGCGAGACGTATTAGCTCGCGGCACCCCTGAGTATTGTACATGGCGCCCGAGGGTGCCGCGATACTCCAGTTGGGCACCACTGATGCAAAGGAACTTATTGGCAGAATGCCACTAAAGCAAAATCGATTCGATCGGAAACGACCGATCCTAGCCTTTGGCAAAACCGCTGAAGGGCAAATGGTGACGGATGTGCCAAGAGGCTTGTTTAGTTACATGTAAAATGTCGTCTTTGGATTTAGCGCAAGCCTTTTTGAAGTTTGTGTGAAATGCCATTCTCGGCATAAGCGCTCAGTGTGCCGACTCATTTTCCGACCGATTCATGACAGCAAATTGGCTGGAACTGCTTTGCAGCACTTGCCAGGTGATGCTACTGTGATGAATTAACACTGTGGTGCACGTCATCAAATGTGTAGTCACGATATCTTTGATGTTTATCGGATCAGGTTGTAGATCAAGGAGCAAAATTACGAGTGAGATGTTAGTAGACGCTTGCCCGATGATTCACAAGCAAGTTCTTTCGACAAAATCAACAATCCAACGCTTCTCGCTTCTTCGTATGGTCTGATCTCCACAACTTGGATATGTGATGGTGAGTCAAAATGCTCACCTGCCCTACAGCTCCGGAAACATTTGAAATGATATTTTTGCCCTTTGTATTTTCGTTCGGGCATTGCGATCGCAACTGCAAGTAGATCTGTGCGCAAAATTACTCTGTTGAAAATATAGTGGCGAACTGACGGTTTTCAATTTTGAACGTTTAAAAATATACCCGGAGGTTCTCAGATTTTTTGAGAAACGTGGAAGCTACTGATATTTTACGGGATAGTGAATAGCAATTACACAAACCTAAGAAGGTGAAGTCATTTTATCGTGAGTTTCCAACCGTGCTGTCAAAACCAGTGAGACACATTCATACGAACATTTTCAGTGCATTTTCCTAGTTTTTGTTATTTTTCGCGGTCTCTAAATTTTTTTATTGAAAATTTTAAAATAAGTATTGGTTTCAAACTGGTTTTCTGTTTAAATTTGTCCGGAAATGTTTTTCTTTAGTTTGCTCAATCATTTGGCTTTTACAAATAAATTGGAATCGCTGTACCGTCCCATATTATCTGGTTAGACTTTTCGTAGTCTTTGATCTTGATTCTCTGTCAATTAGAAAACCTCGTTGTCGTTTAATTACAATTCGACAAGCAGGAGTTAAGTTTTTGGACGGAAAGTGTTCTGTTTTAATTTTTATTAGCAAGTTTCGTTAATAATGGCACCGGTCAAAAGAAAGTGAAAGAAATGTTTTCTCTGCGAACGTCACAAGTACGTAATCTGATAACACATCACAAAGGACACAAAAGTCAAAGAAATAATGTTTGGGTGCAAGTGGGTGTGCAGATGTTCTTTTCGTTGTAAGTACACGTTTGGGCAAAGCTAGAAAGCAGGTGTATACACGAGCCGCTAAAACTCTTCTTCAAACTAATATTTACAAAATAAGTCATGCCAACCGACTGTGTTTTGCCGTTTTTGGATGTGTTACCTACTTTGAACGTTTTTATCTGATTATTTTCTTATCGGGTCACGTCTTCTGGAGCGGGCGTTCAACACTGGAATGTTGGTTCATAATACCGAGTGTTGAGAAACGCCAGCACATAAACTCCGAGCTCGGGATTACGAATGCACATGTGACACAATTTTGGACCAATCACAGCTGATCTACTGTAGTTTGGAGCATTTGAACATGAACACATGACTCACTGAACCACCCTCCACTCCTACCTTTTGCATAAAAATCAATGTTTTTTGATTTAATTCAAAATTCCAGAAAAAACAAAAAGACTAGGGGCTGGGGCGTCCAAACACGATTTAAGGCCTATGGGTCTCCTCCAACGTAAATCCATTCTTGCATCTAATTACAGAGCTCTTTTCAAACGCATTTTGAGCACCACCAGCTTTTTCAAGTCAAACTACTATACCTCTTTATTTCGCCGAAGACCTTGATGTGTGTTGGATAAAATTGTCTAACGCCAGTTCACCGCAAGACAGAAAATAGGTGCATTGCAAAAACGGTGAGATATGAAAAAAATTCTTGCGGTTTTAACATTTTTTTCAATTCAACTTGCACCATAGTGATGTCACAAAGCTCACATCGTGAAGCGCCACGCGTCGCATGGGCCGTGTGCAAAAATCGTCGCGGGGCCCGTGTGCAAAAAAAGGGCAGTTTTGCAACACTCTGCAGAGTCGCACTGTTCTCAAGCATGCGGCAACTTCCAGCTTGCTGCTCATGAAATGACCACTTCAAGATGGCTTCCTGCAGAACTGACTTCTATTTTCAATAAGGCAAACACCAGTGATGTTGCTGGCTATGTTGACATAACTTCAGGGTATTCTGTATTGACTTTAGAAACTTAAATTTGAAAGCTAGTTTCACACATTTGCACTGGTTGTAATGCCGCGTGTGCTGCGTCACGTGGAAGAAAAGGTAGTCTTTTTAAATTTTTCTTTAAATTAGCATTCGAGTCCTATTCTAATGCGTTAAATGAAAGAAAAAAGGAAATGCAATGGCATATGCGTTACTATGGCAACTCTCCGACGAGAATTGAAATCTTTTTCTAATACTCGCTGCAAAGAGATTTTCTTGACGCACATGGGTCTCGGAAGGGGGCAAGGGGTGGCCTTATCTCCCCTGGATTTTGAAAATTGACATTTTCCTATTAAAGTTTTAGGAAAAATCTTTTAGATCCACTATTGGCCCCCACTGGAAAAAATCCTTCCCACGCCCGTGATGACGGAGTGATCTCTGCAAGGTGCGTTTCATTCACGACCTCGTTTTACTCAGAAACAGCTCGTACGGCAGAAGTTGTTGATAATAATCGGGAACGTTCGTTTAAGCGTCTATTAAACAAACTTGTAATTGCAGCCAGCGAAAGCGGAGATGTTGCGCAGCAAAGATTTGGTGCTTGCGTTCCGCCATGAATCATAATAAACACATTCAAGCGAACTTCTCGTCGCTCGATGATATCTCACTTCCGAGAAGCGGAGTTGTTTTTCAGCGAGGCTGATCCTGTTAGAGCTGTTTGCGCCCGTGCCGTCAACCTCTAACTGGAATATCGACACTGTTGCTGCTTGCGGTCGTCGCCGCAGAGGCGAGCGGTCAGCCAACACCCAGTACCGTCACTGCGATACAAACGATTGCGAACAAAACGATCTGTCCGCCTCTCGGAGAGTTTTCGCGCCCGCAGCGACGAAACCAACGTCACAAGGCTTCCTGTGTGAATCACGAACTGACACCGAGTGGAGAGTTCATACTCGCGCGAACTCGACAAAAGGTGAAAACGGGAGAGTTTTTTTCAAGCTGGCAAGGCTGTTGAATCCTGCATCAGGTTTTCACCTCACATGCAATGCTACAATAAATATAGCGAGTGACGGGAAACAGGGTATATTTGCTCAGTGGCGTACATTATCATGGTTATGCATGAAATTTCGACACTTCCAGGATTTTAATAAACGCAAAACATATGATTCTTTGACTTGGTCTAATAAAATGGCATTTCAGAGGTACAACGCCCCCTTCCAAACCCAAGGTATCAAGAGTTTTCTGGCCACTGCGGTGTTTCAAAGTGCGAGTGCATTTACAACCCAGCGTGGGTCACCTTGGACACGAAAGGGCGTAGCTTTGCAAAACTTCGGGTCTCCCGCAAAGAAGTGGAAGGTAGATCATAAAAATGTGATTCAAAGTAAATCAAAACAGCTTCACTTTAACGTGGCGTAAAATGAATGTGATCTAAACTGAATGCGATCTAAAATTAATGTGGTCTTCAGTGAATGTGGTCTCAAACGAATGTGGTCTTAAATGAGTGTGGTCTCAAATGAATGTGGTCTCAAATGAATGTATGAATGTGGTCTCAAATGAATGTGGTCTCAAATGAATGTATGAATGTGGTCTCAAATGAATGTGGTCTCAAATGAATAGGTCTCCAATGAATAGATTTCAAATGAATAGGTCTCAAATGAATGTGGTTTCAAATGAATGTGGTCTCAAATGAAAAAGTCTCATTTGAATGTGATCCCAAATGAACAGGTCTCAAATCAATCGGTTTCAATTGTCTGCACACCCCCCAAAACAGTTAAAATTTAAAATGTTTCGCTTGCTTCTGCGTAATTATATAAAAGCTAAATTAATAATGTGTTTGTACTGGGGAAGGCGGGTTTTTAACCAGCTCAGAACACTGCGCACTGAATAAAAGAAATTGATAAACAGGAAGCATGAAATAGGTGTTACAGTGTTATTTGAAATGTAGTTATATAATAGTTAACTGTTCCAACGAGTGGAAAAATTTTTGTGCAGGTGGCGGCGACCGCAACCACGAAGGTCAAATGCAAAACAAAGGCGCAGCACGTTTCTATTGCACGAAAAAGCGAAACGTGCGCGAAATGGAGAGACAAAGCAGCCTCTGTAAAGCCATTGCTTTGCCTCGAAGAGTGGCATCTTCGATGTATTTGTTGAGATACACCTGACGGCGATGTTTTTACCACTTCCACTGTTTGCCATCTTAGCATCTGGAACAGTCTTTGTTGTGTTCGAGCTCAACGGCAGGAATATTTGTCTTATGATTCATAGCGGTGATGTTGAACAAACCACGCTAGAACGACTTAAAATTCTGATGAATGTCTTTGCTTTCAACTTGAACCTAAGCCGGAGGGATGGCGCGCTTCGCAAGTCACACCACCAAACGTGCCAAACCTTGGTTGCGCTGTCTTGCCATTGGTTGGGCTTCAGCCAATCAAATTTATGGGCGTTAACCTTTTCTTAAGAAACTGGATCAGCAACATCGCCGAAATTGTCTGGTTCTGTTCCAATAGCAACTTTGTTTACGTTACACCACAGTATGTTTGGAAATCTCAGTCGCGCAATCGGAATTAACTTCCTAAATATCAGATAATTGCGTTTCAAGTATTATAGCATTCGGTCCAAGTATTGATTCGAAAAGAATGATCCGCAAGGTACTAATTTGTTTCATTGATTCTGCTCAATTCTCCGTCACTGAAATTCCTCAGCCAAACTGTGATGAAGCGTCTATGACCAACGTTTCTTGTGGAGTAGCAAATGCTGTTGATTAGCATCATATCTGATGTTTTTTACTTTAAATAGGTGCATACAAAGCTTTTTGAGGACAACAGCTTCAACGCAATGAAGCTTAATTCTCACACTACGATTGGCAAAGTTTTGAAAAAATTTTGCAAGCGTTTCTTTTTTTGTCCGAAGATTTTACTTGAATGCAAGAGAAAAGCTTTCTGCGACAGTTACAAACACGTTTGCAACCATACACTATCTATTGAAAGTTCGTAATAACTTACATTCTAACTTTAAATCTATTTAAATTTATTTATGGTGCAAAAAAGTCTTTTTTAAGTTATGGCTTTAACGAAGCAAATCAGTTTTTCACATATTATAGTATATAAGGCACTTCCGGATGACGATGGCCAACTGTCGTAATTTCTGACTCAAGTCACTGCTTGTTCTCTTTAGTGTCTCTGCGCGTATCTACCAACGCTTCCTCTGTGCTATGTAGTAAGTAAACATTTTAGCGTTTCTTAATGTGCTGTTCTAGCCCATGTGATGTGGACCTTCAATTTGAGGCAATGCCTAAATAGAAAATTGAATAAAACTCTTCTAACAAAGTATACAAAAATTCAGTATTTTTGGTTGAATGAGCTTCTGTAGCACTTTTTCAATTTGAATATTGTCTATTTGACACCTAACGTAGAGGCAAGCCATGCTTCTCAAATCAAATTTATAACGCATATTCGCAAAAGCATGATTCTGCGTTTAGTCAGCTCTCGCGTTTTATTCAGAATGTCATGTTTCGCTTTCAAACCCAGATATGTCCCTTGAAAATTGCCGCAAATGTTCTATGTCAGCAAAAAAAACACATTTTAACATGGAAATATTATCAATAAATTGTTCCGAGTCGTTTGACAAAGGATATTATGCTTTCATGCGTAATGCGCAGCCAACAACGTTTGCGATGCGAATGTTGAGCTTTCTGCGTGTATTGGAAGTGCGCAACATCACCAACTAATCTTAGGAAAGTAGCCTGCGTAGGCATTTACGCTTGACGACGATGACTCATATAGAAAGGCATGAATGATATGGACAACTGTAAACAATATTTTCTGGTTTTTATGCTTTTTTTTCAAAACTAGTGTTTGAAAGATGAACGAACTTCCAGTGTACAACTGTTAGTTGGCTGAATCGTCCGTGTTGTTTTTAAAAAATTTACAACAGTTGAGGAAAGGGTTTTATTATTGTTATCCTGTTGGCTCATGTTTCTGCAACAAGTTTCAATGCACAACATGCTGTAGAGTAAAGCTAGTTTTGGAAACAACAATTACTTGTTAAAGAAAGAGCATTTATTGCCTGCAATCATCCTCAAAATTTAAAAGCAAAAAGGTATTGATGAACGAAGAAACCACGACGATATATCTGATAACAGATGTTTTAAGGTCTAGTCATGCTTATTTGTAGAAAATCCAGAAATTTCAGTTTACTGTCAAGGATGGTGTATTCCGTGTAGTGTTAGTTAAATGCAACCAAAACTCTTTATTGTTACCAGTGACGGTGTTATGATCAAAAAAATGCAAAGGTTGCTACAAGTGTAATGATATATTAAAAGCATTATATCTTCCAACACAGAAAAGGATGACACAAGCACTAATTTTATTTCGTTGTCCCCATAGTTACATAAGCCAAACACCTGTTGATGTATCTCCTTGTGACTGTTGATTTGTACTTCAGAAGATATTTAGTCTTTAGAGTAATAGAAGAACAGCAAATCATGAAAAGCATACAGAGTTATTGAAAAAAATTGAAAGAAGGCGTGTGATGCAAGTAGTTTCCTCAACACTCCTAAAAACTTTTGATCGTGGTACGTCTATCCTCATAGGTGAAGCAGAAAACATAAAAACAGATGCATCTAAAATCCAAAAACAACTTTTGTACAAGTAACACTAAACGTTTAGATAAACTAATTTTCTGTCACAAATCCTATCAGTGCATCGTTTAGCACTAATATTAAATCAATCTAAAGGAGACTCAAAATATAAACTGTCGATAAAAAACGAATTTATTATTGAAAAAACAAAAGAAGTTGATTTTTGTAATAAATCAAAAAACAAGCTCAGTTTTCAATTGAGAAAAGCTCGTTGTTATTTCCTCACTCTATCTGTAATTGTATATTTTTCCATACGGTTTAGTGTAGTGTTGTAATAGGAGCAATGCAGTCATGCATTAAACTTTGTATGATAGCAGTTTAGCTGTTCTTTGCTAATTTCAAACTTAAATCTCTTTAGCAGGCACACTCAACCAATTTGTATGAATGTTACTGGATGCCAATCACGCGGCTTGAGGAAAAGGTTGAACCCTTGTTAATTGTAATGAAAAGACACCTGGCAAACAGACGGGAACCCTTTTGCATTTATGTCGGGGTCAAATTATATAGGCAGGGCTCGTACCTACATGGAAATTTGTCGCTGTGTTTCTGTTCACAATGCTATAAGTTATGGCTTGCCTTCAGGGACAAATCAAATCGCCCACACTTATGTAGTAGTTAGGCTCCAATATTTTTTAAAAATCAGTGCGTCTTTTCTCAAACCTAGAATGTTGCAACAATATTCCTAACAGTGATTTTGACGAGACGTTCCTTAACACAAACATGAAGTAATTCTTTCACATTGAATTTCAATTTCATTGTCATTTATCTGTCCTGGCACATCTTGTCTTTAAACCGACGCGCGAGCGCAAACACGGCCCTTTTCAATTGCGCAGAGAGATACAGTTTTGTGGGTTTGTGGCAAAATAAATCCACATTAAGTTTGACGGAGCGCATGTAAAAAGCCAAATAGTTGGACGTAAGTCGCAAATAAGCGCCTTGCGATGACGCTGCTGGTTTGCTGCAGAAAACTTTTGTACAATCCTTCTGAAGCGAGAATCATCTGAAAATGATACCAAACCGCCAGCACTTGTATTTGATGGCGCTGCGCCTGCTTCTCGTTGTGTTTACTGCGGCATGGGCGTTTGAGCAGTGCTACGAAAAGTTAGGCTTGAACATGTTGCGTCAGATTGAGCAAGCTTATTGTCATGATTTGTCAAACCTGCAGACTGAATATACTTTTATAACCGATATGGTTTTAAAATTAAATTATTTTAAATTGTTTTTTCCATGAAACGCCATGCGAGTTCAATCACTAACAATGATGCTGCCCTGCAACTTTGTATTTGTCAAAAGGCTTTGAAAAGACGTTGAGACAGAAGGGTCAATTGCGGCTTTAACCGCAGGCAACACAGTCGCGGCACGACTTTCCTTATTTACACAGACGTTTTCGTTAAGCTGCAAATGTGCAGCTAGCATGATTTACCTTGACCGTGATGCCAAACTTAATACCAAGTGTAAAAGAACGTTTTGTCAACAATAGTCCATCTTGCAGAGTCTGCAAGACAGCGAAGTTGCGATTTTCTACTCATCGTACACGATGAGCTCTCGACTAGTCTGCTGATAGTTTTCGGGCTGCTTTATTGCTGTAACAATTATTTCGTTCACAGCCTTGCCCATGTCCAGTCGTGTTGAATATTCCTCCTTTTACTCTTAGGTAGATCACTTGTGACTGTGAACACCAAATGACACAAGACGGTTGTCAGCACCTTTAATTCTTCAACACAGCTCAACCCTTTGATTAACATTAGGATCAGGCAAACCCATAAATGGCGTGACTAGTTCAAGTTGCCGCATCTTTGTGATGTTGCAACCCACGAGTGTTTAATTTTTGCCTGAAAAAAATGACAAATTGGCTATTTTTTACTTACAAAACACTACATACCCAGGGAAAAAAGAGTTTAATTCTCCTTTGTTCCGTGCGATCGATAATGTTGCTGAGGTGAATCTCGTACGTACTCAATTTATTCTATATGTAGAAACTATAACTGTTTTGATTTGAAAATTAGCGATTGCTGCAAATGATGTTTATTTTTATGTTTTTTTTAGACCATTCCATAACTTACAAAGCCACATTGTTAACAGTTTTTGTTTCAGTGTATTTTGCACACGTAGTTACAGAGATAGCAATCCGTGCTTTTGTTTCTTTTCGCAAATATTTTTGTTTGAAAAATAAAACAAAAATGAAGTTAAATTTTGTCTGCATTCTTGATGCCAAATCTTTACACAAAACGAAGAGGTGTTAGCAGTAGTAAATTATAATTGAAAATAATCTTTTTTGTTTGCATTAGCACTCGTTTCCATTTCCGATTAGTTACGTTCAAAGGCAAATTATTTGGAAAAACCTGAACTTGTGTTTGTCGCAAAGGGTTGGACTGTTTGTTAAGACTTGTTGCGATTGGACTGAAGACAAACTTTGCTGAATTTTATTAGTCACAGTCTCTTTTTGTCGCAACTAGTATTCTTGATGTCAGTCAGTTTATTAAGCTGTTATGATTTCTGAGCTTGTATTATGATATTTGAATGTAGTCTTGAGTTTGCTTTTTTTTCTCTGCTGTCACTTCAGCCTTTCAACTTTTCACACGGAAGCTTTGCTTGCAATTTTCAGGACTGAGAAAGCGTAATTTAAGTGAAATCGATTTCCTATTAAAAATTTGTCGATCGATTCCTTGCTTACACCAATTTTCGAGAGTACTTACTTTGCTGAATTTAGTGACATCATATGCTTGCCACGTTTAATATGATGTACTCCTGGTAGAAGGTTTTGTTTTTATACCCTAACTGTTATTTACAAGCGACTGGTGGCGGTGTAGGGTGCCAACCGCCAAGCTGGAAGATCAGAGTTTCAACCTTTTACCAAATCCCATACCGGGATTGTTTTATAAAATGGATATTGCTCTCTCGACTTGCTCTGTGCACAGTGGTGCGAGAGGAACAGACAGAGAATTCAAGGAAAATCTTTTCACTTGGTCATGCGCTACCATCAGCGTACCGTACCACATCAATAATGTGAAAAAATTCTTCATTTGACTGTCCAGAACCAGAGAAATACCAGAAAAGCTTCAAAAAGAAAATCTTGAAAATTGCATGATAGTTTTTCATAATGTTACCAAGATGAGTGCCAAAGACGTTCTTCAACGATTGGCATTACAAACAAAATTTCAACTGGTTTTTAAGCAGATAAAAGTGCTTAGATTGAAATGTTTTGGCAGAAATACAGCCGACAATATGTCAGCGTTTTTTCGCCGACGTTCATGCAAAACTTTGTTGTGGCAAACAGCTTCGTCGTTTCTAATTAAAATTTTACTGCAGAAATAACAGGTAAGAAAGCAACTGAAGGAATATGTGACCAACTGAAAGTTGAACGACGGTCAATCACTCAGGAGTTGCACTGTCGAAGCAGACCTTCACAAAGTTCGTCAAATTCGTCGAAATAAAAACAAACACATTGTAGGTGAACTCTTCCCTAAGACTAATCGAGCCCTTCCAAAATCTTTCAAAACCTCATTTTGAGAATAGTACAGTGGCGCAGCCAACGTAATTTTTTTGGGGGGGCCCAAATCTTTTGACTTTAAGCGAGCAAAAGTATTTTCTTTGGGACACTGCCTCTCAAAGCACAAAATAACAAGGTATGCTTTCCCCTGGCTACGACTCCGAAATAACATGATACCTTGTGGTTGTGGTGAACTAAAAAGGAAATATTGTTTCGGCCAACAGCATAAACTCTGTTGCTTCTCTTGTTAGGCTTATGTAACTTAAGATCAAGTTGCTTGACTCATTCTGCCACGCGTATAACCATTGAGATGTCTCGCAATTAAAACTGTCGGCTTAGCACGCTATTTTTCTCCGAACTTTGGTTTTATTGCATGTCTTAAGATAAGGATCATGAAATTTGAACGACAGCGTAAGCAATGTTTTAACAGCTGCTCATCGGAGGATACTAATTTTGAAGTAAAACAAGGCTCTCGAAATAATGCCCCATGATTACATAAACTTGTTGCCTTGAGGATTTTTTGGCTAGTAACAACACAATCGCTTCTAACGTAAGGAGGCAAGAAACAATAGACTGATCGGGAAGCTGCCTCAAGGGTGGTTATGCTGAATAAGATTTGTTTCAAGAACGTGTTTTGTTGTTAGTGGTGCAAACGTGACATGCTTCACATCTGAGCCAATTCACACATATTTGCTAACCTTAAGCTAGTTAGGTATGCAAATTTCAACATACTGTATGTTGCGCGCAGAGATTAATTCAGAGCCAAAAGCAGTGCTCGTTTTCTTCCATGCTATTTATAATATAGTTCAACTAAATTTCGAGTTGTACAGTGTTATATCAGTGCAATTATTCTTGTACTGCATACTTGAACCCACCGCGACTGAATGATCCGTTGCATAGATTTCAACAGCTAGGATGCCATACGTCATGTGTCCCCCAGCCACAGTCATGTTTATGACTAATAGCATGCTGCTGTGGTGAACATTAGATAGTGTACCGCTACCACTCGTGATCAAGCCGAAAGTTGTATAAGGAAGCTCTGCAATGGAGCGGCTAGCGCAAGTTCAAAGTTACCTCAATCAAACCGAACTGACAAGCAAATTGAACTTAAAATGCAATTACTTCGCTCTTGTTGAACGACGTTTTCGTCCGAAGAACAACTGACTTGGAGAAAAATGTTTAACATGAACTGATTGCTTGTCCCGTTTTCGGTAATCACAATCGCAGACGCGTTCTTGCATAAAGGTAACCTCTGGGCGCATGATCAACTATCCCCTTTATGACGCAATACCTAAAAAAGCAGACTTCACAAGAGAGCAACCCGTGCACCCGCCCAAAGTTCCCCAAAAGTCCAAGTTGATAAGAATTTACTCATTCTGCTTCATTATGCATGGACGTGGAATGCACACAGTTCTTTTATGAATTAGAAATGTAATGTACAAATAATTTTCAACCACCATGTCACAGTTGTAGAAACATTTATCAAACGTAATATACAGTAGAACTCGTCTAATTCGTCAACATCTAATTCGTCAATTCGCTTAATTCGTCACTTTTTCGTCGGTCCCGGCAGTATTCCTATCTTTTGTGTACATTTCTTTTCGTCTAATTCGCCATCGTCTAATAATTCGTCAATTCGCTCAATTCGTCAACTCTTTCTATCCCTTAGAAGCGTTTTGTGCGGCTAATACGTCACTTGCAGTTTCGCTGTTGATGTTTAAGCAGCTAGTATGTGTGGGAATTCAAACAAATTAAAGGATCTTTATCTGAGAATTGTCGCACCTCGCAATTTGTTTATCGAATTTATACACGAGGTGCGAAGATCGACCCGACTCCCCATTGAGAAAACGCGGAAAGTCCGCAGTTTATTAAAGATTTATAAGGTGCTTGATTAAATGGAGGAGTCCAGATAGAGCAGAGGAATTAATTGTTGTATTCAACCATAACGTCATAAACTTGTATTTTACTGCAAATAAG
>JGI24022J15233_10004261_pt1 | contig 14685 bp, 8 predicted proteins | sample Ectturendosymbi2_FD_15233 | JGI IMG/M metagenome (IMG submission 15233) | reverse complement strand
CACCTACCAAGTCTACCTTAAACCAACCACTTAATAGTCAAGCTTCAAATAACCTGTGACTTCAAGCATAGGCTAAATCAAACCACCTAAAATACCTGAAATATCTGTAGAAAAAATGAGTATTCATAATACTCAAAAATTGTCATTTCTGCTCCGTGATAAGAAGCATGAATGTAACTTGCTTATTAACAGTCTTTGCAGTGCAACAGCAATAATACAAAATTACTTTGTAAGCTAAGAAGAAAATGTCCTATAAATTAAAAGATGTAGTGTGGTCTCTGCTATAACAATTGCATGTTGTCTGTTTTTTTTATAGCAATGTTCACGAAGGTACAACATCACAAGAAATGAGAAACGTGTCTAACCTTTTCAACTCAGAGACATAAAAAAGACTACTCTTTGTACATCTGTGGCATTTTCATAAAATTACCACCACTATAGCAAATACTTCAATCTCTAAAAATCATCATTTGGTATAAAAAGTTATCATTTGGTATAAGTAGGCCTATTTGCTCTTATTTGATAGAATCTTTTCAGAACTTTTTGGAAGAAATTTTAACCCACAATTTTTTTCGGTATAGAAGTTGGTTTGAAGCTTTTCTATATTTGCTCATTGGAGGTGGTGGTGGGGTCGCTTTGAAAGGACGGTACTTACACATTACAGTTGCTGTTGGGGACCCCTTTGACAGCATAGTAGGGGGCCCTTTGAAAGCAAGGTACTTACACATTACAATTGCTGTTGGTGGCCCTTTGGAAAGTAAGGTACATACGTACTACCATTGCTGTTGGGGCCTCTTTGGAAACATAGAATTTTACATTATAATTTCTGTCGGGGGCCCCTTTGAAAGCAAGGTGCTTGCATATTACAGTTGCTGCTGGGGGCCCCTTTGCCAGCAGAGTACTTACACATTACAGCTTCTTTCAGGCTCCTTTAATGAAGTTTAAAAGCAGAGTAGGCCTATTTACACATTTCAGTGAAAGCAGATTACCTTCAAATTGCAGTTGCTGTTGGGGGCCTCTTTGAAAGCAAAGAACCTGCACATTACAGTTTCTGCATGGGACCCTTTTGAAAGCAGAGCACTTACACATTTAGTTTCTTTTAGGGGCCCCTTCAATGAAGTTTAAAAACCGAATGTTTACACATTTCAGTGGCTGTTGGGGGCCCCTTTGAAAGCAAATTACCTTCAAATTGCAGTTGCTGTTGGGGCCCCTTTGAAGGCAAAGTACCTGCACATTACAGTTTCTGTACGGGGCCCCTTTGAAAACAGAGTACTTACTTATGATCTGCTTTGTAGTACATTATATGAGTGAATAATAAAATTTTCATCAAAAATAAGGAAAATTTACGCGTTTAACACTTCAAGAGGGTCCCCAAAAAGGAGGGCCCGAGGCAAGCGCCTCGCTCGCCTCCCCTTAAACAAACCACTGGGTATATTATTGTGCAAACGGCTTTGCCGCTTCTCATAATTGTCCTCGTCCGTGATTGCGTTGATCCGTATTCTTGTTGTGTTCGCGACAGCCGTGCCTTGATGATGCGTGTCGTTCCGTGTTTGAACCTCATGCCGGTTGCTTGTCTCATGCAAGTTGATGCAGTGTGTTTTATTGCGTTAGCCTGACTCAGGAATTAGTTGATTAAAGCCAAGTAAACCAAGAATTCTGATTTTAGTGCGTAACGAATATATAACAATTTCTGTTAATGAGTTCAAACTTCACCGTCTGGTGGAGTGGTACCTCAGACCTACAGTTGACATCAGAAACATATATTGAGAAAGAAACGTGGTTTGGTGTACTTCCTTTAGATTTACAGGATCATGATGTAAATCTGTTACGAAACAAGTATGACTTCAGTTCAAGTAGTTTCAAGAAGGGAAAGGACCACCGTGGCTCCCCGTACAATGTTTGCCTGTGGGAAGTAAATTAGTTTGAAATTGCTATAAAATAGTTTTATGACATTTGCGAAGTTTGCATGCAGGCACATTGAATGAAAATAGTAAGTCAGTTAGCATGAAGTCTCTTTCTCATCGTAAATGAAATCTACAGAGGTAAAAATCTGGAGCTGCCTTTGTTCCAAGGTGCGCGGTAACTAAAAACAGAGTTCAAAGAAATACCGCTCACGAGCTATAAAACTATCAATTTAATACTTAATTTCCACCTTGCATAAAACTAACGTCACACCCCAGAAACTTACCGATGATTTGGAATACTAATATCGAACTCCCCAGAGGCAAGCAGCTGTTCGATCTTTTGTCGGTTGGAGAAATGCAACGAAAGGTCTGTAGAAAGTATTGCATGATGAAGTAAATTCAATGCTTTTTCCTTTTCTTGAGGTTTTAAATGCCCGAATATGTCATGTTGATTTCTGCTTAAAATATCCAAACTGACATGGTAATGATGTTGTTCCATGGTTGACGAAGGATATAACATCGCCAATGGATGATGAACCTTTTGAAGAAAATGATTTCCCAATCCCCTGTGATCCAGGTCGTGGCACGCACATGCCACCAGTAAGGCGAGGCGTTCAACCGGATCAAACAACGTCATATTATTGTGAAGTATGCTGTACATAGCATGAGTGACAGTCATACCATGGTTCCAATTGTGGTAAAATATATCACGGTAATTATTACGAACGGTGCAGACAAATCTTGCTTGGATGTCTAGTGGTGGAAGAAACTGGCGGCAATCTTCATCAGGCAAAAGTTGCTTTAACATGTATATAAACATTTCCGGCAACTTTTCTTCACGTTCCACAAGGCTGAAGGAGCACCTATGGAAACAGGACAAAAAATCTGTCATAAAGGCTGTAACCACATGAGAGAGCATTGCCTTTTTCAAAAGATACATCCACACCACTTTTTTCGCCGATGGCGATATTCGCTCGTATTAAGTAAAACCACATTTCCTATTGTGAAGGTCTTGGGAGAAGCAGTCCTACTTTTATAGACACACTTCACATTTCTTCAGCAATCTCTGTCATTTGAGGAGGCTACACATCAGTGCGAACAAGCCAGATCGCAGAATAAATCACGCCAAGTGATCCTTGGCGATTACCAGTTTTATTCGTCGTGAGCATGTTTTGCTCGATCCTTTCGCTACGTTCGCGGTGCAAGCAAAAGTGAAAAAAAAACTGGGGCTCGCAGTAAAAAAATATCTTTTAAAGATTTCTGATAAGTTTCCAAATTTTATATTTTTTGAGTTTATGTAGCCAGATTTTTGTGTCTTCGACAACATGCGTCAAGATTTCATATTACAGGAATGTTTGTGAGAACTGTAACATTTTCCGAATTATTCAAACTTCGCAAAAAAGAGTAGGGGTTGTTTTGTCAGAGATAGCCCTGTTGTTTCCACTGACATTTAAACCAATTAATGTAAGGCTGTGTTTATAAAAATGATCCACTTTTGAAAGAAATTCTGGGCCAGAAAAAAAAACTAAGGAAACAGAGGAACACCGCGGGTGTGGCAGAAAGGATCAAAAACATCGGCCTTGTCTCGTAAAGTAAAGGGATAGCAAAGAAACGCAGCCACTCCTTTTCAGTGTAGTGATTGCTGCATGTCTGCGCTGGCAATAGACTCAACGTAAGGACTGTCAACCCTTTAAGGCCGCACAGGGGTTGATTTAACTGCCCGTTGCAACGCCTACCCGTGGTAACCCAGATATCGTAAGCCTTACTGCGCAAATGGAGCGTTTGTTTTTTCTCACGGTATAATTTGGACAGTTGCTAATGTGAAATGCGCAAAAACGATCAATACCATGGCGCATCGGTTGCCATACACGTGACCATGGACCGCTTTGGGGCTTGGGCAGGTTGACCTGTTCGAAAAATTCGCGATAGTATCCCACATCACCTATCAACCAAGTGAGGCCCCAATTTGCACCACTACGCATCTGGGGAGGGGAATGGGACAGCGGAGAGTGCTTTTATTCTGAGAGACTTGAAAGTCACGAGGAAACGGCAATATTGCCATAAACTGGTGATTGGCAACTGGAACATCAGTTTACTCACAGGAAAAGAGCATGAACTAGTTGAAGAAGCCAAAGATATTCTCTGGATGTAGTCGGCATCTCATCGACTAAGCGCCGGAAGATCTAGCACTGTGAAGTTGGGTGATGGGTGAAAACTCTTCTACTCCGGTGTTGAGCCAGAAAAGTTTGCCCAGGATGGAGTGCAGACTTGTAAGCCATCAGTGTCGATGACTTGGTCGCACTAAGAAGAAGGGTATGCATGCCGAGATTGAAGTTGTTATACCGCTGGCTGTGTCTGATACAGGTGTACGGCCCAAACTCAAATGCACTGTAGGCCTACCCAGAATTCGTGGAAGAAATTAGTGATGTCCTGCCATGGGTTAATCCACGAACATTTTGAAAGATTTCAATGCATGTGCTGGGAACGATGCTAGGAAGTTGAAGGGCTTGTTTGTCAACATGGTGATGCTGATGTAAACGACAGCGGAAGACTCCTGCTTCACCTCTACTGTAACAGCACACTGTGCATCAACACTTTCTTCCGAGGCAGAGATTTGCACATGCCCACCTGGTGCAGAGATTCGTTGAGTCAGCAGTCACTCACTGATTTCTGCACAGTTTCAGCTGACTTGCTCCAATCAGTTCTGGACGTTCGTGTCAAAAGGGGTGAAAAACTGTCGACCGAGGAAAAGTTTACGAATGAGAGATTCAAGCTTTTCACTGTTACACGTTAGACTAGCAATCTGTTTATATCATGGGGCAGCAGCTCCGGCGGCCCCAAGAGGAAAATTTGGTGTGAAAATAAATGAATGAATATAGCCTTTAAAAACCAGTAACCCTGAAAATGTAATGCTTAGAACAACTAAGTTCTATTCGGAAGTTAATTACAATGAAAAGAGGGTTACCAATCATATAACATTCTGCTTCAACCCTTTTTTCAAGAAAACGGATGGTTGCAACAGTTGCATCTTATGTGTCGGTGTACGTGGTGCATTCTCAATCGAAAAAGTAATATCACAGAGCTGACAACGTGCCAAGCACGTGTTTGAGTACCAGTCCAGTGTGTCCTCGTACGCAAATTCCCATCGACAATCAGAAACATGTAAGTTGCAAATTGTAGCCATCCCATTATTTTGAGGCAGTGATGCGTTAAAATAACACAAAAATTCTTTGAAGTCACATGAAAAAATCGGTATAGCGCATGGAGGCATGGCAAAATTTTGTGGTTGTCTTGACTCCCTCCGGTACTACTGTAGTGTTAACCATGCTCTGGCAGGACAACAGTACACTAGTTACAAGGTCAAGTAATTGTCAGATCCTGCACAAAAGTTGCCAATAGGTGATAATAGTCCATCAGTTAAAGGTTCGTTGGTCAAAAAACCTTTCGGGATTAAAAGGATTCCAATGTTGGATTCCATCAAGTTGTAAAAACCAACACTAATAAGAAAGATATTAATGGTTTTAATTCTATCAGAGATTCTAAAGTTTAAGTTTTTAAACAAGGATACACGTGTAAAAATACAAAAGAATAATAATAACAGAAAATGCAAGATTTTCGTTTCCATATATCATAAAGCAGCATGCCTTTGCATAATTTTTGTAAAATCAACATCATATCTGTGTCGGCAATTTTCTAATGCAAAAATAAGTTTTTAATGTCGACTGGCATTTTTGTTAATTTTACTGGTTGCTTCATTGTTCACTTTTAGATGTGACAAATGAGATGTGAACTGTCTAAACTTGAGCAACATAACTGAACAGTTACAACATCGGCGACAAGGAAACAAATGGAGATGTAGTTGTTTTAAATCTTATATTCCTGTAATAACCAACTAATCCATCAAGTAACATGCATTCTCTTTAAAATATTGCATACGTTGATTTTAAGTTGCTTGTAGTTTACTGCTGGATCGGTGGAATAAGTGTAATTTCAATATAAAGTACATTGCAGAAAAACCCTACTTTCAGCTCCTGCCTGTAATACAGGCTTACGTTATCGACTGACATTTGTCTAACTTACGTTCCACTTGGTTGAAATATATAGGCTAATTATATTCTTGGTTGCATCAAATTGACATGTAACATAAATCCTGTTTTTAAAATAAGGAAATGTCTAACTGCACAAACCTTTCAAAGCTAACTACAATACAAGTATATGTTGATAAAAAAGGCATCAATCACGAATTCACAGCACCATTACGAAATTTACAGAGATGTCCCGAACCTGTCGAAATTAGTCGGCGGCTGAAAAGGATAGCGAACTTTTTTCAGTAACAGTTCAACTTCCGTCTCTTCACAACAGCTGTGATAGGTGTACTGTTCCTTTACAATGCTGTAGTTGAACTGATCCCGTCGAAGTCGTGCATACACCTAAAAACCTTGAAATGTTACGAAGTGATTTAGGATAATAGTATGTTCTTTGATCACTTGCATTTCAATCATTGCGAAAATGCTCAATGGCAAGTGCAGTGAAATTTTTGAAGCGTTGACGAAGTGATTTACTGAACCTATAGTTCACCTTCACTCAACACAAGACTCACGGCAGAAATGAGTTTAAACGTAGGTGTAGAAGCAGGCCATTTTTGGGGGTGCAAAGCGTATTCTGCCCAAATTTCCCCAAATTTATCCGAAAAACTTTTATGCGACAAACGTTCTCCTTACAAAATTTCTGCAGGTGTTGGTACATTCTATTTTCCTCTACCAAGTTAACATAGACATGAAAATTTGATACTTGAAGTTTGTTTCTTAATAACCAACCTAAAAAAGTAGCCTACGTTACCCATTGCAAGAACATTGTCAAAACAAGATGGCTCAGTATTCTTGAGCATCTGCGTCACAGTTTTGAGGTTTTCCATTCACATTCCAGTTGTTGTCGTCAGCAAGGAATCTCAGACCTAACTGAGGTAGGCGTAAAGCTGCTTCTTTCTCTGAAGACATATATGTGATAGCCTATATGTTGCATGTATCATTTATGACTATGCCGTGATGTCTGTTAAACTGATCATATATGCAACAAACTGTAAGGCAATATGTGTTCATACAAAACACTATAGTTTAATTAAAAACAAAAACTTTTCTGCACTGGCCTGGCACGGACTCTACTAATATGAAGTAGGTGCCTTGCAATATATTCGATTCCCTCACGGTACAATTAATAAATGAAATGCCTTCTTTGCCAAAACGTTTACGTGAGTCAGTTACTCATCAGCTCTCACAAACTAAAACACGAATTTACTAGAAACAGTTTGTTGATTTCATATATATTTAATATGATTTCTAAGGCACAATAAACTTTTATTTATACACTCAGTAACAAACAAGTAATTTCATTAATGTTGTTAAAAATGTCGAGGCTTCTTTGCCCAAATTTTTTGAGATTTTGCTCAAATTTTTGACAAATCAAAACTTTTGGGGGTGCGCTTGCACACCCTGCACCCCACCACCAGGGTTGCGGAGTCGGAGGTAAAGTATCCGAATCCGACTCCGCCTTTCCGAAAATTCCGACTCCGGCCCTTCCAAAATTTCCAACACCGACTCCTCAACGTAAAGGAAATGAAATTTGGCTGTTGTTAAAATCAAAGGAAATCGTGGTGCACAGCAAGAAATCTCTGTTTCAACAAAAGTTTCAAAAGAAACTGTACCATTTCAACAGGAATTCCCAATTTAAGAGTGTGATTAAATAATGATCCAATAGGACATCCGGAGTGGGAGTCGGACAAAAAAATCCGACTCTGACTCCCAGTGTTGTTAGGAATCCGACTCCGACTCCACCCAAAAACCTCCGACTCCTTACCATTCCGGATCCGACTCCGCAACCCTGCTCACCACTGTGTTTAAAAATAAAAACAAATAACCAACACGCATCAGAGAATGAAAGCTCGATTGTTTAGGATTTATTTCACCATATATTCGAAGTTTAGTCAGGAATCTATCCGTATTTACAGCAAGCGCCAAGTTGCCACATTCATTAAATTTTTTGAGTTTTACTCATTCTTAACTTCGCACGAGTAATGCAAACTTGAACTTATTAGCATTGGAAGAAAATGCTTGAGATGGAAACAAGCTTTTACCACGGACTGAGCCTGCACTGCAAACACCAACCGCGTTTGCCACAAACAAAACCACAGCATTTGACAAAGCACAATAGATAGCGTTAGAAAAATAAAACTCAATAGGGTTACTACGCCACCTTCATGTGAGTGTGCAAACGCAGAAACTGTAAATAGCCCTCGGTCAAATGAAGAAATGAACCGCAAGGTTTATCAGCATCCCTGAATCGGCAGACGAACAATCTAGGCCAGTCTTTCTAAACACGTGATACTTAGGGTTTTTCAGGTGGTACTCGAGCAGTTTCCGGATCATACGCAATGTTTAGCATGAGATAAATTTATGGAGTTTATAATTACAATTGTCAAAGACTGCAAGCCTTGAATCAACTTATAGTTGAATCAAACTTATAGTTAAACGCTATCCACGGTTGCGTAAGTGGGGTACCAAAGTGGATAACCACTGTGTTTTTTCGGTACCGTTCGCTGTCTTGAAGAGTAGCCTATATCTTGCTCAACGAACTCAGTACAGCCAAGTAAAACTATCTATATATCTGTCTTACGTTAAACAGCTGTTATTACTGAAATTAAATAGTTGTAGCCCTCGCACTACATTGTTTTTGTTAATTTATTTGTCTGTTTTAGTAGTCATAAGTACATTTGAGCAAATCGAGTATTTCTGGAACAGGTGGCACGCAACAGCAGAAAAAGCGTCAGGTAGTACGCAATTAGAATAACCTTGAGAATCACTGATCTAGGTAGTGACTCCCAGCTATTATCTTTTCCCAAGCGTACCCCTGGCAAAATTGGCTGTTCGCGTAGCTAAATGCACAGGGTGCGCATGCAGTCCCGTCGCCACGGGGGAGCTTTGGTGGGCTTAGCCCTCCCAAACAAACCTTCAAGCCCCCGCGTATTGAAATATGTAACACTAAATGCTCGTGGAATTTTGATCAAATTTGAATGTCAAGCTCCCCCGCACAAACGTAAAGCCCCCCACATTGACAACTTTCTGGCAACGGTTCTGTGCGCATGGTTGCCGTTTCAGGACTATAGAAAAATAAATAGAACATCAGCAGGTTTTCCGCATCAACATCAATACGTGTGTTTGCCAGTTATATCTCGAGGCAGGTGCGGGTTTTAGTGAGTCTCGGTTTTACAGGACGCGAGTCTCATGTTGGTTTTGAAGGCAGGGACTAGGGTATGGCAGGCATGACTCGTGCCATTCTGACGGGGCGCAAAAATTGCTTTGCAACACTAAAAAATTGTCATTTACAGTTCCTTGGACACCTATTTTTCGTCCCATACAACCAATAACAGCAAAGCTGCGTCAACACAGCGTCCTCAACTAACGTATTAATTCGGGCATGTTGCGCCAGCACAATCACATGCTATATTACAGGGGCGGCCAAACTGCGGCGTGCCGCATGCGGCGCTTCGAACATTTGTATGCGGCTCTTTGAGCTTTCCGATAGATGAAAGATTTGTTTTTTATTTTTTATTTCTTTCGCAAAGTGTAGAAATGATTGTTAAATGGTACTGTGGTAGCTAGCGTGCCGTACAGTATTACTTTTGCAAGTCGTTCCAAAAAGAATTACGATGTCACAGAACTGTAGATTGCAAATAAATCCGTGTTTTTAGATTTTTCTGTTACGGCTCTTTGTAATTTGGGTTTTACCATATGCGGCTCATACGTAGAGCAGGTTTGACCACCCTGCTATATTATAACAAAGCTGTAGTAATGTTACACAACACGACGGTAAGACATTGTGACTGAACAAGGGAACACTCATGTCATATCTGCAAGACCTCGTCCTAACGATATAAGAAAATGTGTTTCATTTTTAAAAAATTGCCGTTTGCAGTTGCAACATGTTGTGCGATTGTTATTTAAGATTTGCAACTTAGTCAGCCAATGCTATGTATAAATTACGATAACGTTCATATATGAATATTTTGATGTTCTTTATAATAAAAATAAACGCGTATAAAAGTATGATATATGGTCCATGGATATTTAATAATTTTATTTGCTTAAAGCAAAAATAAACATACCTTTTCTCTTTTAAAATATTTATTTTCTTTATGCTTTATCTTTCGCAAAAATTGTGCCAACGGTATATCTAATACAGTAGCCCCGCTTATGAAGCCCACGGTTTAAGCCCAAAATTACAGTAATCCCCGCTTAATAAGTCTACCCATTTAAGCCCAAAATTGTCCGGTCCGGAATTGCTCCATTTATTCCTGCAATAAAAAAAACGCTTTAGAAACCCAAAACCCCGCTTAATAAGTTCATTTTTGCTTAAATTTGCTTATTTTGCTTAACACACTTGCTTAAAAATGGGTGAAAAAGCATCGTAACTCACACTTCTTTATCTTGCTTACGAGTTGCAAACTTCGTTATGCTGATCTAGTTCTTAATTCAAACGTTTCGTTCGTTTATTTGTGTCATAATCGATAGGCATGAAAAATTGAACGGCCTTGTTCGACAGTTTCAACGCCACCAACTACCAATGAGACAACTATTCTTGATGTGCTTTTGCACGAAAATGAACATTGTTTTACCGCAATAAACAAAGAAAATTGCTTGTAATCTGTGACTGTTGTGTACAGTGTTAATAGATTTAGCAACTTTTAGCGATAGCGTAATCGGGCACCAGTGGCGTAGCCAGCCCAAACTTTTTGGGGGCCAAAATATTTGACTTCAAGCGAGCAACAGTAGTTTTGTTTGGGACATCGCTTCTAAAAGCACAAAATGACAAGATACGGTGTGTTAAAATTTTTGGTGGGGCCATTGCCCCCTCCTGGCTACGCCTATGTCGGCCACATTCATTTATAGGCATGAGAGGTGCGAAAATTTGTCCCCGGGTTGATAAGCCCAAAATCGTCCGGTCCCGAGGTGGGCCCAAAATTGTCCGTTCCCAAAGGCGCACGTGTAAACTTTGCCATGGGCGCCAAGTTGCACAGATACGCCACCGCTCGAAGGATGCAAATCTCGTTCTCGAACCTTCCCTCGACACTTGCAGTGCTTCATGTAGACGTAATATTTTTCATAAAACATCACATTAAAATTTGGAAAACCAACTGTATAGAAACAAAGCCGCCACCATAGCTAAACCTGCTTTTCGCTTTTGCGTTAGTATCGTGTTATAGAGAAAGACAACGAGCAAACTTTTTCGTTCAGAGCCATAGACCCTTGTTCGCAAGAAAACCACAAAACTTTTATGAAGCAACAAAAGGCTGGGGTCTTGATTACGTCATTGACATTCGCACTTTTAACCTTGCCAATAGGAACCAAAGTAGAGATTGCTGAAAAGTCAAAGTCAGAGAAACAGTAAATCTACACTTACATACAGTAGATATTTGAGGCTGGCGGTGACAGAAAATGTCAAAAAACAAGATTTGCACCTTTGAGTAGCGAAGAGCAAGAGCGCAGAAGACGGCAAGCATTTGAAAATTATTTTGATCAGTAATCGTGAAAGCACCTCCTCCAAGTTTGTTGAGCAGCTCAACCACGCCATATACTTCTCCGCCGCCCATGATAGGTATGCACAATACACTTTGTGTTGTATAACCTGCGAACAGACTCTATACGACTAAAAACTATTTGTAAAAGGTCTAAACATTTTTCTTAAACCCGCTTGCTTCTTCACAACTACTAACAGTACACCAAACATGAAAAGGTAAGTGTTCGCATTCTACAGCAGCCACGCTGGAGCCATTCACTGATGAAGTTCCCAGACTTGGTCGTTGTCCTGACGAACACAGGTCTCATCTCGGTATCGACAAAGGTCTCGATAAAGGTCTCAGTCTCAAGCCCTTTGTCTCAAGCAGTTCTCTCACTTTTAGGGATTTTTTCCATAGATTGGAACTTTTGGCCCTTTTTGGGGATTTTTTAGGGATTTAGGGATTTTTTAGGGATTTTCGGAAAAGTATGAAAATGTGTAAAATGAACTATTTCAGTTCATTTTAGAAATCATATTTGGTTCTATTTTCAACATTTATCACAGCACTGCGATTTTATGCTGCACCACTGGTGTAGGATGCGGGGGTGCGAACGCACAGTTTTGATTTGTTGAAAATCCGGGAAAAATCCGTGGAAATCTGGGCAAAATATCAGAAAACCTTCACAAAATCCCTGAAAATCTGAGCAAACGCCTGAAAATATGAGCAAAAATGGCACCCAACGGCGCTCAAAATAACATAAAACTTCTTCTTTGTAGGTCACTTTTTATGGAGTTTTTCGGGCAAGTTAGGGAGAATTCGGGCAAAGACCTTTCGCACCCCCAAAATTTTTCCTGTTCAAAATTTTTCCTACTCCTATGTGCTGCACCACCACAGATTTGGGGATTTTTTGGAATGTTTTGGTACTGTTCTAGGGATTTTTGGAGTTGCATTTGAGAGCCCTGGTCTCAAGGCTTGCTATGCATTATTAGATGTAAGCGTTTGCTGGAAATGACACTTGGTAAAAGGGCTGGGAAACCTACTGCATAGTTTCAAGCTCCAGTAGTTCGATGTTTACGTTGTTACGTGAATTCCTAAGGTAAAAACCGTGGAATATTAAATGAAATTTAATGAACTTGCTGATCGAAAGCAGTGATGACCTTTTTTAGTCATTTGCAAAAATATCTGAAAATGTTAATAAAAACTTGGCAAAACGTTGGGTTGCACCAAGACGATCTATTCATACTGAATCATACTATGCCCATACGCAGGTTGTAAGGTTTGGGGGGAAATGCATTTTAGGGGGACAATAATTTGGTTTTCATTATGCTGTATGTTTTAATAAAAACGTTCTGGGCACAACAAAAGTGCACAAAAAAATTGGGGAGCATTGCCCCGAATGCCCCTGTAGCTACGGACCTGAATTATACTGGCAAGTGTTTAATAAAACACGTTTCTAAGTACTGTAACTTGAAAATGAGACGGGTATCCGCTTCCAGCCAACAAATTTTTAGGTTTTGACTCTCAAGTCTCGAAGTTTAAACGAAGTCTCGGAGGCTGTGATCCTGAATACAACACTGGCTGTGATAAAGTCTCGAAACTTAGTCTCGAGATCTTGAGACGAGACTTAAAACTTAATTTTTGTGATGAGTCTTTGTCTCGGTGTCGAAGATTCTGTGTTTGGTTTAGAGTAGCTATGCCCACCCAAGCCCGTAGCCACGGGGGCATTCGTGGGCAGTGCCTCCCAAATTTTGTTGTGCCCAGAACATATTTTACTAAAACATATATTTAAAAAAAATCTTGTCCACCAACAATGTATTTTGCCCTCCCAAATCTTGAAACCTGGCTACGGGCCTGTGTCCAACCCGTGGCCCGCGGGTCGCACGCGGCCCAATCAAAGGTTTGTGCGGCCCAGTTTAGGTTTTCGCTGTAGTAATGTGCAAACCGACAACTTGTTCTTATTTTGATTATCTTAAAATTGCTATTTTTGATGCAGTGATCCTCAGTGCAACTTTACCACGTCTGCACCTCGTACTGGGAGATTTCCACGTGCCCACTGACACTTTGGTGCAAAAGTTATTTGATTTTTATTTTTCTTATTTCTTCCCTTGTTTGGCGCTGAACGTGCCGAAGTGGTTAAAGGTGTCAAACAATCGTTACCATTGCAGTGAGGAATCGAACGCTTGCAGTACCGTACCTTGAACTAAATTTTTGTTTGCTAAGATCAATGAAAGTCTTTCCTTGTGCGATTCTGATGAAGATATTGACATAATTTTTGAGTCAGTAAGGACTTTCGGTTGGACATAGCTGGCTTAGAGTCTCGGTTCGGCGTTTTTGACAAAGCTTCATTCTAATACTTCAGTCTTAACAGGTCTCGACTATAACACAAATCAGCACAGCTTTTAGCCTCATCTGTCACACCAGCAGGCTACAGATTTCAGTACCCGCGATCATGGTTTCGCTCAACAAAAAGCTTATCATGTAGGCTACTTACTTTCCTGTTTTGTATTTTGACAGATTTTTAGTAAGGTGGCCATTTCATCAAACCATGGTAGAATTCACAGTCTCATTGTTATAGACGTGGTTCCCGCAGTGATGTAGTGCTAACAAAAAGGCGTGGGAACGTATCCAAAACTATAGCCAGCTTGAAACAGCTTCAATGTCATGGTCATTTTAAAGCAAAACGTGAAAAAGGTGTGGAAACGCCGTTCTAACGCGTTTCCACCCCACTACACAGATTATTCCATTTCATCCATCTCCAAACACAAGCACATTCTTAGCAGTGGTTTCCACAATCAGCAAGTTGATCACTACACCAGTCGTTGAAAATATATAACACACGGAGTTTGTGAGATTTTGTTTCTCATCTTGAGACCTGTGGGTGTGAAACTCTACATTGAATCATGCGCTCGAGTTTGCAAAAACTTTCTCTAGCTAGGCTCTCTTGCCAGTGCGACTCTCCCTAACGATAAGAAATATTTCATACTAACAACTGATTTTATTCCATTCCAATTGCGGTCAAAATTCACGCATATTAATTGCGCTCGGTTGGGTTGACGTCCACTGATGAAATAGCGTTCGTTACGCTGAAACTGCCCGAATGGTTTCAAAATGTTGAGACACAAAAACATTGATAAGGCGCTCATAAACGAGCGTTGCATTGTTTTCTAAGAATACAGGGTGTCCATAAAGTCCTGCACACATTAAAAATTTTTATATCGCAAAAACCACATA
>JGI24022J15233_10004259_pt1 | contig 14686 bp, 13 predicted proteins | sample Ectturendosymbi2_FD_15233 | JGI IMG/M metagenome (IMG submission 15233) | reverse complement strand
CTCCGCCTCTGGTATGTTATAAGAAATGACTTGGACATTTATGTTTAGACGTATGTGCATGCAGGGCCGGCCTTTCAGCCGATGCAACCGATGCAGCTGCATTGGGCCTCGCGCCTCTGGGGGCCCCGCGCCGTGGTGTTTGGACAAGTTGTTCATTTTTGCCAGATAGGCAACTCATTGTGCTCAAGAATTTAGTGGAAAAGACCTATAAATCTCATTGTTAGCAAACAATGCTTTTGTGTGAACAAATGTGTTGAATTTCCTCCAAATCGAACGTCATCAAACGTGCTCAATTCTCATGCTAGTGTGTTATATCTGCGCTCCACCATATCCAGGCCCGTAACCAGCTTGGGACACCAGGAGGGGCGAAGAGTTTTCTGATAGGGGCCCAAATTTTTTGAACTTTGTCCAATATTTTCAAACTATATCCAACACATTCTTCCAGGGGTGGCGAAAATTTTTCTAGGGGGGGTTTCGCCCCCCGTGGTTACGGGCCTGACCATATCTTACTCTTTATGGATCAATCTTGATTGTTAGTAGTGCCAGTTGAGACCGCAGTAGACCTACAGCTATTGGAAACAATGTGTATAGTGATTCAACTCAGATTGAGACGAGTGTCTATCGCATTAACAGTTTTTTTTAAGGAAAATGTTAGGTACCCAGTATGGACCTGTAGGGACCCGATTTCTCTGATTCTAGAGACCCGATTTTCTCTGATTCGAGGGACACGATGATAATTTTCTTTGATTTTAGGGATCCGATTTTCATTTCTAGGGACCCGAAGCGGGTCCCTAAAACACTTTTAAAAAACCCTGGTATTAACTTTGATGGCAGTTCTGCTAACGTTACGTTGTTCAGTTCTGAAAAGTGGCTTATGTTTTGGAAAGTTGTGGTTGGTTGCGGATGATCTGCATTTTGGCAAAGGCCTGCTGTTTTGCTCTATGGCAGACTCAGCATAGATTACATGTTTTTGTCTAAAAAAAAATTAATTCGACGACATTGAGACAAATGACAAACGATGAAAGGTTGAACCTGTAAACGTATACTTCCTATTCGAGTTCGAAGACGCCAGCATTTGACCATTCAACCAACAGCAATAAGTGCTGTGCTGGACGCTGAAGCGTGTCAACCTGTCTACGCAGTCGGTCAATAGCTGTTGAGTAGCAACGCTAGTTGTACCAAAACTATTGTTGGTCGTTGTTATGAAACAATTGCAAGCTGGGGCCTTCGGTTTGAGAAAATGCGCAGTGTGCCGCGATTTTATTATAGACTTTATATTCACTGTGCCCCCCAATTTTTTCATTTATGGTAACCCAAAACTCTTAAATCGCAATCCACATTAAACGGTTGCTGTGCCTCTGTGGATTATTACTGGTGGAAGTATTACCCTCCGGTCGGAAACTATATCTTGTAGGAAGTTGCCAAGATAAAGCTTGAAATCCGATCTAATCGGAAATGATACTTGATGCCTTCGAACGCGAATCAAAACTGATACAAAAAAGCCTGCAAAATTGAAAGGCTTTTAAATTGTATTTGTTGTCGGGCGACTTTGTTGAAATAACTGAATATTGTTTAGAGAAACTTACGTGTTTCACATTACAAAAACATGCCGAAAAGAGAGCGTAACATAGGTCGCACCTACCGTACTGGCAATGAAAAGAGGAAGATAAATTCGATTCAAAGTGAAGTCGGACCTCAGCTTGATTACGATGAGATGATCAGAGTTTCAGGCATTACATCTCGCAGGGTGTTTCTCTAAGGCAAGACGTCGCAACTTTCGGTACGCGATCCAGCACTGGTTCGTACGGGTACCACTACTTCTAGTTATCTGCTAGGTTCGTAATGCTTTTTGACGGCCGATAAGAAATCTTCTAATGAATGAATTCCTAAATTTTTTTCACTCCGTAATACGTCGCTACGTGATAGCCAAAAATCTCATTTCAAACCAGCCTAAAATTCAATGTCCACCAGAGAAGCATGCTTTTTCCGTCTTTTTTGATAATCATAAAGGCCATTTTGCTAAAACACCTTTAACAAAAAGGTCACAGCGCGGTTGACTGAGCACGATGACGTCATCATGCCATTGCTCAGAGGTTCTCCCCGCGTCTAGGTCTTGCATTGGGCCCCGCATCTGCTAGGGCCGGCCCTGCTGTAACATGTGCGACAGGTTATAGATGTCGTTGCTGTCTTATTTGAATAGCCCACGTAAACCATGCCAATGGTTGTAAACCACGTCAGTTGCTTTTCTTTGTTCAAACAAGATTTTCACGGTCGTTGATGCCATTTTGTAAATATTTTCACAGAAACGCAGCTGGTCGGCCACCGGCCATCACCCTTATCCGGGTGGCCATTCGTTCTCAAAAAGCCTGAGGTTTTCATCTGCAGAAACGCGCATAGCTCGATCAGAATATCGAAGGACAAGGTATGATTAAGGCTGTTGACTTCATATTGTTTACAATATCGTTCTGCATCGGAATTGTAACCAGAGTGGATTCTTTTCGTCCAAATGAGAACATTTTAACTTTTCGTTGCGATTTATCAGTAGGGCTTAGTGACTGACTTCTTACGGTTATCGAAGTTTACCAGGATTTCGGTCGGCTTGTTGCATTTAAAAGTTTGATTTCAAGCAATGTGTGGCTTATTTGATGCCTTTAAAGCAGAATAAGAATAAAAAAGTGTATTCAAGCAGTTCAAATACAGCCCTGCATTAAAGCCATTGACTGTTCTTGATAACTCAGGAGAAGCTTACAGTTCAAACCTAATTGAAAGTGTGTACTTTTGGAGAGTTGTTTCTGGACGGGTACAGCCGGTTGCCGAAAGACTAACTGGTCGCTTTGCCTGCCCAGCCCTTGTCAGTAGGAAAAGAATTAATTGTACCATTTGACACTTGAAAACAAACTGTTGTTATGGCGGCGTTCCCTTGAGATGCTGACGCGATGGTGAAACGAAAGGTAAAGCAAAAGATGAAACACCGCGTTGAATGTTACAAAAAGCGTTGACACGTTTATGTTCATGTGTACGGTGCAGGGGAGACGAACGGGGTATATTTCTATAAGATGAAACAACAGCACTTACCAGAAATACTGTTTGCGAACAATAATATCACAACAAGCACACTCCGTAATTAACAAAGCGTAGAGAAAAACTTTTTCGTGATGTTTGTTGAATGCATTTGAGGAAAGAGATTTTGAACTCCATATATCCCAAGTCACTGTATATGTTAGGGAGTAGTATCCTAAGGCAGACTTAATTTAAAAAAACAAAATTTTTGAGCTGGTAAAAATGTTGTTCGGTGGTTATAGTTTATACTCAGTTTGGTAGAATGTTTTTTTTTAATTTGATCAGCTAGCTTTCCAAAATCAAAGCAATGTATGAATTTAATAACAAGAGTTTTTAAGCCGGTTATAAACATTTCAAATTTAGTGTTTTGTATTCCATAGGAAATACTTTGTGTTGCAGACGAAATGCTGTTCAGAATTACGATTAGCAAACATTCGGTAGACTTAATTGACCAGCGAGATATGCTTAGAATTACGTTGCGTGTAGCACTGTGACGTTTCATCTGCACGTGACGTATGCTACATAGCTTTAGTGAATCGAAAGTTTGGCAGCACCGAGCTTCACTTGCATGCGCAACCCGTCCTGAGTGTGGAAGCACATACGCTAAAGACCATCAACGCTTTTCCGAGTTCCCGTTGGTACCGAACTATTGCACTGAAATGCCTGGTTTTCGTAAGCAAGCTCGCAAGGAAGGTATAGAAATGAGAACATTAATTTGTCATCTCATTTGAAAAAAACGAATGTTGTTGAAATGAATATCTATCCTGGCTCGGTCTGAATCTAGTTCTGGACAGCTTCATTTTTTTGCATGAGCGCATACTGTGACGATCAAGATTATGGACCGGAGTGAGGCGACGCATCTTCTATTAATCCATTTTCGTTGAAAGGGCTATGCTTGCGATATCTATTTTAATTTCTAAGCGAGCGCTGCTATGCATGCAAGCGCGTGATAAGCTCCTTTTTTGCAGGACGACTGTCCGGCAACGACGTCGTGACCTTAATGGGAAAGGTGACGTTCTGTACAAAGTAACGGCGCGAACGGGCGATGTAAAGCACGGCGGAACAGACGCAAGAGTAAGTTTTCTTAAAATACGGTACTGCAGTGTTTGTTGTGTCTTTCATTGCTTTTTTCTTTGAAGTTCTGTCTCAGTGGCGACTATCCAAAACAAAAAACAAAAACATACTGATGGCACAGAAAGATTTTAAAAGATGGTGATTCATAACGTCAGAGACGTAATTCTGCAAAGCTCAAAATGCGTTTTTTTCGTAGCAATTTGTTCGTGTCATAAAAACTAACGTGAAATAGGTAAACTTCAAATTGCGAATAGAAGATTTTACACAGGATAAGATAAATATGCATTTCATCTAAAAGTCAGTGATTTTCATGAAATCGCAAAATGGCTATAGAAAATCGTGAAATGGAAAAGCACAGTGAATTTATTTTCACAATTATCTTATTGCACCATGTCATTTGTTGTAGAATAGTCGCAGTGACTACGAATGAATGTTGGATTTGTCAAGAAACTGTTTGTCCCGCACTTGTCGCTGTAAACATCAAAACGAGCACAAATGTTCTGTATGATTGCCGGTTGGGTAAATGAACCGGTCAATTCCAAAAGTTAATGCGTTTAAGATTCACAAAGGTACAATCCGATTTTCGCAAATAAAAATATGCACTCAATCCTCTTTCCCATCCCGCTTGAAAACACCCGTGAAAGACCTAGTTCGGTGATGGGTCCGGATTTTGTGCTGGTTTTGCATTTCTTCGCCACGGCAACTTTCGTTGTGTGTTGTTTTTTGAGCTTTTTTCCCCGAATGCGAAACGACTTCGGTATTTGGTTAATTTTTCTCATTACGAAGGTGTGTAGCTCTCTGTGGTTTAGACATGTAACAGAAAATAGTAGGGAAGCTGTGTTGGCAACTTCAGGCTATCTCCAGCAATATAATTTGCTGCTGTATACGAGCCTCTGCCTATGTTTGGCGGTATCCAGCTTTTACGATGTGAAACACTCCACGCTTTAAAGCAGGGGTGACCAAACTGTTTTCAAGAGGGCCAAATTTGATCATGTGAAGATACACGTGGGTCAGCAGTTTCTTCCGACAGTTATTTTACTGTACGTTGCAGGCTAGCATAATCCGCATAAGCAGAACCACCCCTTCGCAACGGCTTTCATGTTCGCTCCTAGCTCATCAAAACACAACGGAAAACGTCAAGAAACCACCTTCGCTCTGACAAGCCTGATCCAAGCTTTGACGGGCTTGTTCAACAAAATCTGAAACAAAGCCGCAGGCCATTTGAAATGTGCCTGCGGGTCTCACAATTGGCCCGCGGACCACACTTCGGACATCCCTGCTTTCAAGCAAAAGAGTTCTGTAGAGAAGGGTTTAAAATATACCATTGACGCAAAATCGAACTAACTTCAACTGACTTTTTTCGAGTTTTTTAGTAGGGGCTATGACAAGGAACTACTTGCAAAAGCGCCTGCCGTAAGATTGTGGTAATTCAGTGGTCCTTGAAGTTTTAACGCCTCAATACCTCTAAGTCAAATTTTCGTCAATCTGGATACACCTTTTCAACAAAGTTTAATAACAAACAAATTGTAAGAAACAAAACAGAAAATAAAAAAATGAGCAGAAATCAGTGGACCGAGCTACGGCGAATCTGAGACACTCGTCGTTGTTGACCAGACCTATCGACAAATATCAACGTAAATTAAAACATACATTGTGTGTGACGAATTCGGCACCCACAGTGTTAAGAGGGTTAAAATGTCAAACTCGGGTTCAAATCGAGGGGTCGCTACAAAGTCAACGGGCATCAAATCAAAGTCAATCTGGATGGAAGCAAGTCCAAGTTCTTAGAATGAGGACTTGAGTCCAGATTTGGACTTTACTTCCCAACACTGTTGAATACCCCAACATCTAACCTCAATATCCCCTGGGGTATACCCTGGGTATTGAGGCAAAATTTAAGAATCCCTGGCATAATTGGTGCCTATTGGTTCGAGCACTGAAACATATTTTTGCTTTATCTGTATTGTACACCTGCGCGTGCGAACATCATTTTTCTTAATATGCGTGTTGGCATCAAATCAACCTGGTGTGGTCGAATTTGCAGGTATTCATCCGCCTTGTGGGACGACGTGGTAAGGTTAAAAAATGGAGGTTGTACAAAAAATCTGGACAAAGCAACATCAATTTGTTTCGATTTGCCAAAGGATCTTCTCACATGTTTAAGCATAAAGGTAAAAATCAGGCTTCAGAAGATTTTGCTGCTGTAGATTATTGTGTAGTTACTAGTGGTCGTTAGAATGACCACACAAGCCGCTCAAGTAAAAGGGCGTTCCTCCCGGATGGACCTGCTCCACAATAAGTAGAAGAACTGTTACTCAAAATTCCTCAAGTAAGAAGCAAAAACTATAATACTTTAAACTACTCAAATAAGTAGTTCGAAACGTGGTCACCATTCTAAAATTTGTCGTGCAACAGTACATAAAACCAGGTCTGGAGAAAAGATTTCGTTCCCAAATGTTACGATCCCAAACATAATCCCAATTACAAACTTTTTAAAACTGAAAAACTGCTTTGAAGTATCTGGTATGCCCGCTAACGCAAATTATCTTGTCCACCAGAACATGTAAACTAGTTTCCACCCAAGCAAATAGTGAAACTACTCAAATACGTTACTTCGACCTAAAAGCGACTCGAGTAAAAGCAGAAGTACCGATAAATAAAACCACTTAAGAAAGAACCGATATGTAATAAAAATGCTTTTTCGTTACTGACCACCACTGGAAAATATAATTCAATGCTGATGCACAACAACATATGTGAAAAGTATGTGTTTCCATAAGTTGAGGATATACAACAACCGCGCGAATGACTGTGAAAGTTTGTGGATTACTTCGTTGTTGCACCCGAATAAAGCGGCGTGCTACAAAAGTTCGTTTGTTGCTCAACAGCTTACAGTCGCTCGTAGTTGTGCTGCATAGTGCACAAGTACACTGAGCTTCCGTTGTGACGTGAAATGCTTTATAAAGTTTTGTCTTCGTCAACCAATCGTATAAAAGGTTTTAGAGGAAACTTGCGTCACGTTGTGTACTTCATTTCTATTTTTGTCGTCTTTAGGACCAGATATCGGCGAAATTCAGAAAGTGATCATTGAACACGACGGTGTGTCTGAAAGAGACAGCTGGTTTCTGAAGGTTGGTGAGAATTGTGTGTCTGATTTTAAAGCACCACCCCGATATGGTGGGGAAAGTTTGATAGGTTGCAGCATGAACACATTTCATTGTTTGCTATTGATTACATTGGAACAAGTTCCCTTGTCATGAATTAACCAACTGAATATTGATAGTTCATGTTTTGCTTTTCGTTAATGTCCTGTCTTGTTTTTTAAAGTGTGGCGAACAAATTCAAACGAAGTGTTGGTCATGCACTCTATTTGGTTCGTGTTGTCTGCGCTTGTCAGTACAGTGTTTCACAGCATTCTTACCCGAACTACCAAACACGCGAGACACTCTATGTGTTGCCAGCAAACGCCCGTGGAAGAAACGTTTGATGGTTTTGTTGCGTCACACACCAGCTGGCCTCGTACGTGATTGCAGAGAGCCTCTTGTGCAACTTTCTGCAATTTTTCATTATGGGCTGCCAAGATCCTCAGCTTCGCCTTCGCAGCTGTTCGCTTGGGTTTCGCAGATGTTCGGTTGGTTTCGCAGATGTTCGGTTGGATGTGGCGAAACAACGGCACAGTCGCTACCTTCGCTTTTTTTCTGCGCGCGTTACGTTTTGTTTAAAAATGACAGGTATCTAACGCACTGAGAAAATGCAACTCTTCTCAGGAAATCGTGGTGGAAGACACGAAGTACGACCGAACGTACACTTTCCCGTGCGACCGCTGGCTGTCGCTGTTTAAAGAGGACCGCCAAACCACTCGTCACCTGAACGCCGTCACAGGAAAGCAGTCGAAGCGGGTCACTTACGAAATCACGACCGTGACAGGTGATGGTGCAGTGAGAGGCTCATCGCGACACAGTTAGATTAGAAAAATCTACGCGCGAAAAGTTGCCTCTTCAACGTTTGCCAATTTTCTTTCAAGCGTTTTTTTGGATTAAGGGCGCGCTAAAAGCACGCGCAAGTGCCCTGTGGACGCGCGTCGCCATGCGAAAATTCAAGAGTGATATTTTTTTGTTGGTAAATTTAAGAGTGATGGAAATTTAAATTAAAAATTTTTAAAGTGATTAAAACTTAAATTTAAAACTTTTAAAGCGATAAATTTCAAAGCGATGAAAAGTTTAAAATGTTTATAAAATTTTTTTAAAGTGGTGAAACTTCGTAAACGATGCTTTCTTTTTGCTAAAGGCGAAAAGCGAGGAGCTGGAACGGACGCGAACGTGTTCGCGACTTTGTTCGGCAGCAAAGGAACATCGTCCAGACTCCACCTCAAATCTGAGTGAGCCGCTTGTGTTGTGGTCAAGCGTTTTGCGGCGTTTCGTGTTCGGACGAAGTTAAAAAGATTTTCGAAAATTTCTAAAAATATTCTTCAGCTTCCCCGTTTGGAAATTTTGTGTGTATGTCTGCCTGTTAAAAGCTAAAAGCCAAGTTGAGGTTACTGTATAAAAAACAAGAAAAGTCAGGTAATTTTTTGCTGCCTCCTATTTGTCGCTAGGATCTTGTTCTACTGCGTCCTCTCGTTTTTTTTGTTAGGTCATCTTTTGTTAGTTAGTTTTTCTGCTGCAAATTTTCTGCAACTCATTGAAAAGCTTCTCGACTAACCTTTTTGACTTTCTCACCCAATTCTTGTTGAGACGGAATCTTCATTTCCCACATCCTAAATTGAAGTGAACCATTGCACTAGCTCTGACGCTGTCGAAAGAAAATAGTGTATTCAACAAAAAAAAAACATCGACTAATTACCCACCTGCAACCCTTATCATTCCCCACAGGCTAAGAACCACTGGCCTAGTCCGAGCCGTAAGTTTGCTATTGACTGACGTACCATTGTTGTTCGCAACTTTGCTGTTGTTTGCTGCGCAATTTACCAAATCCGTCAGAGAGCAACAGCGAATTGAAATCGTTTTTTTCTATTTGTTTCAAAAGCAAGAGAAACACGTTTGAACGCGGCCAGTCCGACGTCTTCAAAGTTCGCTCGGCCAACGTGGGAGCGTTGAAAAAGCTTCGGATAGAGATTGACAACCAAGGCTACGCCCCAGCCTGGTTCCTCGAAAGGGTAAACACCTTTGTGTGCTCGCAGACACCGCTTCCCTCGCGATTGTTGCAAAATGTTTTGTCGGACGTTTTCTTGCTTTCATGACTTTTCCTCTCCCGAGGTTTCTTGTCTGCAGCAAAGCTTCCCCTGCGACCTGTACCCAGGTTTTAAGGTTTGGGGGAAGATACATTTTTGGGGGCAATATTTTTGTTTTTATTATAAGTTTTTATAAGTTCAAAAGAAATTTTTCTGCACACAACAAAATTTGGAGGGCATTGCCCCCGAATGCCCCCCCGTAGCTACGAGCCTGTCTGTACCAAATTACACTTATTTGCTGTCGATTGATGAATCGTGAGTTGCGACCGCACGGTCCAACAAATGTGCACCTCTTCATTTTGTATCGCATTTTGTTTTTGTTCAAATGTTGCGCGCGAGAAATGGCAGCAAGCTTGTCACGCGTTGCTTTCAGTCGTCGCTGTGTGACGCAGGTGGTTGTGGTGAACTTGGCCAACCCGTCGAAACGAGTTTACTTTCCCTGCGGACAATGGCTGAGTGACGACGACCAGCTTTTCAGAGACTTGATCGGAAGCACTGATCCTCTTGCCAGACCGAAGAGTAAGAAAATCACTTTGCGGCCTTTTTTTCGTCTAAAAATTTATGCGCAACTGCCTGTCAGCTTGATCCACAGGGTGATGTAAAGGCTTCAAGACGATTTTGTTTGAATAATCAATTTTAGCATCGTCCTCAGTAGCGTTTTAGCGATGAGCATGAGAAACGGATGTCTGTTTATATCTGAAACCTTTTTGATGTTTTTTTGATTACGCGTTAAACATAGAAAGAGCAACTTTAATTTCTCTTTAGCGGTTTGAAAAATTTCATATACGCATCGCAAAATTCAATATTTTGATTGTGAAACCCTGAAGCAACGCGTTCGAGACAAAATAGTTCTGAGTTGCAACGCATAGGAGGAAATAGAAACCACTGTTCCAGGTTCGCAGCAGTTGTGGGTGTTTTTTTTAATTGCAGTGAACACTTACGTCGTTCACACGTTCACCGGCGACGTCCGTGGCGCCGGAACTGACGCAAACGTTTACGTCACGCTGTTCGGCGATCGCGGCGATTCCGGTCGCAAGGTCTTGGATAACAACGAAAACAACTTCGAACGCAGTCAGAAGGACACGTTCAACGTCGTGTGCCCGCATCTTGGAAAACTGAAAAAAATAAGGATTGGTACGATGATGCGCTCGTAGCAGCTGTCACCGGCGTAGAAGCAAGCATTGCAACTACGTTTCTCGTAGAACCAGAATTTTGCTCCTTCCCCACGTGTGGAAGGTTGACGTGACTGTCACATGTGGTGTTAACGATTGCCGTAAGCATTCTGAAGCTACGTTACTTTCATCGTATCGGCGTTTTGCTTTTAAAATTTTCAGCACTGTAGTGATGTTTTCGATTGCTCTACACGGCGTGTTAATCACAGTTTTTTCGCTTTCAACATCGTCGAGTTTATTTGAGAAAGCATCAGTTCGAAATTCTTGCCGCCCTTTTAAAGAACCACAGTTGCTAACTCCCTTCTTCAGGCCACGACAACTCCGGCGTTGCGCCCGGCTGGTTCCTGGACCGCGTCGTCGTCGACGACACGATGATGAGCTGCGTGTACGCGTTTCCATGCCAACGCTGGTTCGCCAAAGACGAAGACGACGGTCGGGTCAGTCGCGAGCTCGTGGCCGGCAAAGGCGACGCCGGAATACCGTACACCGTCCAAGTGTTCACCGGTGAGGAAGCGACGTATTTGAACGTCGCGTTTCGCGAACGAAACGAAGCGCCATGGTTTGTTTGGAACCTGGCGGTGATTTAAGTCATTATTGCTTGGTATCCGGCATCTTCTTGCTGCGAAGCCAGGGTTGTTTCGTTTGGAATTGCCTTCTTTTCTGTGAAAGGTTTTGTATTTTATCATGAAATGCAAAATTTACTGCAAGAAATTTTGTATATTTCGGTTAAAAATTTTAGCTTATAATAAATAAGTTTCCGTGTTTGGTCAAAGCTATGCTGCGAATCTTCGAGAAATACCCAAGTTCTTGAGGATTTCCTTGTCTAGGTGCCTTTTGTGTTTCAAATCAAGGACGACCCTAATGATATTTTGAATAAGTAAAGAAACGATTGCTTTTATTCATCATCCCATTCATATCCAGACTGGTTAGTGAGAGCCTCTATACCAGTCACAAAAGCTTCAGTTCTTCCACAGGAAATCAATTCCTGGTCTAAAGCTTGGCGACTTTTAGGTGAAATCATGTCTAATCGTTATTTTTTGTTTTAACAAAGAATTAATTTTTAAATCGATTCAGAAAGTGAACTGAAAACTTGTCTATCGTTCGACGCAGGCGATGTACGTGGCGCCGGAACGGACGCCGAAGTCTACATCGAGTTGTTCGGTGGGAGAAAAGGTGGTCAGGGCTCGGGAAGGATCGTGCTGGATGGGAAGTTCAAACGGTAGGTCAAAGTTCAAACGATAGATATAGCTCTGACAAACCCCGTTTAGCGCACGTAAGGCGAATTTCCCAGCCCAGAGAAACCAGTTTCTGCCATGAAGATCAACCTGGTTTGTGATGAAACGCATGAAAGTGTCAGCTGAGTCATTTCACGTTGCCAAGCAACTAGAGTTTTGTCAGGCTGCTTGCTTCTGCGAGAAAATAGACTGCCTTTGGGTTTGCAGTACTGTGCTTTGCTACTGAACAGGTTGAACTTGCTGCAAGCTACCGTTTGTCGTTGTAGGTGCGACTTGTCTGTCACCACTAAAAGCGCACAGGGTTCTCGATCAAACACATTCGCTTTTGCTGCCCCGTTGTTCGTTATACGTGAGAAAAAGAAACTAAATGAAGAAAGAATCTATCCATTTCAGAAACCGAGTGGACGTTTGCGCAGTGGAGACAGCGAGCTTGCTCAGCCCGCTCGACAAGATCGAGATCGGCCACGACAACAGCGGCAGCGGTCCTGGTTGGTTCCTGGACAAAGTCGTTGTGACTTGCGCCGCGAACGGCCTGGAACAGGTGAGCCTGCTGTTGTGTGGCTTTTGTCGCGAACGCAAGTGTTTTCTCAATGTGTTGGTGATGATCTGCCACGAAGGCGTTAAATGTTTGAGAATAATTCCGAAACCGCCCACAACTTTGGTCCGTATTCGTCTTGCAGCAGCTTTGCTGTTTGCTTTAAATCTCGATCTGCGTGGGAACGATCAAGCGATTCGGGAAAAATCTCGGAATGTTTCGTCACTTTATTACTCGACCGTTAATTTTCTTCGACTAAGGTTATTTGTTGTTTTTCACAAGCGAAGTTTCTTTTTATGTGAGTGCTAGAATCTCATCGAAACTCATTTCCGAATTCTTTGTTCCTGAAAAAGAATTTTTTTGCTGCAGCAGTAGACGTGACAAATGTGTGGTCCTCTTGTTGCATTGATTTATCTGTCATCGGATGTCGATTGGATTCGCCGAAAACGCGTTCCCTTGTTATATAATCCGAAGTCTGAATACAACCTTTGTATATAAATGGTCTGTGCTGCATTTGAGTACGTTCAATTCGAATGCGAAATGGTGCCAATTGAAACAATAAGAAATGGTCATTTGATGCAAGGGTTTGCTCGCTCTGTTGCTGAGGGGTTCGCGAACGCTTTCGACTTTCTAAATTTCGAGGTAAACGGAAGTCTGATGCTGCGGTTCCCACGCAGGTCTTCCCTTGCCGGAAGTGGTTCGCTGATGACGAAGGCGACGGGTTGATCTCCAGAATCCTGTATGAGTCGAAGTCGGAGCGGAAGCAAGTTGTGCAAAGTACGCAGATTTCCTTGTTAGATTAGAGATGTGCGCAGCGTCCAATAGCGTGGGTTTCCACCCTTTTCACTCAGTCGCCACGGCGCTGTGCACACTTGAAACCTCGGCCTGATTCTGAGCAAAAACTTTGGCATCAACGCTTCCCCTAAAACAAAATTTGCTAAGAAATCTTTTTTACCAAGATGGTGGATTGTTGAATCGTGTTGGTTTTGAAGAATCGACTGCCTTCCAATATTTGCGTGTGTTTTAAAAAATTAAATCGTCTAACATACAAGGCTCAAAACTTTGATTACAAAAGAAAATTATTAGCTTTTTTCTACCAGTGTTTTTAGAATAACATTCAAACCATACCCGGCTAGTTGCTTCTTTGTTGTTCAACGTTCATATTTCCCAACCCACGATGGTTAAATCGGTCAGTTGCAACTTGTGGTTGTGATACGGAACCTGCAGTTAATGGAGATCAGAGTGAGATTGAGAATGTTCGAGATTTATTGTCCAAAAAGATCTGCTTATTTTTTTCATACTTAATAGGATCTGCTTTGTATCATGCCTTCTGTTTTTTTTACCACAAAAATCTTCATGGCAACTTTCTTTTGGCTGCCGTCTAAACAAAATCTCGTGATTTTTATCATTTTAAGCCACGCCGGAAAGCTGCAGAACATTTTTAGAAAAGTTACATGAACATGGCCCGAATCCCAATACTTTCAACCTGACTCACTCAGCCCACTCATGAACTGAGCACAAGTCTGATGCAAACAACATAAGGCAGCACAAGCCCAACAAAAATGTCAGGGCCTTGAGTGGAGCCACAACATCTCATACAATGACCGGTATACTAGGGAATGCTGCAGTTTAGCCTCAGGTGCGGTCTTGGCGGGCCGTATATTGACCTGATCCGTTATTTTCTAGCACCTGCTCATGCACAAAAGAAACGCTGCTACTCGGCGTCATCGCATCTGTTGTCCGTGTTGGCTGCTTTGAAAAACAAGACGAACAGCGATTCGCTTACAACAGAACGTTATAACGCCTTAACTAAAAATAGGACGTTTGCTCTGCATACTTTTATGGATACTAGAGGAGAACCGCAGTTTGGCCATAAGTGATTCGCCGTCAGTGCTCATTGGGTTTTGCGCTGAAGTAGGTGATGATGTGCTCTTTATTAATCGCCAAATAGGCCACAAGTTTTCTCAGTTCTTTTCATATTGCACTTCTTTGCAGAAACGGCTTGGAACTGCATCATCCACACAAGCGATGTGAGGAATGCTGGTACCGACGCTAACGTCTTCATTCAGGTAAATCACCCGAATTCAACGATGCAGAATAAAATGTAGTGTTCAAAACATTCAAATGGTTCGGAGATAATTGTTGTAAGAGAAACAAGTCTGTAACTGCCAGCATCACTGATCATGTTACTACAGTAGAACTCGTCTAATTCGTCATCGTTTAATTCATCACTTTTTCGTCGCTCCCGGCAGAATTCCTATCTTTTGTGTACATTTCTGTTCGTCAATTTGCTCAATTCGTCACCTCTTTCTATCCCTTAGAAGCGTTTTGTTCGGCTAATACGTCATTTGCAGTTTCGCTTTTGATGTCTAAGCAGCTA
>JGI24022J15233_10004258_pt1 | contig 14690 bp, 9 predicted proteins | sample Ectturendosymbi2_FD_15233 | JGI IMG/M metagenome (IMG submission 15233) | reverse complement strand
GTTTTTCAAATGTTGCTGTACAACTTTTTATGATATGGTTGAAAGAAAAGCGTGCACTTTTTTAACGAAAAAACGACAATGCATAAATAGGAATACGAGAATTGGGTATTGCCTGAAGGTCACCTAAATCTGCTTCCAATATTCCAGGTGTTTTTGCGATACCAGAACGATTACCGGTCTTTGTTTAAGTTTTGTATTTTTGCTTTCACAGGTTCAAAAAGCATGCTTTTGCTTGATCCAGCCACTACGGATGAGTCAATGTTTCCTGATGGAGAAGAGCACGAAAGCTTTGATCTGACGAACGACCGATTCGCACTCCCTGCTGTAGACACGTATTACAATTGCAGATTGCACAAACTTCCAGAGATCAAAGGAAAGCATCATTTAGTGAAAGTAAGCCTTTTGTACATACGATTGTATTATTGAAAACCTGTTCTTCTTAAGTTTATACAAACCATTACGTCCCTTTAATGCAGACAACGTTTGCAAAGGCGAGCTTTAACGGAAGTATAGGTAAATGATTCAAAAAGAAAGTATGAAACTAAATTTAAAATAGAAATGCAGTCAATTTCTAACAACATTAGCGAAAGCAAAAAATCGTCGAGTTTATGTCTGGTTAGCTATTGAATTAAATGAAGCAAGCTGAGTTGTGTATATCTCATGGTAAGTTCAAAAATAAGTTTTGCTCACAGGAACGAAACACATAAAATTTTGGAGAATCTCAAAATGAAAGCTTGGTATGAGGTTTATGAGGTGTATGAAAAGCCTAAAGTGAGTTGCCAAGATCAGCGGCGTTAGTTTCGCAGCAATCTGTAGGCCTGTCAGGGTCGCGGAAAGAAGTCCATAGGATAGTGGTATTTCGCTTCCAGAAAAACTGTGTATCTTTCAGCTATTTTCAACTCTGTCAAAAGAGCATGACACGCCTTTACAACAAGTTTGAAAGCGACAGCAAGAGATTTTTGTACTTATCGGTTTCTATCGATACTTCCCTGGGGTGAAAAAAAAGTTATTAGCCTGAAGCGCTTCGCATATTTTCATTAAAAGTAGTAGATGGCCAAACAAATCCGATTTAGTTTTTTTTTTATGTTGCAACGATGGCAGTGTACTTGTGGTCAGTGAATTAGGACGTAGGTTGTCCTGCTATGATACGGCGATGGTTTCGACTTCAAAAGAAACGACTAAGCAATCTGTTTATTTAATATTTCCTTTATATTTCCTTGAACTTGAAACGAATTCGTCTTTCAAAAGATCCCTGTATCGAATTCATCAGGTTTATAAAGAATGCATAGCGTTAACAGAAGCTTTCTTTTCAGATTGAACCAATCATACAACCAGGCAATGAGGCTTACCTTCATCACATGCTTGTGTTCAGCTGCAAAGACGACGTGACGGTAACCATATGCATATTTTTGAATTTTGCTCATAACTGTCTAACTAACTTCCATAAAATTCTCCTTGTACCTTGAAGATCTGCAACTCAGTGTAATTCAATCTGTAGGCTATAGTCCACGAAAATAGCTGATTAATCGTAAGAACAAAGCATCAGGTTTCCGCATTTTTCGCAGAGCTCTGAATCCGTGGGACAGAATGCGGAATGTTATACCAACAACATGCCTCAAGATTTCAATAGCTGTCAGTTCGTAATGCATGCATGGGCTACTGGAGCAGGAGTGAGTGCCTTTGACAATTCGTTGCAAAATTTTTCTTTCGCATCATGCCTGCTGTGAGTAAGGTTTTAATGTAGCAATCAGCAGCCACTTATGGTTTGGAGAAGTGTGTAAAATCCACGGATATGCACCAAAAGGTTTCCTTGACCGTACGACCAAGAACGTAAACGATCGATTTTCTCTTAGGATTTCCATTATCCTAAAAATGTTGGTTTGCCTCTTGGAACTGAAGACGCTCCAAGATACGTTGTAGTAGAGACTCATTACGACAATCCAACTATACAAGGCGGTACGTTACTGTCCGTGAGATTTGCCGGTAGCATATCGTAGTGGTTAACAAGTTTTCAGGGTTGATTTGTTGAGTAAATTAGATGCTGCTAATTTTTTATTTTCTCATTTTTAAAACAAGCAAAGCAGACTAAATTGAATGCTTTCGGTTCCACAATTCTAATTCTAAATTACTTATACAACCTTGTATGGTTCTGTAGTACAGCAAACAGCTTTTTGTGAAAATATGTTACAAACACTAAGATACTTCTACATTCATGTGCGAATAATAAAATCCATACATGACTAAATCATTCCTTTACTTTTTACAATATAAAATATTTCTTTCTGAGTGTACTGCTACTTGAAGTGGATAATTTTTTTGTAAATTTTACTTTTTTTAATCAAGTAAACAAAAGGCTAAATCGACAATAAAACGCTTTGCGCAATAATTGTATAAAAGTAATAGTTTCTAGTTTGCAGGGGTTGTGGACTCATCTGGGTTAAGATTCGTGTACACCTCCCAGCTGAGACAGTTTGACGCTGGAGTCATGGAAATTGGGCATCAGATCACCAGCTACAACCACGTCATCCCTCCTAATACTGAATCGTTTCNAGATACAGCCATGTGTTCAGCGGAATGTCTAGGATCGGTGAGGCAATAGCTCTAGTAACCTCTATNCCAGTAAAAATGCATAGNAATTTTTTTTGATTAGCTGCTTGTTCCACTGCACGCCTGCCTAGATTGGTNTNTGAACTAAAAGCAAACTAAACGTTCAAGGCACTAATGTGGTCAGAANTATTGTTTTTCTTTAACTCCAATCTTAAAATAACTAACATTTTGTATTATCGTGCGCACAGTAAATTTATTTACATACATTAGAGCAAAAATATTTCATCCATATCTCAAATGTCCTCTAAAACTTTTCTCACAACACCAATACACAGATTGCGTCTCGAAAATGATGTCATTTAAGGATACTTGAGTCTTTACGTTTACTGTACTCATGAACGTGTATGCGTGAATCTTTAAATCTAAGTCATTGGTCTCTTATGCAATACGGTGTTTCGTTGTTGAGCTTAGTCAGTCAGGTGTGTTGATTGCATCGATAAAAGGTGATAGGCTACCAAGCCTCTTTACCTTTTATTCTGCTCTCGGTGTGAATGTGGTATGTGCATCCAGTGTTTTCTAATGTGGTTTGAGAGACGGAAACGGTCTCTCAAATTTTTTCTTTTCAGATTGAACCAAAAGGTCTCTCAAATTTTTCCAAATGCCTCTCAAAATACAGTTAGAACCTCGCTGTATNATCAACATCAAAATACACTAAAACCTCGCTTTACNAATATCTTGGTATTTAGATGAAACTGTTGCGGTCTCTTAAAATGTCTTGNAGGCCACCGAGGCCACCAAGGTTAAAGTATAAAAAACCTTTTGTGCATCTCACCTTTCAACGCAACTGTTTTCTCAACTTTTGCAACATTTGCATGCTATGAAGCAATGTTGAAAAAATAAAAATTCCCACCTAAATATAATTCACCCGTAAGAGATGCTACTAATGGTTACATGATATGATCCAAGCAAACGAAAAGGGTCTGTCGTACTATGAAAAGTTGAACCTAAACTGCGTTAACATAAAACAGTTACATGAGTGCTTGCTGTTCAGTGGACCCTGTGTCCAATTCACGTTTCTGAAATACACTACTGTATTGTTTGCGCAGTCACTGGCTGCAAAACGGTCGTTCAATTTACAAATCGGACATCGTAAAACCGCATTATGATTGGAGTGGGCAAACAACCAGCTAGCAAGCTACAAACAACCAGCTAGCAAGCTCAGGGGTACCAAATTATCCGTTGCTGCCTATCTGACCGATTGCATTACGTAAGAGCAAAAATGATAGTAATAACACTACCGACAAAATTCTTGGACATAAACGTTTGCCTATAATTTTTATAAATTGTTCATTTTTGTCTTATTTTTTTGCAGGGAATGGAACAGGATAATCTTTCCGAAATCAATATATTTGGAGTGCAGCTTCACAGCCATTTACTGGCTAAGCAAGTAACTTTGAGGCATATCAGGTAAGTATTTGACAAAACATTTGCACTGTAGACTAAATAACAGAGAAAAAATGTTTATTGCAAAATTTGACTGGTAGCAACTAGTGGCGGTTGTGGTTGTTCGGTTAGGTTTTGGAATGCGAGATTTTCAAGTTTTTGTTTGAAAACTTTTTTGTTGTCTGACACTTTGTAAGAAGATTTCACTTGTTATGACAACTTGCATAAGACAAAAAGCAAAAGGCGATGAAAATACAACGCCATTCTCATAATTCGAAATAATAACCGTCTTGCCAATGGTGCTTAAAGTTTTGTGGACTCGAAAAACCCATAATTTTAACTCAGCAAGGCTGAAAACTAGGTAAGGTTTAAATGCAAGCGCGTTTGACATCACCCAACAATTTCTCATATCTGTACTATCTGTTGATCGAAACACGGCAGAGTCTCTATTATCAAGATCACTGATTTTCATGCTTTTCAGTATTTAACGTTTTGAAACCGTTATATAGAAAAAAGTGAAGAGCATTTTTGGCTAATATTCTGCTCGAATTTTCGCATGTTAAGCAAATTGAAACGAAGCCAGCCATTGTTGATAGCTCAGGGTCTTGTTAATGAACAGTCTCAGCTTTAGTTTTTCGTAAAAGTAGTTTTTCTATATTTCAATAACAAAGGATAAAAATGCGTTAGTGATAGACAAATCTGTGTAAAGAATTTACTGTATATTGGAACAAAACTTCATGGAGAATTGGTTGTTATAGAAAAACTTACGTTTTATTTATTTGCAAAACGCCTGTTTTATTTGGGAAAAACATTGTGCAATCAGGCACGTGCTTGGTTTGAAAATTTGTTTTTTGCTTTTGTCGAAATTGCTTTCATTGCTTTAAATCAGATTCAAATCTTTTCATCTTAACTCAGATTTAAATCTTTAAACAGATTTCATTTAAATCTTACATACATCGTATTTAAATATTAAACCAGATTTCATACGGACATTCTAATCTGTATTTGATCTTTAGCAATCACGGAAAATTAAACCTGTAAGCATTTCCATTACGCTATGAAAAGTGCGAAATATCTAAGTGTTTTGCTGCTGTCAAGCGGTTTAGATAAATTTGACATTAAAAGATTTTGTTACCATATATATAAAAATACAGTAACAGACCTAGTTGCATTCGCCGGTTTCAGAGTAAGCTGAGCTTCTTTAGAACACATTCTATCTACGTCAGGGGACTCAAAGACGCGGCCCACATGTGGTGCGCGAGGGTATTTTGTGCGGCTCGGTATGTTTTCCGAAAATGTTTAAATAATTAACATTTAAGTTATTGGGTTTATTCACTGGTGTTTTAAAGTGCTTGGCTTGCGCGTAGTTGCTTTGAAACGAACCTAGAGATGACTAGAAATGATTTTCTTATGTCTCACGATACCTTTCGCAAGAAATAAAAGGTAAAAGCTGTTTATAGTAAGGTTCAGGTACCTCCATTGTCCTGTCAACGTCATAATGCGGCTCTCGGTTTACTTTATAATCCTAATTTGGCCCTAGGAGAAATTTGAGTTTGAGACCTGAATTCTAAGCGATGCAGCTCAAAAATGGTGAAAATTTATTTTTTTTAACAAAGTATTTTATAACTGTTTATTTTTCATTCACTTGAGAAACCTACAAAAATAGTCATTCTATCAAATGCAACAGCTTGCTTTACTTGTCGTAAGTACAGCAAGATATAATATTTTGTTTGACATATGCACTGGGCATCAGAAAAATATTCTGCTTTAGCAAAGATCGAAGAGCTTGTTTTTATTGAAAACGAAAAGCAACTAGTCAGCGTTACAGCAATCTAGTCAGCGTTACACTAGTCACAAGCAAGCAACCGACTTTACACAAGCGCTTGCCAGACTGTAGATTTGTGGCTGAAAATTACAAGATAACAAACATTCAGTTACATTAAATTGTAAGAAAATTATTGAGATCCTTAGTCAACTGAAATGAGCAGACCAAGTTATAGAAATAGTTCACTCGCTTCCGGCGAATTACAGCGTTCCTTAAAATATCTCATGATCATGTGGAAATATAAAGCAGCATTGCAGAAAAAATTTGTTTACGTTTTTTTTTTTATAAATTAGTTCCTTTTAACAATAAGGTTTCTGGACAATTTCGTGAAAGTACTAATCGATTTAAAGATTATCCTTTAACTCATTGAAGAACATTCTTTGCATAAATACACCGTATTGCGTACTTTAAGTGCAAACGTCCACTCTTGCATGCACCGTACAAATGTGGCGGATGGGAGGTAAGTACTGTCAGGTGTGTACTTAGGCCGGGATTGGGAAACGTCATACCTCACTTCCATTTAAATGGGAAAAACCTGATCTCACACTTAGATGTAACACTAAAGTTTTGCGACTTATGTCGCCCGGTTTTGCAAAACTTTGATAACATTTAAGTCATCAGCAATTTTTGTAAATATTCGCAGAATCAAACGTAATTTTGATATTGAAACTTAATCACCGAGTTTGGATAATGGCAGCTAAGAATATACAATTGTCAAACGATGGAAAGAATACATACAGAACAATGTAGAACGTATTAGAAAAAGGAACGAAGAACAAAGCGTCAGCATCAAACACTTCGACTGCCTAAAAAAGCAATGAGCGATACACAAAGGCAAGCATTTGCAGTACTTTTTCCAGCTCTTGTCAAAATGAATTGTTTGAAGCAGTTTTGAAGCGTTGGTCGTTCTTGTGTGTTGAAACCAAAATACACCTCAAGAGTTTTGAGCAAATGAATGAATTTTCCACCGTGAAAACGACAGCAAAAATGACGAAGGAAAAAAAAAGGCTAAAATGTTTGCTTGTAGTAGGAATGGTGTCAAAAATACTTGTTTGTTGTAGGAATGGTGTCGAGCTTGCACCGATTGCAAGCGACAAATCCTACGATTTTAACTTTCAAGAAACGCGACATTTAAAGCAGGAACGTGTTTTCACAAAAGAAGATTCCATGCAAGTTGTTTGTAATTACAAAACCAAGAATGTACGATTGAACATTACTCTGGTAAGCCATCATCATGGTGAAAAACAAAACGAAACGAACTGATGACTAGTTTTTAAACAAATATCTGCATGGTGGAACGGATAATTTGTGAAAAAAAGCCAATTAATTTTGTGAAATAAATCAATGATCACTTCAGTCTCAGGCCTGCCATCATACTGGAATAAACAAATAAATGTCATAAGAAGAGCACTTCTGCTATATCTTTGTGATCATTGTGCTTAATGTCACATAACCTTTACAGCAATCATGTAACGGAATTATTACAAAATTAGTTCGCTCGATATGATGAAACAGATTTTTTTTCAAACAAAAAAAAGTGTGGGAAGTATAGACCATGCTACAAAATTATTTCCAAACCTTGTTTTTGAAACGAATCCTTGGTGGCATTTATCTATTTGAACAAAAACAATGTTTTTTTCTGACATCTTTGCTGAAAGGGAGGATTCAGCTCTTACGAAGAAATGTGTGAGTCGTTTGTTTACTACTACCCAAAGATGTCGATGACATATTGTTTCTCGGCCCCTCCGCTTGAAACAATGCTGGGATACTTTGGGATTGATAACTTCACGTGAGTACAAGCGACTGCACAAAGTAATTTTGTTTGTACCCGGAGAAGAAACGAAAAAATGTATTTAAAATTACAATATGAGGGCACCCAAAGTCGCGATCGTACTTTTAAGATAGTGATTCCAGGGTTTTTGTGTTTTCAAGCCTGCTTGTCTTATCTATATTATCTCGATGCAAGATAAACTGCGCGTATTTCGTGCTACACCACAAACATAAACAAAACTTTGTTGTTATACTTGGCTAAAAAATGATGAAAATAAAAAATTTAAATTATGCCAACGCATAAATTTCCAGACTAGTCCAGCAGACAGACACTGATCTTGATCTTATGTTCAGGGATGCTGCTGCAGCTGTGGGAGAGTATGGAAGCATGAAAACAGTCATTGTCACTAAGCCCGATGAACTAGCTGGAAAAAGCGCTTATGAAGTTCTTAATATGGTTTGTTGACTTGAATATAACGTGAATAAGACTCTTTTAACAACTTAATAGTCTGCCTTTTTCTTGATTCTTTTTTGCTTATTGTCCACGAATGTTTTGTTCTTCTAGGTGCTGCCAAGAAGTACAGAATCTTTTCGAATACCTAGTACCCTATCGGCATATTGCACATGTTGCTAAATTTATTTCCAGTGCACATTTTTACTCAGCGCTAAGTGTTTTCGTCTTGTCTAACAGCTCCGTTTATGCCAAACATTTACACCCAGCAATCAGTGAAAAACCAAGTAATTTTTTAATAGAATATAGTTTGTTTAAAAATTCATGATTTTCTGAGAACTGCCATCGTCTAGTAAACCTTTGCCTTGTTCCAAATTTTTGATAGAAGTAACAAAATTTTTATGCTCCCAATTAACCTTCAGAGCAGAGAATCTTGGTCAATGCCTGGATATTGATGCATTGACGAGAATTTGATAAATATCTTACCCATTGGGCAACGAACTTTACCATCTTCTTAGTGGTAACATATTTCATTGTCGCACAGTTCTTAGGGAATTATTGCCATTATGTCAACATTTCATTGTCGTTACTGAGGCAATTATACCACGCTGAAAATTCGGACAAAGCAACTGGTACAGTAGAACCAGACCCGCAACCGGGTTAAAACCGCGCAATTCCCCCCCCCGAAATTTTCAAAACATGTTTAGTTGTTAGATAGAACATAATTTACAATAATTTTGCCCTCCCCGAAAAAAGTACAAGTTGCTATAATTTTGCTCCCGCCCGAAAATAGTAGCAGGATGCGAACTGAGTAGAACGAAACCAGCCATTCCGGATTGTTCATGTTTGGCCCAAGTGATACCTGGCGTCCTACGTTAAACGGTTGTTTTCAATTCGAACTCAGTGGCCATGGGATGAGGAGAACGCCGATCATTTTGCAGCTATGATGACAATCTCGCACAAGGCACAGTACTGTGGTGGAACAAAAGGAATACCTCCTGGGGTAAACTGGTGTTTCATATTGCACATTTTTGACAGATGTTGCAATCAACAAAATTCGAGTTGTTTTGCAGACTGTCACGTTGTAAATCCTTCTTTGCATGCCATGTAATCGCTTCATCAATTGAGTTTTGACAGTTGACTCTCCATAACTTTCATTTCCCAGCTCTCAAAATATTCAAACTCTTATCTTAACCACCTGAAACGAAGGTCTGTCGTGTTAAGCCAACGGTTCCCAAAACATGGGTTGCGAGCTAAACAAGGGTCGCGAAAGGTCATGAAATGAATCGCGCCGAGACTAACGAAACCTGAGTTGAATGCTTTCAACGTTACCACTGCTTGTCTGTATCTGTCTGTAGCGTAGGTACTTAGAAAACAGTAGATTGTTGACGTTGAAAACGAACTTAGCAACTTACTTCAAAAATCAGCAACACCATCATTGTTTTTTTCTTGCGCTATTTGATATTTAGGTCGCGAGGTGTTAGTTAATCTCCGATTTGGGTGTCGCTCAAAAAGTTTGGCAACCACGTAAATTTTCTTTTCTTGAAATATTGTATGCTTGAACTGATCGATTTTGCATAATATGTATTAGCGCTTTTCGCGTTAATTTTAAACTTGCAGAAAAACGTTTGTTTCTGTCTAATTCAGTAATCACGAAGAACATATTTTACCAAGCAAACAAGCACATACGAAAAATCAAGTCAACCAAAACAAGAATATGATTGTTGTTTTGACAAGTTCTTTGAAATTTCTCCTATGCATCGCAAATATTTTGTGAAATACACAGGATGATTTTTGATCATGTGCTTTTTTGCCACAATACTGCCGCTGATACTCCACATGCGCCAGAGCTTGCACAATGAGATATTTAACAGTTCACATCTTTCTTCGACTTATGTGTAGGTTTCGCATATTGTACCACCGCTGGTCATCAACGAGACGTTCGCACCGCAGCCTCTTAAATGTGCTCAGCCGTCGGATGGCTTCTTGACGTCTCGAAACATTCCGCCATGTTCTTCACCACCACCAGATGTAATCACTACAAGTGGTTCCAGTCGGCATTTATTTACTGCACTGCACCTCAAATGCGTTGTTTTCGCGCAACTGCTTTGTATTGCTGCATTGCAGATCTGATTGCGTGGTCGTTCAGTTGACAATGGATCGTTGTTTTGCTTCACTGCTGCCATTGCCCTATAGTTATTATTGTAATTATTACTGATGTTCGTGGTGGATATATTGGCGAAACTATAATTTCGTAAAGAAATGGTACTGACCCAGTCTGTGAATTATGCTCGGAAACAGAAAAATCTGCCTTACCACGGAAAACTTTTCCATGAAATTTTGTTTAATTAAAAGAACGAGAGGTAAAGGGCTAAAGTTTACAATAAACAACAGGTTTGCCTTGGTTAGCAAGTGATTGTTCTATATTGCATAGACTTTATATTATGAAGCAAACGATATTGCTATGACACCGAATCCATTGCAAACACCTTACAAAATTCGCATATGTGCCAAGGATCGCAATGGTTCTTTTAATGCAAACCATCAAACTAGTGTTGAAGCTATATTTTGTCACACTAACTAAAAAAAGACATCAAAATAAGGTAAAAGGCATCTGCTCATGGTCCTCATTATTTGAAGGCTGTTCTTACCTAACGAGTGATGAAGTCAAAGATAACTGAAATTTATTCCGTGATAAGAGCAACTGAATGCATTCTTGAAAACAATACGAAGCATGGATGTCATTCGACTTTTGCCTGCATTTGAGTTTTTCCTACGTCCTCATGTTGAGGAGTGTGCGTGGTACAATAATAATTTTATTAATTCAAACAACAACAAAATCTAGGGTCGGCTGGTTACAGGATCAGACTTTATCAATCAAATCATCCAGTCAGAATAAAAAATAGAAAAAACAACCAATTAACGCAAATGATTAGGTATTCGGTGAAGTGTTGCTTGCAACAAACAAGGTATTTTAAATCAGTAGGTTGCACAAAGCGCAGTTCTGCAAGGCTAAATCGTTTCTTTATAGCTTCCTTCATTTCAAAAGCTTCTAAATGTTTCAGAATTCAGGATCTCTTTCGTAGTCGCGGGAGATACGTGTGCAAAGGATGCGGAAGCACACCCACTCTACAAATTTGTGAAAACATTGGACAAAAGTGATTGAAGGATATATTACATTTGCTTATCATCTGGCATATTAGCATGCTTTTAACATTTCTGAAATATAAATTCAGTGATGATAGTTTTGGGATCCAGTGCAGAGGTCATAAAAGGATAATTGCAAACCCTCGTTACTTTTTGCTGTTAGCGACTGAACAACTTTATCGTATATTTTGCAACCACAATCTTTTTTGTTCCCCTACGGTTATGATCCATTTGATTGTTTGTTTCACAGGCACTCACGTCCTTTTTCGCTTGCAGTAAATTTGGTCAAAGCAATTATATCTCACGAGCTTGTGGACATAAAATGTTACTCAAACAATTAAATTCAAGTCATCGACAGACAATTATGTAAAATAAACCGGTATGATACTTTGTGGAATCTTATTGTGCATTAAAAATTTTCTGAAAACTTTCTTTCCTTTTTGGAAAATTGGGTGCATGCCGTTGTTCATCACATTCATTTCATCTTCAAACCTGCTTTTCCTTTCGGCTTTGCAGGGGAAACAGCCCTAGGAGGGCTCGAAATACCTCGCAGTTGTCAGTAAACTCTGTTGGTTCTGCTGGTTCCACATCAAGACGGGACTAAACCAGCAGGTCGGAGATGTAATTACGCCACGTGGTCCGTGGTCGACCTGTGGGTCGCTGCCTAGTGGGGGCAGCCACGACTTGCACCTCCCACCTTTTACGAAGCATTCTGGTCACATGACTGAAACAGTGTAGCTGAGGTCTCTCTATACGGAGAAGTGGCTTGACAATTGCGGCTCTACGATTTTCGTAACTGCATACTTTGTTGAAAATCGTTACGCCGCGAACTCTTCGCAAAAATCCCATCTTTTTTGCTTGTACTTGTGATAGCACTCATTTTCGATCATGACCAACAATTCATGACCGCAGGTTAGGATCGGTAGAAAGACCGAATTGAAGCCTGAAAGCTTTGTGCTATTTAAATACAAGTTTTGTGACCACAGAAAAACAACGCCCTTAAAATGTTGTTTTTGTTTTACCAAGCCATCTATGAACTTCTTTGCTGTGCTTTCCATCACTCTTGAGCACAACTCCAAGGTGTTTGAATGTCTTGCTGCATTCCTGCTTGCAGCATAAACGAACACACTGACTTGGCTTTCTGGCAGGGTTGCGGAGTCGGTGTCGGAGTCGCAAGGAGTCGACGGTTTATGGGTGGAGTCGGAGTCGGGTTCCTACGAACACTAGGGGTCGGATTCGGATAAAAAATCCGACTCCGAAAGTTCACTTGAATCATTTTTCACATCATGCTTCTAAGCCGTGATCCCATTTGAAATGGTGCACTTCTTTTGAAACTTTAAAATAGAAACAGAGAGTTCTTGCCGTGTACCACGATTGCCACTGATTGCTTGTTGTTACAAAACTGCTAACAGCCAAACTCCATTCATGTTATGTTAAGGAGTCGGAGTCGGGAGTCGATGTCGCATTCGGAAATTCTGGAAAGGTCAGAGTCGGAGTTGGAGTGGGACATTTTACCTCTGACTTCGCAACTCTAGCTTTCTGGAGGGACATAATATCTTGTGGAGGGACATAATATCTTGTGGAGGGACATAATACCCTAGCTTTCTGGAGGGACATAATATCTTGATGTAATTAGTATTAATTCTCATATCGGCATGATCGCACGCAACTGCAAACGATCAAGTGAATGTTGAAGCACTTGTCAGAAAATGCAAGCAACATCAAATCTTGTGCAGAATATTGAGCTGCTAACTTTGCTGCTTCTAAAAATGACAGTTTCCTCAACTTAATTGTGGTTGCGGAATTCATATAAATTGTTGCAGAGGAGTGGTGACACCACGCAACCTTGTCGGAAATCAACACACACGTCAAACGACTCTGACTACGCAGGTGCCAAAGCCACAAAGCTGTGAGCAAGAATGCAATGACTTGATGACCAGCAACAGGTCTCAACGCTGTATTCTTGCATAATTTTTCAACACTCGTTGAGGTACAAGGTTGTTTTAAACTTTGTTGAGGTCGACAAAATAAGCGTAGGCAACTTTGAAATCGTTGAAAAGTAAAACAAATATAAAAGATTGGCTGTGAAAATTTGGTCAAAGTGAAACATACGATTTCTTGAAAAAAAGTTAGATATTCAAGTAAGTGCTCTCCACAAGGGAGGCAAGTAAGCAATCGATCAGCAAATTTTTAGTAAGAAATTTATTTCACGTAAAATGACGCATCCTCAGTCTTGAAATTTGCAAGCAAAGCTTAAGGGTGAAAAGTTGAAAAGCAACGTAAGAACCGCACTGGGTTAAGGTTCAGTTATCTCTCGAGATATTTTCTCAAGGCATTTGGCATACACTTTTCCAGAGAGGATAAGGTGATAAATACCATGGTAGTTATTGCATTCTCTCCTGGCTTTTTGTCAACCCTTCGCAGTTCATCAAAGATTGCATGAATTTGCTGATATACTGATAAATAAATGTTTAATTTAATGGTAACCACAAAGTGAAAACAAAAAATCGTACCCATGCTGTCACAATCCTAAGAACATTTGATATTCATCTCTAGCATTAACCAATCATACACACACAGTTGTTGATACATTGCTATGAATCTGATTTAGAATAAAGAGCGCATTGAACAGAAAGTTTTTATCGATCATAAAACGTCGTTTGTGATGAAGCTGATTGTGCGTTTTTCCACAAACAGAGTAAATCATAAAAATAGCGTTGAGTCCCATGGCGTTCAGAGATCACATGCTATCGTTGAAGTGTTTGCTTTGTGCTTTCTCTGCAGTTATGTAATCAGTGCAGGTCATTTTAAACTTGCGGGTATGGTGGAAACAAAGTCATAATCGTAGAGGACGCAGAAATCTTTGGAGGCTTATGTACCAGAGGAAATATTATTCAGAAATTATCCTTCAAAATATGGAAAATTGTTTCCATTTTCTTTAATGAACATTAGCTGTTCAAACATAAATAAATCGTTATTGTATCAGAGTTGCCGAGTGCAGGGACAAACATTGAATAACTTAAAATAGACATCAAAGTGATAGCCAAATGACAAAACAAGCTTGAGAAAATTATATGTATGGCCACTGCTGCGGCTGCGACCTTTAAATATTTGTTCGACGTTTTTAGAAATGTGCTGATTACGTCGTATAGATTTGCGTCAAAATTGAATCAAATGCAGTTTATTCAAAAATGTGATGCAGTTTAGCTTTTAAGCGCAGTTCATTACTTTACAATTTTTAATGGTTCCTTGCATTCTGTGCTTTGTTTTTTTAAAGGGTAGCCTAAGCATAAATTTCGTTGCTCTTTAAATTTTTTTAACGTCCAAATCATGAAATCAGGCTTTATTGACAGACAGGTATGTTTTATCATACAGTATTGCCCTTTAACAAGAAATGAAATCATTTAAAATACGCGCGTTTATTTGGTAGTTTGAAATAAAAGATGCAATTCTGCAAAATCTACGATGTTGAACTTGGAGACACTTGAGGTACATAGTAAAAAATGT
>JGI24022J15233_10004257_pt1 | contig 14691 bp, 6 predicted proteins | sample Ectturendosymbi2_FD_15233 | JGI IMG/M metagenome (IMG submission 15233) | reverse complement strand
TGGAGGACCCTGACGACCCCTCTCCATCGACCAAGTGCTGTCCAGAACTTGCCAAGCACCTGGACATATCGCTCGGTGTTGGTTGTCACAGAACGCTCGTTGTCGTCCTCTCACCAGAATGGTCCAATGGTGCCATGTTTGGAGATGGCAATCCAGGCAGTGCACTTCACAGAGTGTAATGGTCTTTGCAGACAGTGCTCAGGGGGTGTGCTACCCCTGAAGATGTTGTTGTTAGAGTTCACGTGACCTGACAACAGAAAATGTGCCTCGTCCGAAAAAATGTGCCTCGTCTGAGCTGCGTGGATAGACTTCTGCCGAAAATATGCCTCGACTATAAATATCTTTTACTCAGTAGTCCATGCCATCTCGAAGGTCAAATTTGGTAGACTCTTAGAACATTAATTCTACTTGGTAAATCTGAAAAATAAAAAGAATTGATTAATCATTTCAAACGTTATTCAAGTTTAGGTGATGACCGTTTTTTTGTGTCACCCTGTAGTTTAACCTAATTTAGTTTGCTGAAATCAAAGTAAGCCATTTAATGGGAGGCCCTCAAAGATATGTAACGCAATGCGCGGCCCTGGTCAAGCTAGTGACATACTTTTTGGCTCAGTAAGCCATTTCGGTTGGACATAGCTGAACTAGGGTGAAGTTTTTGCCACTCTCAAAAGGGAAATCCTCCGGGTGACTTAGGTTATACGTGATGTGATGCGAATACGCAAAGACACACACATTGCTGTTGAATTGGACCTGGTGCAGGATGTACTGTACACAAGCACACGCGTGCACGCAATAATACAACATTCATTAATGCAACTATTAGGTTGCTCACAATTGAAACATACGTGACTGCACATGCAGTGTTTTACAAGGAGTGATATGGACTTGTTCAGACTTTTTGAATTTCTTCAGAAAACAATGGTGAGCTTATTCTTAAGTAGCGTTTTCTCTTATGGCGACTTTCCGAAAACCTTTGCTTTCGTGCCAAGAGATGCAGACGGTGGTTTATGCCAAAACTTTTTCTTTTATACAACTGCCTTGTTAACTCGTCAGTTGCAGGTTAGTGTAAGTAACTACTTAGTATAATGCGAGCAACAGTGATGCAGTTGGAACCACAACCTCCGCCTTACGGTTCAAACCTCGATACAGAAACCGAGACCAAGACTTTGTCAAAAAGGCCGAGAATTAGTTTTCCAGGAGTTTTCTTAGCTGCATCAAAACTTTACGAATTACTACAAAATGAAGCTAAACTTTCTTAGGTCCTTCCAACCCGACGTTTTCGTCGAATTTCACCCACTTTCGTCAACTTTTGGGTTTTTCATTCCTCGAGGATAAGCTCAAAATCAAGAGGGTTGAACTGCTTGTGCTACCAANTCTTGCAGGTATAGCATTGAAAGCATCGACAGAGCAGGATGAAGACTGATATATGCATGCTTCCAGGNCGAAAACGAGTCTTACAGTAACTGGTTTCAATANACGTTTCGAAACCGAGACAAAGTTTCGAGAGTCCATTACTGATGTCTACATTAAAGATTTCTCTCATTCTGGAGGTAGATTTCTTTTTTAAAAGAATGGGTTACTATTTGTTGTCCCTTCTATAGTTAAAAATGTGATTCATATGGCAAACATATNNGGGNATAGTTTTCAAAGATTCATTGTGCAGTTAGAAAACAACAAAGCTTTTGATACGTCAATTAGGCAGACGTCATGGGCAAAATTGACCATAAGGAGTGATATTCACACAACAATCAAGCGCAGGTTTGAAACCAGCTGTGTAATCAACGAGAGTGGTTGCTGACACAGCGACGTTAATATTTTCTTGAATAGTCAAAGCCTATCATCCTATTAGCCGTTGCTACCTACTGTATATTGCTTAGTTATATAGCAAGACTTTTCAGATCTTTATAACCACTGGGTCGACCTATGTCTACTGCAATGGTTAAGCAAAAGAAAAAGAGAAATGTTCACATATTCAGACGACCATATTTCCAACTGCCACTAAAATCAAAATCTGTATGCTTTACGGGTTGAAGTTATGATTTGCTAAAATCTGTAAGTTGAGACATGTTACCTTTACACATTTGTAATTAAAGTACAATCTTCCAAACCGCACTGGATTAAGCTTTTATAGAAAATATTTACTCCCACCTTTCACGTTTAATATGAAAATAAGAGACTATACCATTTTTCTGCTGGAGTACAAAACTTTTCGTTTGAACACAGCTTTCGTAGGAATCACGGCAATGNCACACGCTTCAACAGTCTTGAAAAACGGTGAAGAGCCACTGGTTATAATCCAGGAATGTTTTGCCAGCTTTTCCCAGTTGTGGTCGTGTTGCTGGAAACTTCCCGCCACAGAAATCACTATTTCAGGCACTCCAAGACGCCAGTGTTGGGTCAGAAGCTTCCAGACTGAAGCAGGGTCCACGTGTGATTCAACTGTTACGTACTGAAACATGTATAGTTTTAAATTTTGAGGCGCATTTTAGGATAACAATCATAAGGTTGCACCTTGTCCTNACTTTCGTATGCTGTTCATTTAAAGTTAAATGAACAATAAAATTAAATACAAATACCACCTATTTGTAGCACGCTTAGCAAATTCTAAATATTTGGGATTACGACACAAAATTCTCAAGATTCAAACGTTTGGCAAAACTTGCCAAGAATCTGACTTACCGGTGAAAAAGTACTTTTAAAGCCGCGTTCCTTAAACATAATTTCTCCGTAACAATGTTTGCTGAAGCCATCAGTTTTCAGAACAAAATCGGTGAGTTGCTGCTGCATAACAAAGCAAAAGCGTGCCGATTCAATGCTAATGATTAGATCCGAAAAAACAAGGGTACAATGAAAACATCATGAAATAACTATCATCTAGTACCGGCTAAGTGGCACAATTGGTTGAGCACGCGCTGGTAGTTTGGATTCGATTCCCAGTTGGGTCACACCGAATAATTGTAAAACGGTACCTACGGCCTGTCCAGCCTCGTGCTTGGCGTTAATGGTGGGTTAGGCTGTTGAACATTTGGGCAGTAGGCTTACTGTTTTCAACAAAAACACTCTAGGAAGGTTTTGTCCAAATGAAATGGTCTGTTGTTTTAGTGACTTTAGGTGGATGTAGAATATTAAAATGTTCACTTGTTTTTACATTTGTTAAATAACTACCTCAATTCCGAGTAAATTACTTTGTGAAGTGATACAAACACGCATTTTTGTCCTTCTCAAAATGTTTTTTGCTCGTGCATGCATAGGGCTATTACTGGAAATATTTTGATAGAGAGACTCCAGTCAAATCTGAATTGGAGAAGAAAATTTATCTCACTGAAAAGCAACTCTGAATTTCTGCTTACAAAATTTATTCAGCTAAGCTACGCATTACAGCTCTCCAATTGACAGGCACCACTGGAAACACGGAATTGCAGATAGTTTTCATGAACATGGCATGTTTTGTATCTCTTTTTTGTTCCTGTTGGATGCTTTTTCAGCAACATTTAAACTTTGCCTTTTCACTGTAGGTTTGATAACATAATTTTGTACATATACAGTAAACAAAAGCATTTGTCCCTTCCGATAGACAATGGCTTCAACTTACATTTGCGTATGAATAGATACTTTGCTCATGTGATATGGAGCGTGCGCTACAGCATGCATAAAATAACGTGGTTTAAAGGCTTTGTTACAACCGTTATTTAGGTCCACATAAAGGTTTTCGACAAAACAAACAGCTTCTATAGTTTGTCTTAAAACAGAGTTACATTCACCAAGTTTTTGGACATTTAATTTTAGCAAACATCCGTAATTATCAAAACTTTTGTCTTGGCACTCGTAAAATGTTTCACAGCATTAGAAGAAAAGCGAAACGTCCTAAAACTGCACGAAGATTTAAAGCACAAAGACGTTGCTTTCTAATCTTATTAACAGTACCTTCAACAGCTGAGAGGTTCCCACCGGAAAAGAGCTTAAAACCATGAGTGAACGCATCGCCGTTATTGCTTGTCTTCTTGTTTGAAAGCTGCTAGTCTCCTCACCAACATGCGTTGAAGGCGGAAACGAGTAATAGCACGCAACAGAAACACACTGTACGTCTTCAAGTCATCGAGGCTCTCTTGCCATTTATAGTGACTTTGCGTGCGAGCTGCGCTTCAGATGCGGATTTGCCTCCGTGTTTCAATTCACGTCTACACCAGGATTGACTTTGCGCACGTGGATTTGCCAGCTAACCACTTTATATATTAAAGGTTTGGTTGAAGAGCGCGAAGTNAAAATAAACCTAATTTTGTAATAAACATGCTAACAGTAGCGATCNACGTAGGTTCAAAGNAATTTTTTTGAAACCTAAAAATGTTGAAACACATTAGGAGGGTTGCGTTGTTGCAAATCAATGTGCAATGCTTACCAAAACATTTTNAAATTTATCTTTTATTTTCCTTTGTAACGGACGTAGCTTAATTTTTGCTTTTGATAAGCAACACTTACCCTAGGCCGTAGCTACATTGAGGCAAACGAGACACTTGCCCAGGTAAACCTTCTGTAATGTTGCCACAGAACATATTGGGAACTCTAAATCAAATCATATTTTTGTGTGGCTGTTTCAAAACGAGAAGTACTGTACCTACACTGTGTTGCTCCCACCAGAGATACTACCAGCCTAGATTAAATGGGGGCAGGATGTTACGTCTCTATAAACTATATTTAACAACATTCCCAACCGGGGGCGTAATTAACATTTTCGTCTCGGTAAAATTTTTACCCTGACTACGGCCATGTTACTTGTAAAGGTCCCTACAAATGTTACCAAATAGGAATGGTTATTTCCTATTGGAATATCTTTAATAAATACCTCACTGCAAGTAATTACAAAACATTTGAGTAATTTCGCTGCTGCACTCGTGTTTTCAAAAAAAGCGTCTTCGTGAAGTGGAAGCTGAAACAATCTTTGTCTCCAATTAATTGCAAACTAAGAAAAAATTCCATGGCATAATTGGGCTCTTGTGTGACAACTTGTCCACATTCCTAGTGATATCGAGCTTTGATCTCATCTGCGGTGGCAAAGCTGATATTGTATTTGTGGTGGAAGTCTCATCCACACTTTGGTGTAAACGTCAATTAACACTATGGCGTAAGCATCAATTTTTCGAAACAGATTTGCTTCTGGTTTTTGGTCCTAACGAACTATCCAAAAACTTTGCAAAGAGATACTGCGACATTGGCCATCAAACACTGTAATTGAAAAAAAACAACAACCAATTTTTTAATTTCATAATCACCATTTGTGGGATTGACCTTAAACGTTCAAACTACATTCCATTTTAATTCACTTCGACTCCATCCTGTGAAAAGGATATGAATAGAGACATTACTGCGCACTAGAAAACTTGACTTAAATCTAACTCCAAACTTAAGTCTAATTCCAAACGGGTCAGTGGTTCCCTTCGTCAGACTTGCAGTCAATAAAAGCTGCGGCAATTTTTCAGAAAGCTTTGCTTTTAGGCTATGGATTCATTATTTTAGCCGAGAAGGCAAGCAGCTTTTGCAAGGCCTACAAAACTCAACCGCTTTTCAAGAAAAAAGAAAGTGCAACTATACATTCTGAGCTAGAAAATCGTATCGTTAGCGGTTATAAAATGTGAAGTCTTTTTCATAGCAGTTCAAGGCTTCATAAATATTATATTTTCAGCTTTTGGAGTGCTTTTTACATTGCGGAAATCATTTACTTAGAGCGACATGTATAAAATTTAATCAACTAGAAAATACTATAAGACAAAATCAACCAACAAGAAAAAACATCAGAGTGTATCAAAAAATAATTAGTGCAACGATGGTTCAGCGTCAGATTCAGCACAGAATAGTTGTGTTGAAAATTTCGGCGATTGGGTAGNGATGTAAAAGGTTGTAGTCTATCAAATGAAATCATATTAGTTTAATTAACACCAAAGACACACTGAATTTAGCCTNAAAACTTTCCTTTTACCAAAGTGATTAAATCTGGAAAGTTATTTATAGTTAAGCGCGCTGACATGATGTATATATCTTGAAAATTGTGTACTGNAAATGGTCAAATATTGCTAGCACGTTGCNGCCCTACCAGCAAACCTGCTTCTGTCTTAGGTTGACTTGAGCTCGCTCTATTATTTTTGTGAGGAACGAGTTTGACCGAACCAACGGAAAATAAAGTGAGTATAAGATAAGCGAAAGCTAAACTTTTTCATAACTTTACAGCAAGCACTTTTTTGATGAACTCTGTTGATATATATACCTTCACGATTATTCCGATTCTTCCAAAAACTTACACAGACTTTTCTGTACCTATAAAAAGACGTACGTATGTTAACTTATCTGTACCTTTCCAGGTCATGTAAACATTTTGAAATGTTTTTGTAATAAAAGGCCATCGCTAACGTATCAGCGTCATGAGAACTACGCAAGTGTTTGAGTCTCTTGAAATATTTCCTCTTTTCACATTGGCGTTTTTCAGCCTTTTGCCACGGTTTCCAGTTTAAGCACAACTTTCCTTGGTGACAAGAGCTACGTCTTTTATAGCAAGCTTATCCAGCATAGCTTCCTGTGTAACTTCGCTAAAAACACGCCTTGTACTGCCTGACACGAAACTTCTTCCCTCAGCATGGAAGTAATATTAGAGTTTTTCTAACACTTTTATGTTGACTATTTACCTTCTGTTATAGCAAAAGCTATTACACCCGTATATCTTATTTCAAACAAAGCAGAACCTTAAGTGATCTACCTCAGAAATGATCTAGATGTTGTTTATAACACCAATGAAAACGTTCCTAGCTCAACAATACATCAGCCACTCCAGGTTACACTGAGCATACAAAATTCGCTTGACAATGGAACATCTTCAAATTTTTCGTTTGTTTGATGGCTTGAAATGCAAACATGTTTTGCTGATTTTGCGAATAAAAAAAGTTTAAGATTCAAGATTGAAATTCACATTTTGACTTTAATAGATTGTTGGTATGTCCAAAATTGTTCTATCAGAAGCGTTTCGTAAATTCAGCAAACGCTGAAATCCCCACCTAACATTTTTTCATCGACTCAAACACAGCTAACACAGCCATCAGTTCACGCACATTGAGCAACGATCTGTTGAGTTGATAACGCACGCCACGACAAAATAATCGTTCTGTTGTATTTTGACTGAATCATTCTCTTTTAACTCCTTTGTAATTACAAAAGATTGCAACAGCTGATGCAATCTTCCTGAAAATAAAAGAACAGCAAACATTCCACTGTGCGTGAATTATGTAATATTGGACGTGACTAGTTGACGTGTGAATACAAAAACGTTTCGTGATCTACGTCACCCAACGAAGTGTCGATTTGTTAAAAGTTCGAAGGTTTAATGCTGTTGCTTTTTAACTGGGTTATGGACATGAATGAATACACAACCGAACTCTGTTTTATTGCTATATCTCGTGCCGTTTGGAAATTAAGTCCGGGCTACATATGCGCAAAAGAAACGCGGGTGAACTTAAAACTCCACTTATCCATCCAAAGGCGAATGCGATTCAAATATTCTTTCTTTTCAGCGCGATTCGTAGGATCACATGCAGCGTAATTTATTAAAGGTGATCCTTCAAGCAATGAGAACAAACAAATGAAAAAACTTCTCTTTATGTGAAAATTTGAAGACCTTCCAAGATTAAGCGAATTTTATATTCTCAGTGTGACCTGGAGTGACTGATCCTTTGCTGATCCAGGAACATTTCATTGGCGTTAGAAAAAAACATCTAGATCATTTTCGAGGAAGATTTGTCAAGGTTCTATTTTGTTCGAAATAAGACATTCTGGCTTAGTGGGTTTTGCTAAAACAGAAGACAAAATAGCCAATACAGTCCGATTGTCATCGTACGAGAAAGTGTCTTGCGATTTCCTGATTACAAGCAAAGCTAGCTTCCGTCTATAAATAGTTCACTTTTTGAAAAACGTAACGAGAATTCTTGTGTTATGATTGAAAGTCCCAAATGGTTATCCCTCTGGCTTGAAAAACTTCATCTTCAAAATAGGAAAAAAATAAGCCTATCTTCCGCCAAACCCTAACAGCAATGATTTTTTTTATTGGATTAGGTATGCAAGCCTTCAACAGACATTCGAACGGCTCAATACAAACAGAAATCCACGAAAAAAACAACTTGAATTCTGGAGCCGATATTAACAAGGTAATAACCAGGTTGTGTTTCTTCGTACAAAATCAGTTGTCTATATTTGGGATTCCATGCTTAGACTTTACTGTTGCAATTAGGTCAAAATGCTGCTATGCGACCAATGCTGCGTGCATTTATTACACGTACATCACTTACGCTGTGAAAATATACACTTGTAGCTTTTTCCTAGAAAGCATTTCGCTTATGGTCTGTGCCGGTCAATCGTCGTAAAAAATTGAGCTCAGAAATGCAATGGAACTTAAGCAAATCTACAAGTATCCTCACCTAGTATGCAGCAGTTATTCCAGCATAATTTATTAAAGGTGCTCTTAACTGATTTCGTTTGAAGTTTTCCATGCATTAAAATAGGTTTATAAATATGTTTTTGAATTTTGTTATGTCGGATGCAAATAACCGTGCTTCTTGTATTCTACCAATTCCCGTACTGACGTTTATCACTTCCACTCGTTGTCTAGGTTACTGGTTAACGGCTAGTTGAACAAAAATCATTCTGCCCATGTGTTTTTTTAACACAGACTTCATGGAAATGGTTTAGAGCCTCCGGAAGGGAATAATTTACAAAAACGTTTGCAAAAAACAAGCAGCAATTTAGTTTGGGCATCTTAACATCTGGATTATAAAGCATGCAGAAGATGAGAATGGATTTCAAATGCAGATGTTTTCTGACATAAAACATTTTTTCCAATTTAATTCAAACTCAGTTTCATACCACTAATATGCGGGATTCTGCAAACGTCGGCCCAAAATAAACACTTTGTATTAAATAAGGATAACATAGTATACTTGAAAAACAAGGAAAAGTTCACAACATTCCATTCGTTTTCTAAACTCTGTAAAAGTCATGAAACTGAGTTAAAATTTTGTTTTGTTAAAAGTTAATGCAATGAAAAACCTCAAGCTTTATTTATTTCACAATGATTCTACTTTTATGCTTCAATTTTTCACATTAATCTGCTCAGAATGGTTTACAACTTGCGGCTTTGAAAATAATTCCCCTCTACATTTATGCAACAGTAGAGGATTTCAGCTAGCCATGACCACACGTGGTGCGCTGAAAGAATTACCAAACACAAAAGCTGACTTTTATATTACATCAGAAAATAAATCAACTTAATTCACCTACTGCACTATCAAATTACTCTTTTTTGTTTTGCTATAACGTTCCATAGCCTGTTTTTCAATCTACGTTTTGTGTAAAGTTATTTATTGGTTCAACACATTGAAAACAAGCTACATCAGCTGTCAAATTGCCGTGAAACTTGTTGGTAACTGTCCTTTGCTTTTTGTTGCCCTCAATTAGACACAATGTCAGTTTGGTTAAGCGAAACAAAAACAGCACTACTGAGTTCCGTAATTTTGAAAACCTGAAATAGGTCTTGGTCAAACTCATCAATCTGGATTTTCAAACTGCCAATGAAAACATTAGCTATTTAAACTATTCTTCAAACTGTTTAGTGAGTTTGCTACAGTCACTTGCCAAAGAACTCAACTCAGGTACCACTGCATGAATGAAACGTACACCTGAGAATGCTGATCAGTCTGGTAAGTACTGAATTAGGTCACGGCGAAGTGTTTGACAACTTCGTAGTTCCTTGTTTTTCTTAATATTAACATCGCTAGAGTGTTAAAACGAGTTAATCTACCTTGACGTTGTCATGGCTTTCAGAATTGTTTTCTCAAAACGCTAATGTGTTATGGTTACTTTCTGAAAGTAAAACGTAAACACATCATTTTAGGTAGGAATTAAAGTTTGCGTAAAGTTGCGGTTGTTTTTTCTACCCTATAAACCTTCCTGCCAGAGATGCTTTTTTAATACTCTTTCCCATGCGGATTAACGGCTGGTAGAGTTTATCACGAATTTACTGTGTGGCGCACTTTCGTTTCAACATGAATTTACACTGAGAATCAGAGGTGCGAAGAGAAGTGCTTAACTTGCGAGAAAGTACGTTTATATTTCATGAGACAAAGCGACAGCATGCCGAAGTATTTCAGGTTTTTTACCGATTGACAAGACTCTCGGTTTCCCATTATTGTTTCCAAGGTTGGTTGGTCTTTAAGAGACAAGTAGTCTAAATGAGAACTACTTTGTTGTCATTTTAGACCTCAGGGCGAAGAACTGCCGGGAAACATACGGTTTTGAAGCTTGGGCGTATCCGTACAGAACGTTCTCAAAAAATCCGCCCTTTTCCTTTCGTATTTTTTAGAATTTTAACATTAACTCATCGAATGTTCGCGAAATTTTTGTCATAGTTGCGACTTACAGGATCTACGACGTTCGTATGAATCCCGCGTTAGGCACGCTGTACAAAGAACACTGAGACATTGTTCACTGCCTCGTAAGTTCTTCAATATGAAGAACAATGAAACAATAACCCTGAAGCGGAGGTTTGCAGGCACGAAAATAGCTCGCTCTCGATTCGTGCTTGCAGGTGACATAACCTCGCTCGGTTCGCTTTGTTTCGGTTTTTCCGTGCGAACGGAAGCGTTCACGTACAGAGCTCTTACATCATTTCCACTGTCCTTCGTGAAGGTTGTTTCAGTGTATATTTGCATAAAGGGGTGAGAAGCAGATGAGACCGAGCACGCCGAGCTGTGCACAACAGCGTGGGCAACGTGCCAAACATCACTGCGTGTCAACCGACATCCTCACGTGGGTCACCAATGAGGATGTCGCAGTCAGCGTCTGCTGGATCGGTTGCAGCAGCAGACTTCGCTTTTGCTATTGCGTTGTCGACTTGGATGAAACTGGTTTCAACCGGATTTTTCTTGTCCTGTGCACTGTTAGAGTTGACTGTGAACAGCAAGAAGTCTGAAACAAATGGAATGACCTTTCACAGAGGTGATTAGATTCTATAGGTTTGAATGGCAGTCTTTACTGTAAAATGATTCACATCTATTGAAACCAACACGTTATATTAGATATTTATTCATTTGGGTCAGCGCTGATAAAATGCCTAAAAGTAGTATGTTTCAAATGCTGGAAAAAAACATCAACTGAGGTAAGATTATCACCAATTATAAAAAAATTAAATGCAAATCCCCGTGCATCGTTTGTGCATTAAATGTAAATCCCCGTATATCTGAACTACCACCAGAGCAAAGGCACCTGTGTTCGATTACCAGGCACGGCCACAAAAGTCCAATGGTTTTACAGAAGGGCCAAAAGTTTCGAATAAGGACTTAGAAACGACTTTTGAATGGCCTAATGTTCGTGTTTGATTTGAATAAAAAACAATTTTACGAAACAGTGGTCAGTGGTGTACGACCACAGTGGCTGGCAGGTTATATTGAAAAATATTTCTCAGCGATATTGAAAGTTTGAGCATGGCAATTTGAGATTAAAATGGATGTTTCGGGTCTCGTCAAGTGTATATTTTTCAAATTTTTGATTAGTTTTGCATATTTTTAGTATATTTTTTTCGGATTATCACTATTCTGTAAATCCGCTTAATACTGGTTCACTGTGATGACATAAACCGATTCGCGTGATTGACTCTTGTGTTTCAGCAACAGATTTTCAAATCAACCGCCATTCGTCAAGTGAAAAAATGACTTGCAGATAAGTCAAGTGAAAAATGACCTGCAGATAAGTCTCTTCACATTCTCTTGTTTTTCTGAAAGAAGAGAAAAGGCAGCTGACGTGTGAGTTTGTAGAGGATCACGTTCCAAACGCGGCACCATTTCCTTGAACAAAATCTAACTGTTCGTAACTTTCGTTGTCTCAAGGTTCTGAACAGTGAGTGGAAAAAACGGGGAACACAAGCACAATGGATATGATCAGATAATATCAGAAAGCTTTTTAAGAACAAAAGCACTGGACCCGTGACCGAACCTTAACCTAATCTGACCCATGTGGAAGCTCTGCGTGAATCTCCAAATGAAACACTTCGTGGATCACGAATTGTGTTTGCAACAACGGACCAACCGCAGGTGAATCAGAGACTAGGTTAGGTTCACTTTGAAATGAGCAAGCGTAAAAGAGCTATAGGTAGAACCTAAGCAGTTGCGGTTTTCCCGTTACTGCTGCAAATGAGTGATGAGTACAATATTTTCAAACAAGCCCAAAGTTACAGTATTTACAAAGTTACACCCATTCCTCTGTGATGCCTGTGTTGTTGCGGCAAGTGGCATTGTGTGCCTGCAGTCATTTCATTTAACGCGCTCATATTTGCAAAATAAAGAAAATAAACAAAGCGGCATTAAATTCAGTCACGAACAGAAAAAGAAACGAATGCCAGTAAAGCAAATAATGGAAAACCCACTAAAGCTCTTTTTTCAACGTTTCAGCGCCACAGCTCACTGAATATTGCTAGCCCAGTTCAGCATGCACGTACAAACTGTAGTTTTCGTGAAATTACAACGCTTTAAGCGCATCGGCAGAATAAGCACGCAACTACGCTCTGAATAATTAATCAAATGATAGAACACGACTATACTGCAGTGGCCGAACGCGTGGTAAAGAACGACTTTGCTGCTTCGGTTGACACCTTACTTACAAGACCTAAATGTTATGAAGCGAACTCCACAAAACGTAAACAAGCAAGCAATTAATTTTTCGATCGTTATAAGAATCGTCGCCGGAACTCGCGCAACTACCGCGATTCCTCGATTCATTGTAAAACTTTACTATATATGGACTTGGTGGCAAATGTTTTGGCGCGTCTGTTCAGATAAATATTTTCTCAGGGATTTGTTGTTTGGTGCTTTGTCTGTCAAAAGTAACAAACGGCAAATCATAGCGAAAGTATTAGATTTGACGCAATCAGTTTGCTGTTGGGGTTGCATTGCTCCGAAATGTTACTCTAAGTGCTAAAACTGCAGTCCTGTGTCATTGTGTGAAGATTTAAGACCTAGAAGCATTGATTTTTCTTAGAAAACATGAAATAAGAATTTGGGCTTGGTGCGCAACATTCTTGTAACAAAATTTTTTTCAGAAGAATGGTCCTAGATTAAAATCTTCAAACTGTTGCATGCGCACACGAAACTATAAAACAGGAGAACATAAAACCAACTTGAGCGTTTACATTAAATCAAACCATCAACGCTTCAACATTCGTTGAAGTTTAACCTGGTTTATTTTAACCGTTTTAACTGAATAGGTTTGTCAAAACGTGATGTTGTTCGAATAGCAAGTAATGACTCCGAAGAACCGCATACGATCTGAACAACCTGTTAATTGTGCAGTGCAGATAATGCGGAGGTTGGTTCGGCAAGTTCAACCTAAACATCACAAAAAATTGTACTAACTTAAACTTTCGCCCAAATCGCACTTTGCCTTGAGGTAAGTTTGCTTTTGTTCCAAGCAACTTGCTTCTTGTTTTGAGCTGTTACGTGCTTGTTTGTCGCGTCTGCAGAATATGGGATTTGTGGAATGTTGTTCAAATTAAAAATAGCGACTGTCGTCGGATGTTGCTTTCGTACGACCGACGAGAATATATTGATTTTAGTGATCGACATTTACCTCCTACAAAGAAGCTCGTTTACCGCTGTTGTGTCATCGAGCTTCTCTGTTTCCATTGACAAATATGCATGCGGACAACTGGGCGATTACACCGTTTGAAACGAGGAACACAAACACACAACTTGACATTCGGCAATCAGAAGGTCGTGTCATTGAGAGAACAAATACCTGTATCCACTTTCGCACGTTGGAAGGTTGGATGTTCGATGCACAGCCACTGAGTGAATTGCCGTAGCGCTCCTTGGGCAAGAGCTTTAACCTCAACCGCCCCGGCAAGAAGCACAATTCAGGCTTCGGCCAGCCACCAATTGGCGTCACCAAAATTTAAAAAAATAAAATAAAACAAAAATATAAAAAACAGAGAATGGTGTGATTCAAGTACAGCTAAAAATAAGGCGATTGCTGATTGCGACCCAGCATCTCCCCGAATTCAAGAAGCAATTAACTGCCACTGCTGTTGGTTATCCCCTGCGAGCCAGAATAACCAGACATTTTGTTGCGTTTGAGGATATTTTATCCAAGCTATCATCTTTGTCCTCATTTCTTAGTTTTTCCTCCAGTTTTTAATTTCTATGAGGCTGGTCTGGTTTCCAACACTAGCGAAAACAGCCAACATTCAATCAAGGCCACAATGCTGTTTAAATATTTTAGTAAATATACAGTAGAGGTATTCAAAGCGCGTCGTGACTGCACACTTGGAAAGAGGAGTACTTAGGATTGACTCAACTTATCCATCAAAAGCAATTTACCTGAATGCTGCTTGTCTTCGCACAAAAATTTACTGCAATCGTTTTCCTATTTTTAGAAACAAACAAAAAAACGGGAATGATTTCACGTACCTTGTGCCATAAAGCTGTTGTGTTTAAAGAAAAACAAAAACTCCTCAAAAGTGAACTCCGCTCTTTCCTCATGACCTAGACTTTTAATTGTTTTTTTTATTTCATAATTAAACTTTGCATATATAAAAGTGATATTTCCGGTTGTTTTCTGCCTTCGCGAAATAAACCTTGAAGTCAGCAGAAGTAGTACTCGACTTTCCAATTT
>JGI24022J15233_10004256_pt1 | contig 14691 bp, 7 predicted proteins | sample Ectturendosymbi2_FD_15233 | JGI IMG/M metagenome (IMG submission 15233) | reverse complement strand
GTATGTCGATGGTCGGATGCAGGTCCAAGCCATAACAAGCGCTGAGATGTCCGTGGTAGTGGCGGACAACCTGGATGAATGCGCGGATTAGCCTTGAATGAACGAAACTGAATGAATACAACCAGGCCAGTAACCATGGGGGAAACCGGGCAATTACCCCATCCCCCGAAATTTTCAAAAACATGTTTTGTTGTTAGGTGCAGCAAGTTACAACCATTCCCCCCCCCAAAAAAAATAGTACAACAAAAATTCAAAAATTTACAATTTTGCCCTCCTCCCCGAAAATATCAGCTTTGCGGCCCTGAATACGATCAACGTTTCACGTATTAATCACAAATATGACGGTTTGCTAACAGCACTTTGGGCAAAGACTCCGCTTGCGATAACGCGGACAATGTACAGGCTCCGTAACTATTGGCAAAGCGGTGGCAAACCTCATGCACTGTAAATTATTAAAGGTGCATGCAAGAGTTTTTACGGGTGCCAAGCCTAAAGCAAATTTATGAACAGCGCAAGACCTTCAGATGTAAACAAAGGATCTAAAAACTTCAAGCAATAACAACACTGTGAAGTGAACGTGAGTGACAAGCAGAACGAAACACTTCTTTTCACCTTGTTTTGTTCCAAGTCCCAACATTTTACCAACTTATCCTCTCCACATGAAAAAAGGTACGGATTCCGCTCACTGACAATCAATCCTCGGACTGAACTTATATGCCCAGTGAGGGATAATTTTAGCTTACCACTAGCAAGGTCCCAAATCTGTTATAAAAAACAAGTGGCTTGTTTAGCGCTTGAAACGTCGCTGATACGCACATGCACTCATCGCAACAAACACGCGTTCAGCAATAAGAATATTGAGTCACCTTTATCGTCCTGTCGTTCGAACCGGTGCAAAACCACTCGTTTCCCGGTTCAAAGGCGATGCAGCGTACCCAACCCAGGTGCCCACTAATAACCTGAAAAAACAACATGGGTTTTTAATAAACAAACTTTAATCAGGCTCTACTGGCGCTAAAAACATAAAAACACGTTACAAAACTTGCCAACTTTTCGACAATTGATACAACTGTCTTCATCAGGGCTAAAAAAATGGGTTTTTAATATCTATATAACAGTAGGTATAGATTAATACATTCTTTTTAATAAACCATTGTTTTGAAACAATATGTATGTGTCAATCAAAACCAGTAACGCGATGCACGTCAGGTAACTAAAAATTGCCACTTGATGACACGTTACAACGAACAAATGGCAAAACCTTGAGCCGAGACGTGTGCTCTGTTCAGAACAGGATTACACGAGACTGCAACTTTAACGCAGTTTGTGACTTTTTTGCTAGCCACAACTTAACTATTGATTAACTGGCGCTCTCGCTTCGGATCGTGCTTTTCGCCCATTCTGATCCTTGTCAAGTGAGCGCTTACAAGTTGGCCGGCACCAGTTTGCAAATACTCTGTTGAAATACTCTAAATCGCGATTGACCTACTGGTGTGAGTTTAAGCAGTCTTTATAGACGTCGTCATGCTCCGAATTTCTAAGTTTTAATAATTTCATTATTGTTGTTAAGTGGTCAAGATTTGGTACAAAACCAAAACAAACAGATATTGTTTGTTCTTAAGCCAACTGCAGGCTATCAAAGTTTCTAATGCTTTTGTTTTTAAGTCGAACTGAGTGGCATTTTCTTATCGTTCATTGACAACCCAAAGCTGAGTCGTGAATATGTTAGTGCTTTATCCATAAGTAAAGCTGCATCGTTGGTACTAGAGATAGACCGATATACCGGCCGATATTTAGGTTTTACCGATATACAGTTATCGGCCAAAACGACCGATTTTATCGGCCTCAGTAGGTGTTGACAAAACGCTGCTATATTCCCAGGCTTGTCCATGGGAATGGGATTCCTATGGGAATCCCATGGGAAACGCCCCATTGGATGGGACAGTACACATTTGTATTTCCCATGAGACTCAGAAATAGAATGAGCGTGTCAGAATGTTACTGAATTGTTATACTTAGACTATACTTCTGAATTTTAAAGTCAATAAATTTTGTCGTTTTGCATGTCTCTTTGTANATGTAGTCCTATTTAGTAGATACTAAACCTAAACTTTCATAAATTTAATAATTTTAATTNAATTGTATTCCATATTAATATTATAATAATGTAATGGGAATCCCATGGGATGGGACAGGACAAATTGCTATGGGATGGGACAGATAAATGTGTCCCATGGACAACCCTGTATATTCCTCATGCATGCAGACAACTTGCGCAAGAAAGCACAACGAACTAAGTCAAGACAGTTATCTTGCAGCAAGGCTAGCAAGTACGTTTTCATAAACCAGCAGACAAGATAACCCATGAAGCACGCGTCGGTCGTCGCAGCCGGAACAAAGGCATAATCACGAATTAGACGAATTAAAAATCATAGTAAAATAGGGAAATTGCTGCAATTTAAAAAATTTAGCTCCTAAAATCTGATTTTTGAAGTTTTTGAAAAAAAGGTAAGGCATAGTATACATGATATTTTTGACAATGAAGCAAGAAACTTGATTAAAAAATATTAAAAATTTTAGAAATATCGGTATCGGTCCATGCATGGCGGCCCCAAAAAAGCCATATCGGTCGATCCCTAGTTGGTACGCTAGCGGATCGCTGTCGTCCAACATTTTTATAGTTTCACAGTTGGCATTTTGACTTCCGAGGCAATATTGCTCCCTGAAATGTTGGCCCATCCGAACAACATTCGGCGCCCTGTTTCGCAGCCTTGGATCTAACCGCATTTCTTGCCACAGCAGGTTCGAACCACAAGCCATACACCCCAAAACGGAATAGCTTTTACCCTGTACAGCTTCCACGGAGCATGCCATCGAGGTTTGGGCATGATCTGAGCTTTTCTCGGGGCTATCGGGCGGGAATTGGCAGCCAGCAATGCCTTGTTAGTTTCGTGCAATTTGCCGATGTCTTTTGTAGTTGCATGTTGCGCTAAACTGTTTTGCAAGAGGAAGCGCTTAGATTAAAACAGCACAGACATTCGAATTGAAAAAAAAAATTTTGTAAACGCTAACGTGACGAAGATTGATTATTGTCGATGAAAGACCTTCTATTGCACTTTTCAGTAAATACAGAAACATGCCATGCTATAATGCACAATCTTATCTTAACATCTTTGTGTAAATTACTGAATAACTCTAAAGATTCATTGACCAGCACTGAGGTACCAGGCATGAATCACACTCAACGGCTTGATAATAACGCGTGAAAATCACTGATACAAAAAACGAGCGGAAGTTGTCTTCCTGAAAAAATCCGTATGATATGAAAATAGGAAAGTACATCATCACCTACTGCTTCAACTATCACGGTTGTGTAAGCTCCTTTCAACTTACGGATGATCTTGCGTAAAGCAGATTACGAAAGCATAAGCGAAAACTTTTGGAACTGTTGTTTCTAGGCTCATTCCTCTCGCTTTGTTATTTGTAAACACTCGCAAACAAATAGATGAAAACAAGCTCTACCTCCAAACAGTTAGCGGAATTGAGCTGGTATGTGATACACAGCGCACATATGGCTTTAGCGCAAAGAGCAGTCACATTTTCGGTGATGTAAGACACATCAGTCACCGAGGTTGTCAAAGGTGTACATAAAAACAATCAAAAAAACAAAAACCATCCTCTAAACAAGTCGAAAACGTTTACCTGTTGCTAACGCCAGTATTTCCAAGTCTGTCACCACCAGAGGCCATTATTGCAAGAGGACCACCTGTCCAGACCCACACAAAAATCCAGAATGTCAGAGTGAAGTGTTTGAAAGAAAAGTACAGTCAGATTTTCGTTTTTACCTTGGACTTCAAGTGGAAGGTTTTGCTGCTGCTTCGAGGATGAATGGTTTTTAGTGACAGAGGCCATGTGCAAGACAGGTCCGTATTCTGTCAAAGCCTTGATTTTTCTGCTTAACTTTGAACTGAAGGACAAAATTATATTTACTGACAAATTCAATTTGAATTCTGTGCAATACGCAAATTCTTTAGCACTAAACAACTCATATACAAATTTTAAAAAGAAACTGTGGACTATGGCGATAGATAGAATATAGAATAGCTAAGAAAAAAGAAAACCCTTGGTCCCTGATCAGCTTTGTTCCAGTACCTAAAGATAATTAAATTCCTTGATATTAATACTTGAGGTAACATTGCTATCCAGCTTATAATGTATTTTGATTGTCAGATCAAACAATCACCAGGCTTTCAGCATTTAAGTTTTTCTTGTCATGCAACCAGACATATGCGACTAACAAATCATGTTCAAGATGTATGCTACCATCAGTGAGCTTTTTGCTATGAATAGCTCATCGGCAATTACATCAGTTGCCACTTAAACCCGATCATCAAAACAGACTGTGTCTAAAACCTCTGACAACATGAAAAACTAATAAGCACAAGAACTCTTATTTACGCACACTCTTCCCAGCCAATGAATTAGAAATTGGCATCGAACTAATTTCTTCCGCATCAAACTAAAAAACAGTCACTAAAATAGACACTGCTAAAACTCCGTTCACAGAGGGAGATGTTCATATGATCCTTTTATTCAGAGTAATCTGAATTTATTAGCTTATAAATAATGCGAAGTTTATAATGGCTGAAAACTTGTAGCAGCACAGTGCATTAATTACGTGTTAATTAATGTATGCTTATTACTTACGCAGTTTCATTAGCAGGAAGTGGAGATCCTTGATCTGATATAAACATATCATGTGTTCGCTTCAAACTTCGAAACACCAATGTGTGCATTGAATGCTTTGGAATGTCCTGCAGAAAGTGATGGTGTACCAACACATTAAAATAAAACAAACACCAGCTGGTAGCATATTCAACACTAATACACAGCAAACCAACAATAACTTTCATATATGTATGGTTCAGAAAAGCGGTTTTGGCACAGTGCTTATCAGCAAAACTTCACAGTTCACACAAACACCTGACACAACCAACTGATGTGGGGCATAACTTAGACACCAAATTATTAGAAAGCATTAATACACTTGCAAACCAATTCACTGACATTCCCATGGACGCTGAAGGTCTTTGACTTGGACAAAAATTTTTAGTGCGTGGTGGGAGAGGCCCATGGATAAAAACAAGCCAACTCAAGGCATTTAATATGTTGAGCATTTCTGGAAATACTGTGGTGTGCCAGCTTGTTGGCTTTCTACTTTTGGATGACCTGGTTATACGATTTGGAAAAAAAGGCTGGACCACACACAGACAATGGATTAAGATTGGCTTAATTGTCTGCACATGGTCCAGCTTTTCTTTTCCAGCCACTCAAGATTGACTGTAATGCAAAATATTTGCAAGCTAGAGACACAAACAAACATCATCAAATTGCTCAAAACAAAGTGGAAATTTATCCAGAACATTAACAAATCAGACTTCTTCAACATGACCTTTCACCTACAGTGTAAAAATTTCACATGTTTAGGAACCAGGCAATAAATCATTTTATGTTGAGCATCAAAATAGAGCAAACAAAGACAATCAAAAGCTTCCAAACCAAGATAAATGAACAAATTTCCAGTTGTAAACTAGCACAGTGTTCAAGTATGTAGAGATAGACCGATATATCAGCCTGGCCGATATTTGGGTGTTACAGAATATCGGTATCGGCCATTTGGCCTATTTTCACAGCCTCAGTACATGTTCACAAAACGCTGCTATATTCCTAATGCATCCAGACAAGTTGCACAAGAAAGCACAATGAACCAAGTCAAAACAGTTATCTTGCAGCAACGTTAGCAGGTGCGTTTTCACAAACAAGTAGATAACATGAACCACGAAGCATGCATCAGCTGTCGCAGCTAAAACAAAAACATCATCATTAATCAGATCAACTAAAAATCATAGCAAAATATTGAAATTGCTGCAATTTGAAAAATTTTAGCTCATAAATCCTGATTTTAAGTTTTTGAAAAAACGTAAGGCATAGAATACATTAAATTTTCGATAATGAAGCAGAAAACAAGATTTAAAAACATTGGAAATGTCGGTATTAGCTATCAGTCCATGAACACCCGATATATCAGTATTGGCCCCAAAAAAGCTACATCGGTCAATCTCTAATGCAAAGGTTCATAGCCGAAGGGTAGAGTGCTACACAATGTACACATTTTGCAGAAAAGCTAAAATGACCAGTATATAACAAAAATATCTGTTGAGAACTTTTCAATAATTTTTAAAAACGCTGTTGTGTAACTTTCTTAAAATCTACAGAAAGACCCAACTGCTCTACACTCTTTTTGTGAGGTTCAGTGAGTGTAAAAACTGATCAAAATATGATGATCTTCAAAAGCCTTGATCAATTGTGCACCTCTACAACAGCACAGCATGGCTAAAACCACTAACAATGCTAGTTTTGCAACACTGTATCACTGGCATAAATCACTGAACCAGGATTTTGACTGGGTGGTCCCTGCCTAGAGTTACTCAAATGAGGACAAGGTTTGCTATATATATAATCTATTTAGGGCTATAAATTTTATTTTGAGTGACAAAGAAAAATCAGAGCAGTAGTAGCTCTACCAAAACAAACTGCATTAGTTGTATTACAAGAATAAAAATAATTATTTCAAAAGTCAGGTGCTAACGTTGTTTTTTCACCTGAAATTGGTGGTAATGTTTTTTTCTCTTTGCTTTGTTTGTTGAAAAAATGTAGAAAAAAATCAATGAAATATCAGCTGATGCACTTAAATGTTTGCTCCCACTTATTTATTGGCATGGATTACTGCTCATAACAAATGAAGGTGGACATAAGAATGGGAGTGTAGGCATGCAATGCACACCTGTAATTCTGACCAGGAGTGCAGCACTACTGCGATGTGACATTATGGATTTTGTACACATGTATAAATTTCAAACTCAGCACCTAAGCTGAATGTGGGTAACTGTAAATGGCTATTCATAGTTATCCTACAGTAATCCATCAGTTGATTGCAATTATTATGCAACCTGTACAGGCAAGGTTGGTCCAATCCAGGAAGCGGCAATATCTATATATATATACTCATTATGCAATACTTCTGTATAGTAATGAGAGAATTTAAGTTATTGCTAGTGCATTATTTCAGTGTTTGTTCCTATATAGTATTGCCTATGTATTTCAACTATACACTCTCCAGTGTTATATTACCTTTATATTCTTTTCTATTGCTACTAATCTTTCGGTCTGAGAATAAACATGTAAATCAATAAACACAATAAGCTTAACTGCTATTAAAATACAAGCAATATTACTAATCCTAGATGTATTAAGGTCAATAAAGATATGAGCAATATTAAAGCACCTTGTATTTCTTAGAGGTGCCCAACAAATTCATTATATACANGAACAGTAAAAAATGNATGCTTACATCAGATACTACAATTCTTCAAAAAGAAATGTTTATATTTGAAAGAAAATTTCAGTATGTAGTTCTTATAAAATGTAATTAATATAAACAATCAAAAACCAGAAAACTAACTGCAATGGAATTCTTTCAGATAATAGTCCAAAACTAACATTTTTGTTAACAAATTTGTGCATCAAAAATTGAAGTAACTACTCTCTACATGTGAGATAAGCAAGGACAGCAAATTTTTAATAGGAAATCGATTCCATGTGGCACTACACATCGTCAGTGCTCAAATTGGCTTAGCAATGCTTATGGGTTAAAAGGTTAAAACAAGAGTAGAGAAAGGAAAATACACAAGGTTTAATTGAAATAAATATATCACAACACAAGCTGTGCCAAAAACTGGAAAATGTGTCTTTCTCAAATAGTTGCGCCCACTAGAACTTTAAATTTATCTGACGCCAATTATCATTAAGGCAACTGATCTACTGAAACACGCCATATGATTCAGAGTGACAACAGAATGCATATGCAAGATCGCATTAGTAGCAATGGCAAGCAAACTCTGATGCGCACCTTTAAAAAACACTAAAAGATTAAATTCAACTTATAATTTTTCAATCTAAATGAAAAGTAACATTATACCTCCATCTTTGTCACTGATGAAGTGATGCAAGAATTTGGACTTGCTGATACTAGAATAATAACAATAGCTTTATAATTATATAACACACAACACCTGCAATAAAAATACGCATTAGAAAAAGAGCATTTAGTATCATATTCATACTATGGTATGGAAACTTGGCGATGAAACGCAGCACAACTGTTGAAATGAAAAACTGCACTTTGCAGTTTGCCACACAGCACAGACTGTACCCTACATTTCAACATACAGCACAAGTAAATAAGAAAACAAACCATAATATTAAATACTGTACAACGCAAGCCACTGCATAGTTTGTAAACTGCTAATGTAAAAAAATCTCACTTTAAGAAATGTTTCTGGTTTCTAGCATTTCTAGTTCTAACATTATGGCCAAAAAAACTAACCTTAACTTTTGAACCAAAAACCTTAGAAAGCCGATCAGTGGCTCAAAAGTCTCGAGGTTTTAGCCTAATTTCCGCTAAATCCTTGAACAAAACCTTTTGTGGTTGAGCCTATGGCCCGAAAACCTCATCATCCAAAAAGGACTAAACCTACCCCAAAAAGGCCTAAACCTACCCATCTAGAAGACTCACTTAAGTCTTTTGAGGGTTTGAACAGCTCTCTAGCACAATCAACTGGCGAGTTATGGATTTGCAAAGTGGTGCAAAAATAGCAGCTCAATGCATGATTTCGAAGTACAAATATTTCATACACTGGTGCCAAAGGTGTTAACAATAAAAACAGTTGTAGTTTTTCTTACAAAAATATGCACAAATTCATGCACCAAAAGTAAATATAAATCCAACAGTTTAAAGAAATGTATACATATCACAACATTACTAAGATGGCCTTAGTTAAAGGTTTTGTAAAACAACTCAGACTGACCCAAGGTTGATTGCTATTATCACATACCATAAATGGCCACCATCTCGTAACAGTTGTACATATAAAAACAATGTCACATGTGCATTGTCACGTTGCAATGCAACATATCTTAACAGATGACATAGCCAACACCAGACCAACCCAATTGAAATATATTCTTTATCATTTGAAATTATATATCATTCTACCAGAAAAATTATAAAATTTTCCAGAGAAAATACTCCATGAGCTCATTGCAGTGGTTGNGTCACATTACACTTTTTTCACTGCTCACTCAGAATTCAGGCAAAAACAATGTGCTACTGTTGATGCAAAGCCACACTTTACTTGAAGATTTAACTCATGCGTGATCCCTTCTGGAAAAATTGCTTCCAACACCTACTCTTGTCCAAACTCGATCCTGCATTCTTGTCAGTTGACACAATCAGTATGTGACAAACTACCCACAACCCAGTTATTTCCAGCACTCCTGCCACTGGTGGCCAAAGATTGTCAGCACAACCTGACTGTTTCTGGGCCAAGGTTGATATCTTGTTGCCTGCAGTTGCTGCTTAAAGATCAGCAGAATATTGTAAAAGTTTAAGAAACAACTTCTCTGTCCTGATGAACTGCAGGAAACAAGAGTACTGCCACTGATTGGAATGACCTGCACAGTCTTTGCAGTAGCATACATGAAAATCTTGGACCCACCTCGAGGAAGACATCTCCTCTACTCTTTGTTATACATGCATTTGTAATGAGCACAATTGCCTAACTGAGCTAGTGGGTTGAAAATCAGTTCCATTTACAGTCACAAACGCATGTCAAACCACTAGTGTTGCAACCTCTCCGGTGGTGTTGCGTTGATTGTGTGATTCACCACGAACAGAATGTGTGCAAAGAACAAAAATGTATGTATGTGGCGCAAACAAGCAATAATAGAGTGATCTTGTCAGGTGATCTCTATTGTTGCTTGCTGCCACGGTGCGAAGCTGTGCGCACATGCCGCTCGGGATTTCCGATTGCAACAAAATGGTGCTGTGACCAGGATGTGGAGATCATGCAGAGTTCAGCCTCAACATCAAAGAACGTGCGATTGGTATGGTTCGTTGTAAAAAGAAGGGGATGTTGTTGCAACCTCTCCGGTGGTGTTGCGTTGATTGTGTGATTCACCACGAACGCGATGTGTGCGAAGAACAAAAATATATGTGGCGTGAACAAGCAATAATAAAGTGATCTCGTCAGGTTATCTCTATTGCTGCTTGCTGCCACGGTGCGAAGCTTTGCGTACATGCCGCTCGGGATTTCTGATCGCAACATTAGCAATCTCTCATGTGCTACAAGGTGCCATCAATGCAAAGAGTATAAAGAGTGCTGGCAATCCTTACTAAGAATTATTTTCCAAATCTTCACAAATTACTAGAAGCACGGCTTCCTTTCAACTTCAGAAATGCAAACATCATCACTGTGTATAACAGCAAGGGCAATTGCAAAGACTGCAACAATTATAGATTGACCTCTGATTTAAGCATTGCTAGCAATGTTTTTCCTCATCTTCACTCACATGGAGTTTAAGAGATTGATGATCAGCTTTTTCCAGAAAGTCAGTATAGCTTCTACCCCTCAAAATCCACAAGCATAGTGTTCTTCCTTAAGTAACCACACAAGAGCATAGTGCAATTTACCCTACTACAAGTGTAGCAATTATCTATTATCTAAAACTTCCAAGACAGTGAGTCACACAGATATCTTCAGAGTCTTTGAATATCTAAGCTACCTTGAAACATTGCTTTTCATTCTTCCACAAGAACATAACTGCAACAGTACAGTTTAATGGTGCCAAGTCTTCCCAATACAGTATCAGTTATTTTTCTATGCAAAATGTTAGGTACCTAGTATGGAGCTGATTTTCTCTGATTCTAGGGACCAGAATTGCCAGGGTCCCTAAAACATCTTTAAAAAATCTTGCCGATACCAAAATTTGTTGTGGATTGATGGCTCCAAGTTTATTTTGAATTTTCTTCACATTCTTTTGGTCCACACCAGGGTTACAGAGTCAGAGGTAAAATATCTGACTCCGACCTGTCCAATAGCTCCTTAACATAAAGGGAATGAAATTTGGTTGTTAAATCAATGGAAATTGTGGTGCACAGCAAGAAATCTGTTTCAACAACATTTTCAAAAGAAATTGTACCATTTCAAAAGGAATTTCCAATTTGAGAGTGTGATGTGAAAAATGATCCAATTGGACATCTGGAGTCAGACAAAAAATCCGACTCCAACTCCCAGTGTTGTTAGGAATCCGATTCCGACTCTACCCAAAAACCTCCGACTCCTTGTGACTCCGCAACCCTGGTCCACACATTACTGAGGGAAGATGGAATGCTTTTACCCATTTAAAGCAGGTTGTTAGTTCCACCATAACTTAGACCGAAACTTTTCACCCAAGCTCAAGCTTGCTGAATTACAAAGCAATTCTGGGGTACTACTTTATGATAGGCCAACTATAATTCACACAGCCATCTTAAAACTTTTCTTAATTTTAGTATGCTGAGGAGCAAATGCAATCGTCATAGACTCATAATAAATACAAACACAAAAAGTAAGCTAAAAATGTGTGGTGAAATAAAATCATGAAGATGTGAAAACTAGGCAAAAGTCAGCGTCAATGAGATCTTGTGTTGTACATGGCTCTTGTTGCCTCAAAAAACTTAATTGCTACCAGGATGCACCTCAGCAGAGGAAACCTGTTTTCTTCTTATGCAGTTCACGACTAAGACGTATTGCTGCTTATGTTTTTAATCTATATTTTCTGTCAGTCGTTAGTTAACCTTGGCACATTCAGATGCTATTCCACCACTGGTTGTGAAGACATGGAGATTTAATGATTATGACTTATTGATTGCATTGATTTTTCTTGCTTTTTTCAAGTTAGCACATCTGTTTATGGTACATGTAGAAATACAAGGTTCAGGATGGGTGGTCCTTATTTCAAAGTATGTCTTCTTACAGCTGTTCCACAACCCTTATGCAAAAATATCCAACCTCACATTGCCAGCAGTATGCACTTTGCAGCCAAAATTACTATTTAACCCTCTTACACCAAACTCAACAGATTTGCAAGGCTTCAAATTTGTTTGTTTCTATGGTCAATGAAATGGGTTCTCACACAACTGTCCATATCAACAGATTTGTTATGTTTCAAAGTCGAACCTTTCAACTGAAAATTGAAAAATTCGTCAAGCGTGAATTTCAAGACACACTTGAATTCCTCTTCATCGAGGTTTAAAAAAGTTTTGGGGGTGCNCTTGCATCCCGCCTCCTCACCAGTGTTGAAAAATATTATATGGATCTCACATAAATACAATTAAAAACATGTAATTAAAAAATATATATTTAATGGCCCCCTTAGCCAAAAAGATTCCTGACCCCTGCTTTAGCGGGTCACATTGGGCCCGCGGGCTCTGTGTTGTGCAGTGAGCACCCTTGACCTGGAACGTATTCCATGGAGCATATATTCTAGTAGCCAATCTCAAGTTTGCTGCTTCAGGGTAATCCTAAACCTATTTTTCAAAGTAACTTCATGTCCTCTACCCATCCATCTTCTTTTGCATGAATGTGACCTTGCTTGAATAAAGCAATCCCAACTATAGCTCCAAAGTGGCATTCATCTTCAGCTGTGAATTCTAAGCCTAAATCTTTAAAAAAGCCTTGGGGGATATTACGTAACTTGGGATCTTAACTACACTGTCTGAACAGGTTTCTTCCTCAATGTTCATCTGAAACCAGTGGCCTTTTAAAATTTTTGTACGTTAAACATACAAAAGGAGGGATCACGCAATATAGTTTGATGTTACAAATTTGGCTCATGACCATTTTGTTCTAAGAACTTCTGCATATTAAATAGCATGTGCAACATTGAATGAAAATATAGTCATATCCTTGAAGATGCAAGCAATGGAGCACACTATTTGCTTGTTAAGCTTGAACACTGATCTTGACAAACTTGAATGTTGATTTTGATGCAGCATTTATTGATCATGATTTCAGGGACCTGCCTTTCTTTTGCCCATAGCCTCAACGATCTACTCCACATATATACAATGAAAGTTATTTTGTGAGTAAACAAAACAAATATTTTTTAAATAAATTGGTCCCTAACCATAGGTTTTTATTTGTATGGTGAAAAAAATAAACTATTAAAACATTTTCCTTGACATGTTATTATATTTTCTATACTTTTCAAGAAAATGTTGCAACAACTTAAAGCATCTACCCTATTTGACTGAGTGGAATTGAGCATTTCTGCACGCACAAGGATTTCAAAAATGGTTTGTGCATGAAACAATTGCATTTGCAAGATATTTATTTTCATGAGGCATTTTTGCATTTGTCTTTGCAGCCAACGAAATTCTTACCTTTCATTTGAAAGTGCCACTTTGCCACTACATAATGACCCCAAAGTGTATCAAAAATGGCTTTCAAACCTGGTCATATGCCACCTTTTATGAAATTTGTTCAAATCTTAGCAATGAACCTCTGAATTTTAAATTTGTAAAAAGCTGAAAAAGTGGGCTTATAAAGTTTGAAATTTTAGAAAACTTTGCACCAATTTTATTTTTAGAGAAACCACATGTTATCCACTTTTCCCCATTTTTCACAATTCTGATTGCACTTGTTAGCCTTAGATTAACTGCTTTTTCTTACAATTTGATTATTATCTGATTCACAGTGCTTATGCACTTCAAAAACATCTACATAGGACTAGGTATCTTGGTTATTCCCTGTGACTGTGATGAAACTGCAGTACTGCAATCTGATATGTTCAATTTAAATTTTGATTTTAACATTAGATTTTACTTTGACTACAGCAGGCCTATCCAACCTTTCTAGTGTTGCGGGCCACTTTCACATTTCAATTTATTGAGGGGCAGCAAGCGTTTTTGTGATGTAACAATAAGCTATTGTGACATAACAAATCCCTTGATTTTGGTAAGTTTTATGCGATAACACGAGGTGATAATAAGTCCTATAGTTGCATGCAGTGTTGCCAGCTTACATGGATGTAAACCAAATCTAAAAAATTGACATATTTTCAAAGCGTTTGTTATACAAGCTTTTTGGGTGGTAGGCCCATAACAGAAACATCAGGTGTAATTTTGGTGTGTTTTGATGGCAAATATACTTGAGCCTATAAACAATACTAAAAATTTTAAAAGTCTGCTTACGAACTTATTACATCGTGGGCCATTTAAAACAACCTTGCAGGCCGCGGGTTGGGCAGCCTTGGCCTACAGTTTGATTAAGATAGATCACATGGACTGAAACCACAGGTATAAGAGCAGGTAAATTTTGGGGGATGCAAAGGAAATTTTGCCCAAATTTCCTTTGCGGCAAACTTTCTCCCTACAAATTTTCTGTAGCTTTTGGTACATTATATTTTCCTCTAACAAGTTATCATAGACTTGAAACTAGAAGATTTGGTACTTGGAATTTGGTTCTTAACACTTTGAGAGCCGGCATACAATATATTTGTACCTAGATTTCAACCTAAAACCAGCAGTTTTCGGTTGCCTTACCAACGCCATAGCTCCTCCGCCGATTACGCTAGAGAGCTGTTCAAGAGCTCAAACGGATCAGTCAGTCTAGTAGATTACACTCGAAAAAAAATTTTTTGGTTGGGGGATGCGGATTTTTGTGACTGACGTCATAAGTGAAGTAGTTTTAGGGTCATTTTGGGTCATGTTGCCTGGCCTAGGGCCCAACCGCTAGGCCAAAGTGCTTC
>JGI24022J15233_10004255_pt1 | contig 14692 bp, 6 predicted proteins | sample Ectturendosymbi2_FD_15233 | JGI IMG/M metagenome (IMG submission 15233) | reverse complement strand
GAGCCACAGAATGCATCGGTATCACGCCGTAAGTGCTAGCGTTGCTGAGGCCCGACATTAGCATCATTTGTGGGACGCTTGTCACTTTAGCCGAGACGTCCACGGATAAAGCTTCGTCCAGCAAGTCAAACGGTCCGAAGGAGGTAGCTCTGTTACAACCGTTGATCATTGTCAAATCGTAAGCATTGTTGTTGCTGTTATTGTTGCACTCACTGAAAGTGCTTGATGTCTTGAACTCACTGGCCGGGCTGGATCTGGCCAAACGCGGCGCATTCTCCACTCCTCCCTCTGCTGCCCCGTCTCCCACAGGCATCGTACCGCACACGTATAGATCGTTGGCAACCATTCGAAAGTAGAATATATGATCCAAAAGAAGCAAGTGCTCTCAAACTCAAGTAGCAGTATTCCCAGAGTAAGATGATTATATCAAGTCGACAGCAATGTATAAGCGCTGCAAAGCAAAGTCAACAAAAGTCAGATAAGGATTTTACTTGCCTGGTTTAGGTGAACAAACACGGGAAGCTTCATGTATCAATCATCGATGAAGCTTTCTAGTCATGTACGTACGACTACGACTGATTGCCCACTAGCACAAGAAAAGGTAGTGCACTGAATTTAAGGCGTTGGATGTTTAGTACGAAAGAAAAAGGCAACCTTGGACTATCGCTACAGTCGCAGAGGATTACGCAACAAGGATTATGCTCTGCGGCATAGCACCGTACAGACTTTTGTTGATGCCGTGATGAATATGATGAAATTTTTCTATACATTTTATCGTGACAAAATGTATGCTTGTTTTTTTCATGGGAATGCTTTTGACGTCAAAAAAATTCTTTTAATAACTTTAATTTTATGAAAAGTCGGAGCACAGCACCTTACTGAAAATATTTTTTAGATATTTACCAAATGAACGATTACACCAAGTTAATATTTTCCATACCAAATGTATTGATTGGTTTTTCAATCAAAATTTGTCATTTTTTCCTAAATATTGGCATTTGTTATTTCCCATTAGTTACTACGTGCGCAGACGGAAAACGGCAAGTTGCAAGGGCTTATTTAGACCCAAATTTTGGGGTGAAAAGATGAAACCATTAAAAGTTCTAGGTTGTCTGCAAGCTTTCGAGGAATCATCCCACTGCTCTGCTTTCATCACTCTGCGATGATTCAGACTTATATCTGTTTTCAAGTAACTAGTCTTCACAAAGGCGATAAAGCTGAATCAATCAGCAAATTAAATATAAAATCGCTGATTGATTCGACTTTGTCGCATTTGTCGAGACAAGTTGCTTGAAAAGAAGCAAAGAGAATGTAAAAGCAAAAATCATTAAAGTTCCAGACTATCGTGCAGTGATTTGTGTGGAAACAACACAAAACGACGTGCTTGCCAAAACTAAAGTTTCTTAATATTCTTGTTTAAAAACTTTTAAAATTGCATATGTAACCATGTTTATGAAATAGTAAAAGTCAGAAGCTCTGAGTATGACGAATACGTGGGCATGTTACGCTATGGCATCAGGCGCTGTCTCAAAACTGTCACATGCTTCTCGTGCGGTAGTGATCTAGTCTTTCTGAAAAACAGTTGGACTTAACACTGGTAACTGCATCTACCGAAGCAACTCCTGCCGAAATCCTGCAGCATAGCCTGACTTGCCCAGCGATAAGAGCATTTTTGCAAACCGGTCAGCGAGCAGGGTTTGGCTCGGCGATGGTCGTCGAGCGTCGCCCGCTATCTCAGCAAACACTGAGAATGGTTCTGCAGGTAACGCAGGCGCCATTTATTCTCTTCCACAAGCAAAGCAGACTAGGGAGGGCAGAGAGCGAAAGCAGAAGCTGGTCGAAAGAAAAGAAATTCACAAACAACAAAAAAAACAAAGCAGCGATCAGCTGACGCCTGTGCGCACGTCTCTTTTTTATCTTGCTTGCGCTCAGCCTGCCTTTTTTGCTCCTTGCTCGCGCAAACCTGCTCTTTTCCAGTCGAGCTCAGCCCCGAAAGTTAACCGCGATCGTTCCTCAACTGGCAATCGAAGTGAGCCAGAGGCTTCTTTTACGAGTTTACACCAAAAGTTGACCGTCCTTGATCTTCTGTAGTGCCGTGAACCAAAAGGAAATTCATTTCCAATTATGACAACTGGCAATGTTTCAACCGATGTTAATAATGCTCTACAGACCATATTACTCCAACGTATGTATTACGTTTGCAAAAACTACGTGCAAAACAGTTTAATAGGATCCAACAAATTTGTGCTTGATTTTTTTGCTTCACGCCTTCCACAGTTGTTTAGAAAAATCACAGCTGAAACTACGAAAGTGTTGTTTTTGTTACCTCCGGCTACGTAAATCACGTCATCGTTTGGCACGGTATGGAGGTCATTGATTCGAAAGTCGCCACATATCTTTCTAACGAAACAGCAAAAACATCTCGCCTGCGGCAATCAACACCCGGCAAATTGTGTGTGTGTGTGCTTTAGCTGACTAACACGAAAATTTTGCCAAACGTGATCGCAAAGAAAAATTGAAACTCTTGTACGTAAAACAAATGTCACCGTAAATAACAAGGACATCATCAACTTCTGAATGTAGTGACAGTTTTTACAGGCGCCTGGGGCGAAATATAGGTGCAGCTTATTGAAATTAACAGGGGGTGGTGCGTTTTCCTCTTTACTCTGCAGTGGAATGAATCAATGCCTCGAAACTTAAAAGAATTGCTTTTTAATGTATTGAAGCGCATTTATTACGAGCACAAAGCAAACAATTTTTAAAGCCTTACTTCAAGCCCGGATCGCCATTCATTTCATACAAACTAATAGGTTTTCTTCTTTTTTTTGTAACAAAAGACAAGCAAGAACCACCGGCGTTTAAGTTTGTACCTAAATCTTCGAAAGCTTCCTTCCCGCGATTCTGTTTTATTTTTCACATACTTCGAGCCTGGAATCGCGTGAACAGTGCGCGGTGCAGAGTATGACGACGCACTGCATATAGGCGCAGCGCTCTATTACTCACCACAGTGAGAAAAAGAATCCTATCCCAAGTGTCTTCACGCACTTCCTGTTTCAAGAGGTGGCTTTCTGTATGCCACCACCTGACAAGAGTCGAAAGAATAAAGCCTCCTTCCTGATTTCAGCAACGCACCTTCAAACAATGCTTTTCTCTGACAGGCCTGTTGCCACCCTTTATCTGAGCAGCGTGCAGCTTGGAAACTAAACTCTAGCCATCGCAACCATCGCTTTTTATTACGTCCTCTCCAACACGGTTTTAATCTGCATGCAATGCGACTATCATACCTCTGGGTGTTTTGCAAAGCGACAGGTTTCTAGAAGACAGTCACCACTCGCAAGCAATTTGACCGCTTTCCGAGAAGTGCGAGCAATTAAAGGCGAATGACTCTTACAAAAAGCATCAACAGAGTTTATACTTGCGGCGTGATGTCACTGTCGTCCTAATAAGTTACAGTTGTTTGTAGTAACTGTTTCGCACCCTCCCATGCACAAAACGCCGTATTGATTGCATTTTGTTTACGCTGCGATTCTCGCGTGCGCGGCGATTCGCTTTGGCCATCTGTGTGGTAGTGCTGCTGTCTTCTTGTTTGTGAACTGCGGGCGATGCTTTTCTCCATACCATGACGCCGCTGCTTCTCGTCGTCCGCAGCGGTCAGGACAGCGTCTTGAAAGTGGGCGATTTATAACTGCCGTCTATCATTCTGCTTAAACGGCGTTGTCCGAAATAGGTAAAGGCTTGAAAAATGAACAGACTTGGGAGGCATGCTGTGGTGCTTAATTGTTTTAGGATTCAGGAAGTGGTTTTTGTAAAGATAAACTTGGTGGTGCGATACCGTAACTTGCTGTCGTACGGTACATGAAAAATGGTGACGATGAATCAAAGCCTTTACAAATTTTGCAAAAAATAAACCCAGTTTCACGATTATATGTAGTGAGAAAGCTTTTAAAAACAAAACATTGGAAAGCATCTCATTATTTTAAGCAGACGTTCAGTTTATTTGTTTTTTTCAGAACTCTGTCAACAGCCGACAGATTGCGCAGAAAAATAGCATGATGGTTGTAGCTGCTAATGTGACTTTGAAACTAAGTGCTGATTGATAGAAATCCATCATTAATCAAGAGATCTTCAAAACATTTTTTTCGAAACTTAAGTGTTGCACAATGAGCTCTATTGGAAAACTGTGGTGGAATTTAAGAAATTCTGCGTAAATGTCGGGCTGAATTCAAGCGTTAGTTACAATTTATGCAAGTCACGACTGAAATCGCTTAGCTGCAATTTTACAAATGAGGTTGCAAATCTCATCTTCAAATTTTCAATTTTTTAGTTTTTTGTTGAACCAACTGGCCACAAAAATATTGCTTGAAAGAAAATACATGTTTAACAAGCGGGCAACCAACCACAACTGCCAAAGCTTTTGCAGAAGGCGAAAAATAACAGGAATATAAAAAGCAGAAGTAGGTTTATGCTATTTTTGTTGCGTACTTCGTTTGAAAGGACATGGAGAAATTGAGCAAGGCTAGAAAAAGAGAATGTGGTTAATGGGAAGTTGATGCAAGTTGTGGAACAACACCCTGCGTCAGCGGTCTCAAAATAAAGGTTTTGGATTCTTAGTTTATAGCAGCTGATCGCGATTGCGTCGGGCTCAGGGCACAGCAGCAAGTTTGAATGCAACGCTACAAAAGAGTGCTACGTATTGTGTCTTTACTGTCCTCTGGCGGCGGTTGTGCTGATGATGGTCTTTTGATCTTTTTGCCGCCTCCTTGCTTGCCACAAACGTTTGACAAAATTAGATCTACAGTTTGACAGTATTGCAGCGTCTTTGTATTCAGGAAGAATTACAATGCCCTATTGTACTGCGTGTTTTTACTGCTGCATGTCTTAGCACAGGGGTGGGAAAAGTTTGTTCAGTCAGGCCACATTGGTCTGTCGGTACCCAGCCAAGGGTCATCTTCTACAAACTATACTTTTTTTATATAAATATAATACATTGTAATATTTTTCTATTTAATATATTTATGTTTTTGATATTCAAAACATTCAAACGTAATTTATTTTATGAAGAGGATGGTATTTTATTACATTTTTGTTGTGTTTTATGTTATTATATTTTATTTTATTTTTATCACAGTGTTAATAAATTCCTATAGCACTTTTGTTTTTATATAACACTCTTTTGATAACATTTTATACTTATTTATATTGTACTAATAGTATAATTATATTGTCTAATTTTTGCGTTATCTTTATTAATTATTATATATGTATATATGGATTTTCAATCTGAAATAAATTTCAGCAAAATTAAAAATCAATATTTTTCAAAAATCATAAGACTTTTAAAAATGCATGCAAATAACACAACTGTCAATTTTATTAACATAATTATTGCAGCACATTACACCTATGTAATGAGATGCAGCTGGTCAAATCTTTTTAACAATCTTTTTAGGTCTTGGCACAAAATTACTGCTTTATATTATTTTATACACAAGGTCAAAAAAACGTTTAGCGGGCCGTAGTTTGACCATCACTGTTTTAGCATGTTTGTCAGCTTCATATGCGCTTTTCGTGAGCTTGTGTGATGAATACGAAATGATATCGACAACTCAGGAAAAATATACCAGGCGATTACTTTTAGCTTTCCGACCATACTATTTTTGCTGAACGGCAATGCAAACTAGTGAGAATAACGACAAGAGACGGCACGTCACATGAAATCATTCCGTACGGTTACTTGTCTAACGCAGTCGAATCCCAACCTGCTTCAACTTTCAGCACCTCTCCTCTTCTTCTGCAATAAATTGGCAAGTGAAGTTAAGATTTTATTTTGCAGGCCGGCATTGAAATTTCTAAGTGGTACAGCCGAGGCCTGCTATCAGTTGAGTTAAAAAAACCGCAGATACAAATCAGAATGCACCAAATTAGTGATTCTAGCTCAATACGTCATCGAGTATAATGTGTAAAAATAATCCATAAAAAAGATTTTTAAACTTTAAATAGATATTGCAATTTATTTAATAAAGAGGTGCTTGGTGTTTCTTTAGAAATCTTCAGAGAATGAACAAATAATCGCTGACGATAAGGTCATAATTGCCTGTCAAACTGAGCTTCCTGCTTAGTCTCCAGTTGCGCCTGTTTGAATTGCCACTGCTAAAGTTTTTCTTATTGTTCTATTTGAGTTATGTAGTCAAAAAGGGCAGTTCCTCTGGATGTAAATCAGCAGTAAAACGCAACCTTGTCGCTGTTTAAATGTTTTTGCTAATATACTGAACAGTGTCGCAGCAGCCCAGATCTGACCCCCCCAAACGCTTGCAGGGGCCCCCCTGATAGTGATTTATAAAAAACATTTTGGACATTATGCTACATCTTGAGGCCGAATAGCCTTCAAAACAAAATATACTAATTGCAGACACAATTTTGGCAGAACCAGGCCCGTAGCCAGGTTTTAAGGTTGGGGGGACAAAATATATTTTTATGGGAGGCAGATTTTTGTTTTTATCATATGTTTAAAAAAATCTTTTTGGGCACAACAAAATTTGGGGGACACAAAAAAGATTTGGAGGCAACTGCCCGCGAAAGTCCCCCGTGTGTGCGGGCCTGGACAGAACCGTCGCTAGAAAGTCTTCCATTAGCGGTCTTCATGTTTGTGCAGGGGGTAGACATTCTGAAAATCTGTAATTGATTCACAACATGAAAAGCATTTGCAGATTGTGCAAATTAATTATAAATATTTTCCCGCAAATACCCATAATAAATTCGTAGTGTCCAACTAAAATTTCTTGAACAAGCTTAACACAAGGAATTGGGTTGTAAATCATTGTCATTTAATTGACAGCGATTATTTAAAGATGTCGTAATGAAATGCAAACATAAAAAAATTGGCAAGAAATCAGGATCAATCTTACCGTTTAGTTATGAAAACATTATTACCGAAGGAGCAAACATGAGACCGATCAAAGCGTGCGCCGCGGTGAACGTTTTCTTTCATTAACGCAAATTCATAAACTTTACCATGAGCTTAAGTAAAATAGGCTCATAAAGCGTGCGCATTGGGCTTTCTACTGGCCGAAATACGTATGCATAAACCTTGCTGATGTCTAGACTTGTTAATCTCCTGGAGCATGGCACACGTTTAGAAGATTAATAACATTTTGTATCTCAAATCGCCTATAAATGGTAACAAATATAGACTAAGGCCTACGTCAGGGGTGGGGAACCTGAGGGCCAAATGCAGCCCGCGTGAACATTCAATATGACCCGCATCAGAAATTTCGTTCGCAAGTTGGAGTACAAAATCGCGTGAAAACGAAGCGCCATGATAAGCAGGTACTTACATAGTAAGCCAAGAGAAGTCCTTCTTGCTCATAGTTAGATGAAGGTAGATTTTTTGCATAAAATTCATGAATTTTACGGCTCGCCAGCGATAATGCACAATTCATGCGGCACATGGTAGTAGATAGGTTCCCCAACCCTAGCCTACGTTGACGCGACAGTTAGAACCCATAATCTACTCACTGCTCTGTTTTGGGACAACTTAGCAATGATTGCTAAATAGACTCTTCTAACTACACAATTAACTCCATCCGACTATCTGAACAGTAAGCTGCGCAAATGTGTTACTTTGGTCGTAGGCACCAAATATATCTTGTTGCTATGCACCACAAAATAAGAGAAGACTACCTGGGCTAGACATAGTACATTTTTTTCAACAATCACCACACAAAATATGTTGATCAAGTGGAAGTCTGACTTCTGAACGTATGCAACTAGGCATGGAGGCAGAGCCTGATAAATGCATGCGAGGCCCATCAGGGCAAAGTCGTGACCGGGAGGCCCCCGAAACGCTTAGCGCAACTGCGCAGTTCGCTCACATCCGATACTTTGCCTGCAGAGGCAGGTTGCAAAACTTGCTAGCGGATTGCTGTACTGTTGGTCTTTATTGTGTAACAATAACACGGCGATAAATCCTAAAAGGTTAACTTCAAGTTACGGTAGTAGCGTTTTTCCCCATGTGTCGCATGTGACCAGGGCTCCCACTGAGGGTTTTTTCTACCCAGATCCGCTTTTTAGTCGACCTGGGTGTCTATGCTTAATTGTGAAAAATTGCGTTAAATCTGCGTTTTTGGAAATGATAAATTCATCAGCAACTTCAATGTGTTCAACAATATAGAGATGACTCTACACTACAGTGTTTACATGCGCGCACCAGGTTAGAAAGTACGCATATTGGATGAAGCAGAACGTGTTCAATCGGTTTCATATCCTCATATAAGATCATTGTCAGGGTTATATACAGTGGTGTGTTTAAGAGAAGGCAAGCGAGGCACTTGCCTCGGCTGCTCCTTTTTGGGGTCCCCTCAAGGTATTTCGCGCGTAAATATTCCACATTTTGGTGAAAAATTAATTATACGCTCATATAATAATTTCCCAAACGCATTATAATTCAGTACTCTGCCTTCAAAGAGCCCCCAAGAGCAACTGCAATGTGTAAGTAGGCTACTCTGCTTTTAAAGGGCCCCGAACAACAACTGTAATGTGCAGGTACTCTACTTTACAAGGACGCCCAACAGAAACTGCACTGTATAAGTGCTCTGCTTTCAAAGGAACCACAATAGCAACTGTAATGTGTAAGTCCTACGCTTTCAAAGAGGCCCACAGTAGCAAATAGAATGTGTAAGTAGACTCACTAGATTTTCAAAGGGACCCTCAAGAGCAACTGTAATGTGCGAAGTACTTTCTTTTCACAGGGGCCCAACAGCAATTGTAATGTACAAGTATGCTACTTTGCTTTCAAAGGGGCCCAAAGCAACTGTAATGTATTAGCACTTTTCTTTCAAAAAGCCTCCCAACTTCACTGACTTTTCTAGTGTTTCATGTTTCAATTTTGGGGTCTAAGCCTTCTTTGGGGAGCTAAGTGGTGACGGGACTGAATTTTGGACCCCTGTGACAGAGTGCCCCACCCCAATTGGAGGGTATGGAGTGCGGCTGATACGTCTCTGATGCTGATGTACCCATGTAGTAGAAAGTTGGTGGTTACAGCAATGGCATTGCACACAACTGGGTTGATGGTCTTAAATCTTTTTCTCCAAGTGTTTTGTTAAACTGGTACTCAAAGTAAAAGAATGGTGAAAACGATTCTGAAAATAGTAATTTGTTTTTGAAAGTATAGTTTTGGCGACATTTCAAATTTTTTTGAAAGCAATTTTTTTGTTTTTCATCTTGAGTTGGTGTCTCAAAAGTTAAACAAAATTGCTGTCGTTTGTTGCTAATATTCGGAAGCGGATTTCCGGGTTATCCGGATATAAGATGAAGAAGGGTTATCTTATTATGGTGAGCCTGTTAACTCGTGCACATCTACACTGTTGTATTCATGAAACGCTACTGCAAAACATTTTTTGTGTGGATCTGAAAATGTTTTTTTGTAAATTGTATTTGCATGTTGTGTGAAGTGTGCAAACCTTAAGCATTAAAAATAGTTTAAAATAAAAAAATGTAAATCTCTGTTTGCAATCCAAAATTTGATTAGCCCCTGCTGCGCAGCATTCAAAGTTTACTCGGAATAAACTTAGGAAAACTGACAACGATTTTGAAGCTGTATGAATTCGTTTCCTCAAAGTTTGCAGTAAAAGCAGAAGTAACCGGTTACGAGGAAAAGAGTGCTGCTTGAAGTGCTGAAGAAGTTTATGTATAAGGTAAGTTTAATGGAGCTTCGAGCTTGAAACTTGTCCCGACTCAGCCACATGACAATGTTGTTGGTGGCTTGTTCATGCATTGGTGAAATCCAATTAGACGAAGTATTATTACTGCCATAGTGTGCGCAAATAATCAGTAGGTAGTGAAGTTGGTGAACCATGTGCCATTGTGTAAATTTTAGTTTTCTATAAATTGCGCCTCGTTTATGAACAAGGTAAATGAAAATTCTTCCCTTCTAGCTACTTTCGTTTCTTGGTTAAAGAAAGTATCGTACTCCGGAGGACGTCACAGACTGTTGTTTATGTTGTGGCTGTTGTTTCTTTTTAGTGCTGATGAACAAATTTACGCATTTTCATTTTTTAAAACCGGGTTTCCACCCTCAGAAGCACTTTTGCTAAATTTCACAGTTGTAATGAAGTAATGGCAACTTACTTCAGCAGACTTACCACGAGGTGTTTTTGCAAGAGGGGCATCTGCACTTTGGGCATTGCTTGGGTATTTCCGAAGTTTAGCTGTCTGCTGAACTGCTGCAATCGCAAGCAGGCATTTGCAGCACTGATGAGAAATATTAAATGCGCATCTTATTCCAATGTACAGTAGTGCAGCAAACATTTTAGTTGTTTATCAGTAAATTTGCTTGATTACCAGAATGTCCTGGTTTGTGTCAAAAGTTTCAAATAAGTCTCATATTTTGTGGCAAACTACATTTTCCGTTCCGTAAGTCATGGTTGATGCAACATGCTAGTTTATGTGACGAATGTCATTCACAGAAATGCACAAGAGCACACTCGACTAACTTTTAGTGATATTCATTTAACTGCTGCAGGTTGGACCTCGCTGAACAGCAGCTCGTCTAGCTGTTGTTTTGATACTCCCGTATGACCAAGCATCTTGTTACATTCAATCACGGAAAACTTCGAACGGGTATCCACTGGTCACGTGCAGCGAAATGCGGAAACGTCCTTCTCGAGGTGTGTACGCGCACAACTCCTTCCTCAAAGTTACGAAACAGTTCCATGCCAGGAATAGGTAAGCCCCTTGAGTCACCCGCGCATGTGACTCGAAACGCAGGAACAATGGATGACTCGCTCTGTCGACGGCAAACAGGATCCACTCCTCGGGATAAACATGTTGCACCGATAGCCTGAACCTTTGCTTGACCACTGCGAGACGTGAGATCATCTTGTTACTGCATAGAACGTGAAGTGTCAATGTTCCTTGCGAGCTAAAAAAAGTTCGCATCCAAGCTTTTATACAAAGCCAATGCGCTAAAAATAAACAGTCTCGTATAATTATAGTAAACCGGGCAAGTGCATTTCAACACCTTTCTGAGCGGCCTGACCGTAGCGCTATCGTACTGTGTTGACACAAGAAAAAGTTTTTTTAAAACAATCTCATTTTAAATACACCGGTCAAATATAATAACTTTTGCCCTACAAACAAACAGCATAACGTGAAAAAGTAATATAACTGCGAAATCTGCGAAAGACCAGCTCTTTGGGTATCAGCCAATTTGCCTGTCATGCATCACTTCTAAAGTAAATACAAAACTAAACAAAATTGTTGTTTTCTCACTGCAAGTTATCGAAGCAAGTGCAAAATCATGCATGACCCTTATTTAGTGATGATAAGCCAATGCCGATAGTTTCCGCCGTAAGCCAGCTTGTCGTGCCATGCAGACTCAGTTTTCATAAAGCTTTAGCGCCACCGCTGGGACCAGTGAACGATTAACCTGTGCAAAACTGGAGCTTGCATGTCGCGGAGAATATTTCCCTTAGTTTTTTTTTAACTAAGTAAATATCTCGTTCACTCGATACGTGCTCACTAAGGTTCTTTAATATTACAATATGGATTTGTTAAAAACTAGAATGTTAGAGATTTGATGCTTTCTCGTTTAATGATTTTCAGTTGCATGTGTTACCTGGTGGACTAATTTCTAAATGAACGTAGAATTCCAAAACACATAAATTTACTTTTTAAATCTTGCGCTGCGTAATGAAATCATAAACGCATACAGAATTTTTACAAGACTTTAAAGTTAGATATAACGCCTCATGCGTGAGATTGTGTTTAGGAAAATGTCTTCTTGTACCATAAGAAAGAACCGATCTAGACTCCACTAATGATACGTAAAACAACAAATGAAGATCTCGGTCAAGTCTAAATTATGTACTGTGTAAGAAGGTCTGTTGAAAAGCGTCGAGCCCTCTATTGCAATGGCTTTCTCGGAGCCAGTCAAGCATAACTTATGGACGTTCGTACGTACCTGCATAGGTGCTCTTGATTCTAGATGTATTTGAACCCCGCAAAATTTAAATCACTGAAATTGCCAATCGTTTCGTCACAGGCCAACAACCAGGCGAAGAGCAAACAGAGTAAGACCGTCGCCAGGATGTAGCAGCAGGGGGGGCCAAAAACCAGAAGGAGGGCCCGGGCACCACTGGCCTCCCCGCTGACGACGGCCCTGAAACAGAGGGGTTGCTCCTCCGAGATTTTTTTAATATTTCGTTTTTGTGATTTAATAAAGCAAACGTCAAATCAGTCAGCAAATTATTTTGATACGTAATCGATTTCACGTAGGCCTACCTACATGCTTCCTGGGTCCTTATTCACATATAATCTTATTCTTGCGTCCATGTGCGTTACGTTCGCTTTATGTAACAATTCTGACAACTTTGCAAGCCTGTATGCTACTTTCATCATGGTTCACTGAAGATGCGGTTCAAGCTTTACCTCGTTTTTTTCTGTACGTTCTAAGCAAAGGTTTCCATCCTTGTCCTGTTGATTGTCGTTGTCTTTGCTGATGTCCTGTTATGCGCATTTCAGGCACCAGTGACGTGACAACTCTTTGTCGGGGTGTGGCCGAATTAGAAAGTAACTTTTAGTTCAGCGTTTTATGCTGAATTTTATGCTGAATATCAGTTTGCTGATTCTCAGCCTAAAGAATGCGAAGGTGGGTCCGTGAGTACATTTGTTTATAACAGTTTGGCATCATAGCAAGGTAACAATCGCGCTAAAAGGATGATTTGAGTTCGCTGATTTCGAATCTGGTTTAAATATTTTACATCACGTCAATTATTCCGGATAATTCAACGTTTGTGGGAAACCTACAGAGTCCATGCCAAACATTGAAAGTTTTTTATGACATCACCATCGCAAAACGTCTTCCTTCGCTTATTTAACGATTATGCAGCTAAGAATGGGTTGCCAGATTGTTTTTTTTGACGCCAAATTTAGGAAATTTGGCTTTTTTTAGAGGCAGTTGGCGTCAAAAAAATTGTTTGGCATTTTGGCTTTTTTTCTTCAAAATTTGGCTCTTTTTGGAGGCAGTACGCACATACTGTACTATCAGACTGGTGTCTTGGCTTTTTAAATATCTTGCTGAAAAGTGTTATCGGGCTTTTTGTACAGTGCTTGATGTATTTTCTCAAACTTTATCTGGCAGCCTATATCTCTCGAACACAGGATTCGTTCAATTCTGTTGTTGTCATTGTCGTTAAATGTTCAAACATGTTGCCTTGCCCTTACATCATAAACTAATTCAATTCATTGGTATGCCATCCGAAAAGTGGAAGAGCAGTTATGATAAAGGGCGGAAATACAACAGTGATTATGAAAGCACATTTCTTTGGTTGAAGAAGGCCAGTGATCGTTCAGAAGATGCATATTGCAAGTTACGCCACGCTACAATTATACCAAGGCACATGACTGACAGTAACTTGATGAATCATGAAAAAAACGAAAAACATCAGAAGAGAGTTCCATCAACAGGACAAACTGCCTTCAAAGTTGTTAAGACTTCAAGCGGTAAAAGTGATGCACTGAAAGTGGCTGAATTTCAGATTGCCGTGAGCATAACCTGTCACAGTGTTGTTCGCTTTGTTGGCCACCTTGGAGAAATCACGGTAACACATGGAGAAGGCAGCAATTTGAATTCGTGTTATTTAACAATTTGGCTTTTTTTTACCCGGTTTGGCTTTTTTTAGACATGATTAGGCTTTTTTTCTCAAAAGGTGTCTGGCAACCCTGGCTAAGATGTGACAAAAAGCGGTTGCCCATATTGGTGGCAATGAGTCGTGTAAGTGTAGGATTTTAAAATTTTGGTCATTTAGGCGAAACTGATAGTGCTTCATTGTTTCCTGAAAGTTACCCTTATACGCTGTCGCAAATCAAAATAAGTTGTTCTGCAGCTCTGCCTTGTCTTCTGTGAGCATTGCATGTGTCAATTCCGGTTTGAAAAGCGACGAAAACAGATTTTCAGTAAAAGACTTGTTGAATTGAACATTTGCATTCTCCACAAATGTTCACTGATACTCAATTCAACTTTTTTTTCAGTTTTACAAGAGTCAGCCAGCTGCTGCTGGTAAGTAATAAATGCCCTTCTCGCACATCTCGCATGATTCGCAAATTGAAATTCCCAGCACCAAGAATTTAGCCAGTGTTATTATTTTGCGTTTTGAATAAAGCTGAGGTACATTGTTATCCGCAGAAGGTTTGAAAATTTTACTTGAAAACTATGGAGATGGTAACCGAGGATAAAAATTTCCTATATTTTGAAGTACCGCCTAAGTCATAAAATACAGTAATAAGCAATCTTCAACAAAGGTTTTGTTAATCCAGTCGTTATGTCCTATTGAAATGACTCGATATGGATCTGTTGCTAGCTTGTCAAGTTCAGCTGTTTGAAAAGCGCAAGTCTCAACGTTGTATATATCTCCAAACAAACGCTTTTATGAAAGTTTAACCATATATTCGTACACTGACTGACACTATTCAGTGTAGCTGGTAACTTTGCCAAGCCAAAGGATAATATCTTTGGATAGCACAGTTATTTCCTGAAACTTTTCTGACATAAATATTAAGAATTCAACTCTGTTAATTTGCACCATATCCAGTGGTGTGCCCATAAGCTAGTAGGAGAATAAATGGTTCTAGGACTGCAGCCATCTGGACAGCTGAAAGATAGGACAAATGCCATCCGGACAACCGCATGCCACCT
>JGI24022J15233_10004252_pt1 | contig 14693 bp, 11 predicted proteins | sample Ectturendosymbi2_FD_15233 | JGI IMG/M metagenome (IMG submission 15233) | reverse complement strand
CGAGGGTTGTTGCAACCATGCAGAAATGGCCTGTAATTGCTCAGACGTAAATTCTCCAACACCAGGAATAGTTAAACGTTGTGGAAAACTCGCAGATGGGGTCCTAGACGGTTCAGGAAAAATTGAATTCGGTGAAAGGGAAGCAGTGGGCAACACACCAGCCAAGGTGGTTGGAGAAACATGAGTAGTCGAATGCCCTGAAGCAATTCCGTATGCACTTGGAGGCAAAGTGTGGCCCGAAAAATGGGGCACTTCGGACGTAGCGGTGCCAGACACAGTAGGCAGAGGCGTGGNACTANCACTACTGCAAATTGCAGGCGAAGCAAGAGGCTGGTCAGGAGTGGACACAGAGGGATCGCTGGAGAGAGTGAGAGTCTCAGAGGAGGGCTGACTACAGACCGAAGTACGTACGTTGGAAACCACTGGTTGCGGTTATGTTCTAGTGAGAAGGTCTTGCTGTGGTTCAGTGGACATAGGGATGGAGTTACGAGCGCTGTGGTGTCGTGAAGGGAAACGGGCTGTGATTCGCAACTTTTTGAAAAGGTAGTTTGCACAACGGATCGCGACAGTGTGCTGGTTTACGTGGTTAGCGAGAATAAACAAATGGCGATTAGAAACTCCAAGCGAAAACTGCTAAGGTTAACAGGAAAATAAATCGGTCAGTCGAATCAGAATTTACGATACGCGACAATGCTTTGGCAACCTGACAGAAAACGTGTAAAAAAATGAAAAGTCTGTCTTACAAAAAAGTACCTGAGCTATGTGACAGCACAAGGAATGAGCTAAGAAAAACAGACTAGTGACAAACTGAGGCAATAATGGGAGTAAATGAAGTCAGCAAAAGCAATCAAGTCAAAAAACAACGATTAAACAAACAAATCAGCTCAACACAAAAAAGCAATAGAAAATTAGCAAAAAGTTGCAAATTCGCAAGTTTAGTCAGCGACTGATGGAGTGAGAGCTGCCAAGCGCAGGCAGGTTTAAGTTAAAAGCAGCGAGAAAAGGTTAAAAATGCAAAATTCAGCCGCGTTCTGGCATGAAAAGTTTGCAAGTTCGTAAAGAGCTTGAAAGAGATGTCGTCGCACAGCGTGACTTAATGCTAACAAACAATGCCAGCCGAGAAAGAGTTTGTTCAATTTTAAATAAATGAAACAGTAAAACGGTATAGAAAACTATTATATTGAAAAATAACTTCAAATTGCAAATTATACTGGAATAGATTAAATTACCCAGAAGAGAGTTACGATTTAGTGGCTGTGATACTACTGACAATTTGGGCTCTCTCCTAGGAAAGAATACAATGCGAATTATACCCTGTCACTTGTGATAAAGCTGGTATACGTTAATGTATATTATAAACCCCTGTCGTGATGAATATCGCAGTTCTTAAAGTTATACTAATAAAACCATGAGTGAATACAATTTTGTTGCGATAAACTGAGCGGTGTCGAGCGAAACCGGCTGGTCTAAGTTTCTTTAACTTTTAACTTGGGCGTGCCATGTACATTTCCTATTAGCCAGTGCTCTCGCGGAATTGTCCTAAATGTGTAGTGGTCTTCTTCTTTAGAAGGGGACTGCCACATCTGGTATACATTGATTTATATCAAAATCTGCTACATTCACATTGACTTAACTGCTTTTAACCGGGGAGATCTACTACATTGATTTTATCATGGTTTAAACTTATATGAAAATCTGGCAGCACTGTTATGTGCTTATATTAAAATATTGCTGATGGCTGCATTGATAAGCACTTTTACATACATACAAGCATGAAGAATACCAATAATCTGCAAATAACAACACACACTGTACAGTAGATCTTTTCTTAAAAGAAACTTAAATACTGTGCAGCGCAACAGCTAACCTGATTTGCATAGACTTTTATGGTTATTTTCCGAAAAACACCCAATCTACACTGCTTGAAACTGTCGCAGTTTTCGAAGTCTTACCCAAAAAAGTATTGTCTTTTGCCCTGTGACGTCACTTAGACGCTTGTATCGTCGAGAATGGGACCGTGGCAGTAAAGAGAGGACCTTTGTCCTGGGAAAAAGTTCTATAATTCCAAGCCGACAGAAGTAACTGAGCCAGAGGTTTCAAAAAATGCCAAACAATGTTTTTTCATGCCAACACCATCAAAAAAGGCCAAAAAAATGCCAAACTATGACGCACATGGCAAACACCATTTTTTCATGCCAAAAAACTTCAAAAAGGCCAAATTTCTGGAATTTGGCTATAAAAATGCCAACCTGGCAACCCTGTTTCTGGTTCATCACACGTTATTTTTCTTACAGCAGGCGTCACAACGTTTCTTTCACATTGCAGTTGATTTGGCGAAACGTGATTTATGTAAGCGTGGTCGCAGGGTCTTCACTTTGAGCTTCGTGCCTCGGATTGTGCTAACTAACCTCAAAACGACTACATAATTCCATTTTTTCTAATCTGACGACTTTAGTCTCATGAAAAAAATATCATCTTTTAGAACCGTGAATGACAATGTTATTACTCCAACTTAAATAACAGCGTTGTCTGTTTTCATTACCATTTGCATTTTCTTAGATGCTTACAACGTTCACAAGACCAGCAACGAAAATTTTGCACTCGTGAAAAACTAAACTTTTCACTGAACAAAAAAACGCACAGCAACGTTGAATAAAAATCACCATTTGTCTAAGCGATATCAGTCGTGAGCAACGCAATCTATGCGATTACAGGCATCCACTGTTGCTTTTCAAGTAACATAATCAGTTGTTGCGCTACGTGTTTTGCCCAAATCGAAATGCAGATATTTTTACGGCTTATAAGATATGCGAAAACTTGTTTTAATTCACAAAAATAGCGCCTTGATTCAAACGAAAATGAGAAAACTGTTCTGCCATCGTTCAAAATACTTTCTATACCTATGTGTTCGTATATTTGTGCAGATTAAAGCTGAAAAATAATTGCAGGTTGCGCTTATCTCAGTTGTACACACGACACCGAAACGTTGACCTTGTTTTATCAGCACTGATACGCGAAACTTGTCTTAAATCACATAAACAACGCCTTGATTCAAACGCAAATTAGACAACTTTCCGGTCATCGTTCAACAAAAATTTTTATACCTGTGTATTCGTGTATTTATGCAGATTAAAGCTGCAAAAGAATTGCCGGTTGCACTACTGTAGATTCATTTTGACACAGGACGCCGAAACGTTGACCTTGCTTTGTCAGCACCGATATGGGAAAACTTGTATAAAATCGCTAAAATAACGGGTTGGTTCTAACGCAAATTGGACAACCTGCCCGCCATCGTTCAAAGACAAATTTTGTGCCTCTGTGTGTTCGTGTATTAATGCAGATTAAAGTTGCAAATGAATTACGGGTTGAACTCGCTTCGATTTGACACACGACACCGAAACGTTGACCTTGCTTTATCAGCACTAATGTACGAAAACTCTAATCCCACGATGATATCATAGGTTAACCCTGTGTTTTGCAATTTTTTTTGCAGCAGCGGAACCTCCTGCAAATGTTTGCGTTGCTCATGGAACCGTATGCAATGATCCAACTTTGCAAATTGCCACCGGCGTGGTTGAGAATTCGGTCCCAGGCGCTTTCGGTCTGTTTCGGCCGAACGGCTGGTAGCCACATGCAGAACCCTAAGATTCCGCTGAGACCCTGTTGAAAAACATTGGGTTAACGCATTGTTTTCGACAAACATTCTAAAATTTTCCACTTTGATTATTACATTACAAAAGTAGGATTGCTACTTGACATTAGTGCTTTGAGTCCGTGCACATTTCTTGTACATGAACGAAATCCTAGTGAGTCAAATAACTTGCACAAAACTGTACGTCTTGTTCTGTATGCATGATGCCTTCATTCGTCCGGGATAGCCACATGCTTAGTATCTCAAGTTGCAAGGCGTATTTGCAGAAAACGCATTAAGTGTTCGTCGAAAGCTAGCGTAGCATCATTCATTAAGAAGTGCAAAAACATGATCCACACTTTCGGCAGACACGCATTGCCTCAGTGAAGAGTAAGACGCAGGAAGAGACATTGCAACAAGTTAAGATGTTCCAAAAAGCTTTAGTTGACGTGGGAAAGTGGTCTTCCAACAAAGACGTTTGGGAGAAATGCAGATCAAGTCAGAAGAAAAAATCATTTACCAACATCGCCTGGCGTGCTGAAGTCATACGCAACTTAAAAGTCCACAATGCAGTATGTTCTTTTGCGTTCAAATGTCCAGTTACTAAGTCATTGATGTCCAAACGCAAAGACGTGTCTGCTTTCAAGAGCAAAGGGTATTGCACTTTTTCAACTTGCAAAGTGGATTTCAGGTTTGCAATAAATGATGACCTTCAAGGCTATGTACGGTTCCAAGGTAATCTGTTTCTGTTATGAGGTTTTATGAGAATCTGTTTCTGTTTGGAAATAACATTATGTTTCTTAACTCGTTTTATTACTTGAAATTTTAAATAATTAACATTTAAGTTATTTATTTTATACACCAGTTTTTAAAAGTGATCGGCTATAAACGAAGAGACGGCTAGAAATAATTTGCCTGTAACTCATAATACCTTTCGCAGGAAATAGATGTAAAATCTGTTTGTAGTAACGTTCAGATTCCGCGATTGTTGCGTCAGTGTCATAATGCGGTCCTCGGGTTGCTTCGTTAAGTCCTCATTTGGCCCTCGGAGCAATTTCAGTTTGTGACGTCTGCCCAAAACATTGTTATCCTGAACTTTGGTTTGTTTTTGTGTCTTGTAATCATAAAGCAGCGACTAAATCTCGTTCTATTTTTCTCATTGATAGGCAACGTTGAACATCGCATGGGTGAGTTGTCTGGACGGCAAATTCAAGGTGATGAGCGGAAGGCTCTGCGTAACGCGCTTGCAAGCAAATTGCCTAGAAAGCAATATATAGAAACTATTTCAACTCTCCCATCTGATGTGCCAGTTAGTGGCCGTCGCGACGCTTGTCCCAACAAAAATGTCCTCAACAAGTGCGCCACGAGCTAGAGACATCGAAACCCCATCAAAAGACGAATGGGAAGCACTCTTCGCCATCCGAAAGGAACAGCAAGACACAAGTGGACACCGGGTGAAAGGGACTTTGCAAATTATTATAATGCATCCAAAGGAAATCATTTTGTTTAGCGAGAAATTGGTGCGCCTTTACCACCATGTTGCAAAACATGACATTGTGTACACCGATGCCGCAGGCAGTATACTGTATTCCTTGGTGGTAAGCACTGTTATGCGTACGAAATCGTCATCCGTCACCCATATCCCGGAAACCCTCCTTTGGCCGTGGCAACGTATTTTGCTACGAGCCAGAATATTCCATCTCTTTCCTATTTTATTAGCTCCTTTTGCCACGCAGAAAGCCTATTGTGCAAAAGCAACAGAACGATACCCAAGCTGGTGATGTGTGATGGGAGCTTAGCACTTATTCAATCAACTGTTCTGTCATTCTTCAGAGACATTACAAGTATATTTGAATCGATGCTTGCTATAGCTTCGGGAAAGTTCAAATCATCTATAAGCAGCATTTCTTTTCTTCACATGTGCGCCAGCCACTTCATAAACAATGCCAGAAGTTTTGTGAAGTAAAGGTGAGTGTCAAATTTATATTATTTATATTACTATTTAAAAAAATTATGTTGTGCAAATTGACGTTAAAGAAAAACTAATGCAAAAATAACGAAGTTCACTTATCTTTTTTAAATGTTTTTAACAATAACGACCTGTGTTTTCATTACATTTTACTAATCTCACATTTTTTTCACAGTTTCCAAGCTCATATTAGGCTTGGTATGCACCTCATCGGTGCTATGGTGCAATACGCAACATTGAAAGAATTCGAGAAAATACTTTTTTACATTACTGTTCTGTGTACCACCACGTATGCAAAGCACGCAAAGCAGAGTTTTGAAATTTGCAAGAGATCATTGAACAAAGGCCATGTGTTAAAGAGATCTGCAAGGAAATGGTGAGTTGATTTCTACTATACCTCGATCATTATCACAACACCCGGCGTTGGGCGTAACCCTTTTAAGGTCCGCAGAGGGCACAATCGTACCTTTTGAAGTTATTATCGGTCATAACTCGCAAACGGATTGCGCTAGATAGTTAGTGATGACATCCTCGGATGCGGAAGACAGAAACGCATTTGTGGAGGTATGCTACGCGTACTTGTGACGTCATTACGGCGTCTTTTGCGTGAAAACCCAGTTTTCACGTGGCAAAAAATTTTCGTGATTTTTATTAAAACCTGTGGAGCGAAAACGAAACAAGCTGGAAATTAAGTTTCTACGTAAAAATGTCAGTCATGACCATAACTCTGCTAAAATAATTTTAAAAGTAAACTAAATGATCTTGGATGAAATGGGGCAAAATCAAAAACTTTTGCGTTGTTTTTACCCTCTGGACATTCGAGGAGCAAAACACACGAAACGTTTGGAAAAACAGCAAATTTCCATTTTAAGCAGATTTTGTGTTACAATCCAATATAGACATGTTTGTGTAAGCTGCTCGATTTTGTTATTATGGTACTATCCGGTTTTCATTAATTTTACTGAATCTTATAATATACTAAATCGGATTTTACAATATTACAGTATAATCTTGTCATGTTAATAGTGATCATCTTTGCCGGTATGAGCAGTATTGATTGCATTTCAGGAGGATGAGACTGAAGAAGACCCATTTTCTTGCACGATTGTTGGTGCTGCTCGAGATTACTTCATGAACATTTTAAGTGATGGTCGAGCATTTGCAGTTAGCCCCACAGACGATCCAAGACACACCAACTACATGTCCCCAGAATTCATCAACAGGATCGAAGATTTTTGCCTTACTGCCTTTTGTGGACAAGCGTTATGCTTGGTATGTTTGAAAGGATAATGTTTGTCTTGTCTTAACCTAAGCCAGTGGTTTCCAACTGGCGGGGCATAGCCTATGGCCCATAAGTGGATGTTACGTGGGCCATGGCGCGAATTCGCATTTCGATATGTTCAAATTCACTTAGTGGTGGTGTGGCACACCTTTCGTGAACCTGAAACATCGCTGATGGCGCAATGTCGTTAAGCCAGTTTTCTGTCAAGCTTTCTATCTACCGTCTATCTACCTGTGTGTTTAAATTTCCAAACATAGCAGGCTAGATTTAGTATGCATAATAGTAAGCTCAGATGCACGCATCGAGCAGTATGCAACTCAACAGGATAAGAATTAAAATCAATTGGTAGCGATCAAGGAAAAAACAAAATGGTACCCAGTCTCGAAAATAACCATTTTATTTTTCTGAAACTACAGAGAAGGGGAAGGACAATTTTCGATTTCATTGACACTCTCAGCGCATTCGTGGAAATACTTGAAAATTGGAAATGACAGTTCAAGCAGGAAATTTTGCTATGTTCGAGAATCTTGCCACGGAAGCTGGATATAGCATTGGAAGTTCTTCAACACGTTGGGGGGCCTCGTGAGGAATCTGTACTGTACTTTCCCGAAATCATCAAAACAAACTTGGATTTGATGAAAAATCTTGTTGTTGTTCCACTCGAGAATGTTGCAGATTGCATGTAAGATGACTCATCCAACTTCGGAACGATACTGGGGCCAACTACATGCTCGAAACTAATACAATTTGTGATTTTTGGCTGAAGGTGTCTGATAATATATCCAAATGTTGGAAAAGACGCTCTCAAATAGTTACTTCTCTTCCCCAGCACATATATATGTGAATCTGGATTTTCTACCCTTCTGCACGTGAAAGAAAACATTGAAACCGATTCAACTTTACTCCAGAAGACGATCTTAGATACGTTCTTGCCACAACGCAGCCAAGAATTCACAATCTTGTCGAAAACGTCACACAAGAACAAAAACCACAGTGAAGCTTATCTAGAGCTTTGCTTTTTGTTGCTGATGCTAAAATTGAATAAAATTTGATGTTTTATTATCGTAAAGCCCATATTTTGTTTGCTCACATTTGTACGTAAATGTAGACTGAGAGTAGATTTTTCTATTGTTCTGTGATAGTGGGCCACGACGTTCTTCTGAAAGCGACAAGTGGGCCACGGCATAAAAAAGGTTGGGAATCACTGACCTAAGCATTGTCGTTCTGACCCAGTAGCACTTGTTTTCCAGGTGATCTAGGTAGGCATGGTTTTTCACAAGTGTAATAAGACTCTCGGATTGTTACAAGGATGTGAAACAGAGTCGACTTCGAGTGCGTTATTAGTTTTTAGAGAATATCTTCAAAAATTGTACATATTTGGTTCTAACTTATTTTCACTTCGCGCCTGAAATTTGCATGCAGACATTTTCATCAGAAAACCGCACACAAGGACAAATTGAGAAATCTCAACAAGAACTTAAGAGGACAAGACTGCGAAACAGAAAATACAAGAACTTGGCTGAACTAGCTGTAATTTACCATAGAACGCATGATGGACTTATGGCAGAACATGAAGACGGATTTAGGAAGGAATTCGCCAAAAATTTATGGTACTACATCCACCAAAGCAATATTCGTTCTGAAGTATGCATGTATTTTATGTTATGCAATTGTTTACATATAAAGAAAAACAAGGTGTCTGCTTCCGATGAGGCTGCGGGGGAGAAATGGACTAGACGAAATCAGAAGCAGAACGTTACTGACAAAAAGTTAGGAGTTTATTTGCAACAGCCAGCAGAAGCAATGCATTACACTCGCGGCAAAGACATACGGCACTTGTAAGCTGAATAGTATTTTTGTAGACTCTTCCGCAAATTTGAGGTTTTCTGTTGTACAGTAGATTAAAAGGACCGGAAAGAATACATAACAAAGGTGATGACGCATGCTGGTCTACGAAAAACAAAAATTTGATAGCTGCGGTTCTTCGTAATGACTCACAGACTATCGTTCTGCCGATGGAAGCATACCACTGTTTGCAAGGAAAAGAATGGCTTCACAGAGAAGTAAATTAAAAAGTGCTTTTGTTGTTGTTTCTGGGTCAGCAATCATTTAACATTACTGTGAAACTTTTTCTTTAAAGTTATCGATTACATCTTGCATTTATTTGTAAAAGAAAAAAATGTTTTTGTTATTCCTCATTTTGCTGTTGGGTTTATTTTCCAAGGCGATATGGAAAAAAACATGGAGACACACGAAAGAATTGGAAAATGCGTTTTATGTGGATGTCACAAAAAACATTAATCAACTTTAGGATTCTGGAAGTGAGCCTAGTCAAAGTGAGGGCGCAGCTTCAAAATGGAAGTAAGTTACTCCTTACACCTCTATATGCTGAGAGAACAAGAAGCAGACTTCCTTAGAAAAAAAATGTTTTACAATAATTATATTAACTTGAAATATGAATCAACCATCACTCTCCCTTCAAACACGCAGACATGGAACTCCGAGATTTAAGAACATCCGAGGCAAACAGATGGGTACAACTGCGGTATTTTGTTTGCAGGTACTTTGACCTATATGAAATGTTTAGTAAATACTTATAATCCCTCATTTCGCATTGACCAAATGTACCTTGCGTTGTAAATGAAGCCTTCCTTTTTTAGAAACGTCCTTCATACACATTACATCTATAAGCTTTACAACCATTCTATGCTTTTCTTGGTAGGTCGCAAAAATTTTTTATAGAAAATTTGCTTAACAACAAAAAATGATGCATTTTCGCCTCAACTGTAAAGTCATTGGCAAAAGCACGGTTACAATTTGCAACAGAAGTCGTACAGAAATCAGATTGGTACTGATGGATGATTTAATGTTAACTTTCATTTAAAATTTGCAAAAAATATGGAGTATCCCCTGTTGCATGAGCTTATTACGTTTGCAATAAACACTGGACATATGCAACACTTTTCACTCTTACAAGTTGGATAACGCATTTCTTTCAAAAAGCCGGATTAAATCATTGTTGAAATTGAAGGCCATTAAGCTAAATCCACGGCTTTTTAGCAAGTCTGAGTGAACTTTTACACTATATCACTGATCCAAGGAAATATTTCGCATGTATTTACTTTAAAATCAAATATGTTGCCCTCNGGTAGCTAGAAGGTANAACACAACTAACACGTGATTGAAATGAAGTATCAACTTGTTTTGCAGGTGATATTGAGGATATTTGCAGCTGTTGCTGCAACAAACATTCGCTGCCAGATGACAAATGGGTAAGAGATAGGAAACGTTGGGAATGTTTCAACGAATTACATGATCAGTTTTTGGCCCCATTCAAAATAAGGAAGAGGATAGTGTAAATGTGTGTAATATGGTAATGGTTTTACAAGTGCATCATACTGTAAAAAAACTCTCAATCGTCTTTGCCACTTTGCTTTAAGAACTGAGCTTCAGACAACTGTCTTCCTCAAAACAACAACTTTTTCCAAATTATTAATACATTACTGGGATATGTGCATGGCAGGAAACAAAAGGCAAAGCAGCGCAAAAGTCGACAAACAAGCAATAGGGAACTAACTCAGTTCAAAACATTTTCTCTGCTAATGCTAAAGCCATTTGTGGAAAAAATATGTGGCCAACTCATAGCCAGCTTGCATATACAATTAGGACATTCTGAGATAATTACGAAATGCTGTCAAAAATTAATCTGTATAGGCTATGACTTTCCTGGGAAATGCATAAAACTATATCAAACCGAAAATTTCACCAGTCGTCGCTTTCATTTTGTCCGCAGATTGGATGCGACAACTGCGCAAGATAGTTCCATCCACAGCACTTGCATCAACCGAACGCAATAGCAAGTTCGAAAAGCAGTTAACTCAACATCGTGGCAAGGGCCATGCTGCAACAACTTCATCAGAAAAAAGGAAATTAGCGATAACAAATGACATGAGTGTGTTAAAAATTGAAATGTGTGGAAATTAAAACCTCGTGAGTTTTACTTAAAAAATTACCAGAAACTAACGGCTTCAAGCTCAAAAGCAGACTATTGGCAGAACAACAACAGGAAACTTGTACATACATTGGAAGCACCCAGTGATCTTTCGGCTATAATACAGGTTTTTGCGTCTCAGTGCTGATAAAGCAAGATCAACGTTTCGATGTCACGTGTCAAAATGAATCCAGTGCAACCCGCAATTCTTTTGCAACTTTAATCTGCATTAATACACAACACACAGAGGCACAAAATTTGTTTTTGAACGTTGGCCGGAAAGGTGTATAATTTGCGTTTGAAACAGCGCGTTGTTTTGCCGTTTTTGTACAAGATTTCGCATATCAGTGCTGACAAAGCAAGGTCAACGTTTCGGTGTCGTGTGTCAAACTGAAATGAATGCAACCCGCAATTCTTTTGCAAATTTAATCTGCATTAATACACGAACACACAGGTATAAAATTTGTTTTCGAACGATGGCGGAAAGTTATCTAATTTGCGTTAGAACCAACCCGTTATTTTTGCGATTTGTACAAGTTTTCGCATATCAGTGCTGATAAAACAAGGTCAACGTTTCGGTGTCGTGTGTCAAACTGAGACGAGTGCAATCCGCAATTTTTTCAGCTTTAATCTGCATAAATATACGAATGCACAGGTATAAAAAATTTTGTTGAGCGATGGCCGGAAAGTTGCATTTGCGTTTGAATCAACACATTATTTTTAAGATTTAAGACAAGTTTTCGCATATCAGTGGTTTGGTGATAAAACAAGGCCAACCTTTCGGTGTCGTGCGACAAACTGAGATGAATACAAACCGCAATTCTTTTGCAGCTGTAATCTGCATAAATATAGCTTACGAATACACAGGTATAAAAATTATTGTTGAACGATGGCCGGAAAGTTGTCTAACTTGCGTTTGAATCAAGGCGTTAATTTTGCGATTTTGTACAAGTTTCCGCATATCAGTGTTGATAAAACAGGTCAACGTTTCGGTGTCGTGTGTCAAACTGAGATGAGTGCAAACCGCAATTCTTTTGCGGCCTTTAATCCACATAAATGTACAAGCACAGAGGCATAAAATTTTTGTTAAACGTTGGCCGGAAAGTTGTCTAATTTTCGTTTGAATCAAGGCGCTATTTTTGCGATTTAAGATAAGTTTTCGCTTAACAATGCTGATAAAGCAAGGTCAATGTTTCGGTGTCGTGTGTCAAACTGAGATGAGTGTGACCCACAATTTTTTGCAGCTTTAATCTGCATAAATGTACGATTATACAAGTATAAAAACTTTTGTTGAAGGATTGCCGGAAAGTTGTCTAATTTGGGTTTGAATCAAGGCGCTGTGTTTGCAATTTAAGACAAGTTTCCGCATATCAGTGTTGACAAAATAAGGTCAATGTTTCGGTGTCGTGCATCAAACTGAGATGAGTGCAACCCGCCATTCTTTTGCAGCGTCAATCTGAATAAATATACAAATAAACAGGTATAAACTTTTTTATTTAACCATGGCCGGAAAGTTGTCTCATTTGCGTTTGAATCAAGGGGCTGTTTTTGCAATTTGAAGACAAGTTTTCGCATATCAGTGCTGATAAAACAAGGTCAACGTTTCCGTGTTGTGTGTCAAACGGAGATGAGTGCAACCCACAATTTTTTGCAGCTTTAATCTGCATAAATACACGAACACACACGTATAAAAATTTTTGCTGAACTATGGCCGGAAAGTTGCCTAATGTTCGTTTGAATCAACGCACTATTTTTCAGATTTAAGACAAATTTCCGCATGTCAGTGGTTTGGTGATAAGCAAGGTCAACGTTTCGGTGTCGTGTGTAAAACTGAGATGAATGCAACCTTCAATTCTTTTGCAGCTTTATTCTGCATAAATATAACCTGCGAATACACAGGTATAAAAATTTCTGTTGAACGATGGCCGGAAAGTTGTCTAATTTGCCTTCGAATCAAGGCGCTATTTTTGCAATTTTGTACAAGTTTTGACAAACTCACAAAAGTGTGTGAGGTTTTTGAAAATATTTCAACTTTGTACCCATGCTAGAATCACGAAAAGTGGATCACGTGAAAACTAATTGTTCTTGAGACATGTTTTTGTGAAAAAAGTCTGGTGGACTTCACAGTTTCATGAGTTTGTCAAAAATATTTCAACTTTGTGCACATGCTAGAATCACGAAATGTGGATCACATGAAAGGTAATTGTTTGTGAGACATGATTTTGTGAATAAATTCAAGCGGACTTCACAGTTTCTTGAGTTTGTCAAAAATATTTCAACTTTGTACCCATGCTAGAATCACGAAATGTGGATCACATGAAAGGTAATTGTTCGTGACACATATTTTTGTGAAAAAATTCAGGTGTACTGCACAATTTCATGAGTTTTTCAAAAATATCTCAACTTTGTACCCATGCTAGAATCACGTAATGTGGATCACATGAAAGGTAATTGTTCGTGAGACATGTTTTTGTAAAAAAATTCTGGCGGACTTCACAGTTTCTTGAGCTTTTCAAAAATATTTCAATTTTGCACTCATGCTAGAATCACAAAATGTGGATCACGTGAAAAGTGATTGTTCGTGAGACATGATTTTGTGAAAAAATTCTGGTGGACTTCACAATTTCATGAGTTTATCAAAAATATTTCAATTTTGTACCCATGCTAGAATCACGAAATGTGAATCACATGAAAAGTAATTGTTCGTGAGACATGTTTTTGTTAAAAAATTCAGGCGGACTTCACAGTTTCATGAGATCTTAAGAAATATTTCAATTTTGTACCTATGCTAGAATCACGAAATGTAGATCACATGAAAATCATTGTTCGGACATCACAGTTTCATTAGTTTTTCATAATTATTTTAACTTTGTGCCCATGCTAGAATCACGGAATATGGATCCATTAAAAAATAATTTTTCATGTGACTTTTTTGTGAAAAAATTCTGGCGTACATCACAGTTTCTTGAAATTTTCAAAATTATTTCAACTTTCTCCCCACACTACAATTGCAATTAAGAAGTGTAAGTCAGTTGAAAGACAACGTTCATGAGACACATTTATTTTGAAAATATCCGAATTACGTTGCTGTTTTGAGTTTTTTTAATTATTTCAACTTTATGCCTATGCTAGAATGATTTAAATTAGGTATTTTGTTATTTCGCTTAATTTCAAGCAATGGTCGATTGACAAAGCATAGCTCAAATGGAAGTTAATTGTTTTAGAATAGTCTTTATTCAAAAAAGGTGTTGTCTAAACATTTGCCTAGGAGGTAGGTTACTTTTCTTTGCTTTAATCGGCCAACACCTTGCTTTTGTGTTTTTTTGCACTTTCCTCAACTGGCGGTGTCAAGCGAAATCTCTGACTTTCGAAATTTCTGACTTCACGCCATGTGCAAATGCTCAGAATATTATTCTACATACCGTAGAGAAATCTGATGAATCCGGCTGAGGATTTGGTGTTTAGTTTAATAGTTTCGGGTTAGAGTTTGCCTTAGAAACAGAAAAATAATTGAGATCTAAAAATAAGTCCAATTTTTTTCTTTGGTTATAGTTATTCTCGTAGGCTACTGTAGCTTGTTGTGGGCATCTGGCATCTAACCAAAAAGTTTCAATTTAATCTAGACACATCAAAAAAGCAATCACCAAAGTTTATTCCTTTACTCTGACACCGGCTACCTTGATGGCACAGCCATCACACACTTTTTAAGGTGTTCAGCCTAGCTGCCATTGTGCATTTCGGATACTTTCGCCACCATGCACGTTTCCAGGCATTCAAATCATACGACACTCTGCATATCGTTTTTTTGCACTTTCTTCGA
>JGI24022J15233_10004251_pt1 | contig 14693 bp, 6 predicted proteins | sample Ectturendosymbi2_FD_15233 | JGI IMG/M metagenome (IMG submission 15233) | reverse complement strand
GAGACGGCTAGAAATGATTTGCCTTGAACTCATATAATACCTTGCTCAGGAAATAAGATGTGAAAGCTGTTTCTAGTAAAGTTCAGGTACCACCATTGTTGCGTCAGCGTCACAATACCAACCTACTAGAAATTCTAACCGGAATGCCATACCGGCAATAATTCTTCTACCGGAACGTCGTTCCGGGCTGTTCTGGCTTACTTTCACCTCTGTTTATGCCTACTGTTGGTAATACTGTGCATTGATAGCATTTGCCATGCATTCATGGTTTTATATGGCTGTTAGAAAGTTTGCAGTGAATTATTATTATGTCTGATGATATCTGATCGATAGTGCCCAACTTCAATGTAAATAATAATAGCACAAGACCAAGAAAGGTAGAAGTAAATTACATTAATAAATTTTTGCTTGGAATTTTGCCTTCCGAAATGGGTTTGTGAAATGTTAGCTCATGAAAAAAATTGTATTTGCTATTATATATAGACTTTTTTCTAAATATTTGCATTGTATACATATTATTGTCACAGTGCAATTCTCTGCAGATGTTTGATGTAGCTTGATTGGAAGGTAACATTTTTTACAACAACAGCCCTTAAACAAGTAATGACTTAGTAGTTGGCGAAAGATGTTTTGTTATGTTCTTTGATGTTCACTTGAGCTTAGCTCATGCAATAAAATTTGTTTGTGTCCATGCAGGTGTTGGATGTTGATAGTTATCAGGTGCAATAATAACACTGTTAAGTATTTCAACTTTGGCTAATTTAGGAATGTTATAGATTATGTGAACATCTTCATGAGCAAACTGCATGAAATCTAATCTAGCTACACCTGGGCTTTTGTCGCCTTCCAGTAATTCACATGTGAACAAGTAAGCAAATGACAGTATTTGTTTGCTTAAATATCAATCCAGACAATGCTTACCATTCACCAATTTGTGGCACCATTTGGCCTCACCAAAAGTTCTTAAGATTGAAAGTAGGAATTTTTTCAAGCTTTGGCATAACATCAGTAATGTTGAGTGTTTTAACTCATTTGTGGATGGTTGTCTATCACTTTATAAATTGATTCAACATTTTCGTGTGCCTGCTTTAATGTTGGTTTCATGTGAGTAATACTCCTAGACTTTCTACAAAATGATTTTAGCAAGATTTGACTTATGAACTGCTGGAATTGCATAGTAGCAATGCTGTGAGTATGCAAGATGGTACTGGTGCTTTTCTCACATGGAAATAGGTTTGTATGGCCTTGCTTAGCATATGCTTTGTTGACACTTCTAGAACTGGGGGTTTTCCCCTTGAAAACAGGCTGGATACTGGGTAGATTTTGAGAGTTAATATTTATGCCAGTTTCATGAAACTCCTTCCAACTAAAGCCCAAACAAGTGCTTCAATTTTTATTAAATCCATTCTGTATCTTCATAGTTTCATACGGAAATGCACAAACTTAAAATATTACAGCTGGTATATATCCAACAAAACCTAAAACCGGGGTCTATATTGGTATGTAGACCTGTGTCTGTTCTGTAAAAGCTCATTTTGTATATGCACGTGGGTCCATACCGAAAGTGTTAAAGCTTGAAAAAATGTTTAAATATTCTATGGCTGGTAAGTAGGAGAGGCGAGGCCAGTTACACAATGACGATGTACCAAAATGTTAGAAAATTGGTGTAGAGCAGGCCTGCACAACACACAGCCCATGAAAGCTTTTTTGCGAACTGCGAGAGCTTTCTCAATTGTAGAAAATGCTGCAAAAGATCGACCTCGAATAAGTAATTGTTGTTCTATAGTTTCTTACATACTACAATGAAATCTCTACATCAAAATGAAATAGACGTTTGTGACCCGCTGGAAATTTATGTTGATAATTTGGCCCTTCGAGCTTCTTGAGTTGTGCACGCCTGGTGTAGAGCCATGCTTGCAATCCACTTCTGACAAATTTTTATATTGCGCATTATGAGATGTTGTAGAAAAATGACAAAAATGATATATATATGAGAAAACAATTGAAATGTGAGAAAATCAATAGAAAATCAGAATTTTCAAACAATGTATTAGTTTATACAAGAAAATTGTAACACATTTAAAATGCGTGGCGGCCTTCCGAAAGGAACTTTGCAGCCCACTGGTTAGGAAGTGGTGGCTTAGAATATTATTAGATAGCAGATATAGTTTTGGTACTACTGCTATGTGCCAGTATGTTGTACATTACTGGTTTGCATTTTTGAGAAGATTGATGCTTTTAGTTTTTTGACTGTTCACAATGTATATTTACCTTTTTTGTATAGAAGCAATGTCATTACAAATTACTTCAAGTCAAAGCAATCTTTGTCTGGCAATACCTCAGATGTAAGTTCAAATATTACGCTTGTATTTTTTGTTGAAGTAGGTCTTGTGTGGTGTACTGAGATGGAACTTCTCTGACTCCACAGTTGCTGTGACATTTGTATTAAAATTTATGTTGGTTCGCTATGTATTTAACTGTTAAACTGCTTTTTATATATGTCAGTTTAGTATGTAACTTTGCAACATATTGTTGTGCAATGTGCAGGGCATTTCAAATTTCCAATTGCAACAAACTCTGAGAAACATCAAGAGAGAATGTGACAGATTTGATTTCAATCTGACTCCAAAGCAAAATATACAGGTTGGTCATTACATTCCTGAGCTAAATAAAATGATGTAATTGGAGTCGTGAAAACCAATATTTTACAGTGAGCAATGACACCACTATGATAGTAAAAATGTTACTGCACAAGATGTCACAGTATCGTGAAATATTGATGTTTTTTCAAGTCTGATTACTTCTGGTGAGGTGAGTTTCACAACAGTTGGAACGTAATTTTGCAGTTGAAGGGAGTGAATTGATGAAAAGGGAATACTTGCCTGATGACAAACAACTACAGGCATGTAGGAACACGATTTAAATGTAATTAATTTCTGGAAGCTGCATATCAGTTGTTCAGTGGCATTTAGATTCATTTTATCTTTGGATTCATGGTTTATTCGTAGTAACCAGCATTTGGAAACTTAATATAATGTATCAAAGCTCACATGCCAGCTTGTGATGTTGAAGCTAAATGCACCTTCCACTGTCACAATTTTTTGAAGCAAATAATGAAATCACATTAGAAATCCTTATTTGAACCATGTTGAGAAGGTAACAACAACCACTTCATAAGTGAAGGAACAACCCCATGTCTGAGAACAAGAATGAAGGCGTAATGTCGGCCACCATCGCTCTCACGCCAGGCCCATTCTGCTCTTGTCAATACCCTCCAGTGGGGCACCACAATTGGTTTCAACAGTTGTGAAAGCAACTTTCAAGCATTACATGTTTGGGGGAGACCAATATGAAATTGCAATGACAAAATAGTTCCATTGCATTTGCATTTTAATGTGTAACACTGTTGTTTTCTACTCTATTCATGTCATCACTAGGGCAACCAATTTTTTGACCTAAAAACCTAAATTTTAAACTTTATAATTTACAAATTTTGACTTTATTTTGACCTATAAATCTCCTGCATTTCCAACTGAAATAAAGAATACAATGCATATTAGAAATCAAACTGATTGGCTAAATAATCTGTGAAAGACTCAGTGAAACTAGAGGTAATAAACAGTAGATGAAAATCAATCCAAAAGCACAAGAAAAACTTCCAGTCTCATTAAATATCCTGAAGTCACTAAGAACATTCTGTATTGTTATACTTCAACATCAAGTGCTGCCTCACGTTATTGCCTTTGAAGTTTTTATATGCATAATGGATTGAACATTTACCCAACCAAATGCTGGTAAGACCACGTTTCTTGACTTACCATGCATAGCCTGACACTTAATATTCAGTTGTCCAGTAGTGGGCAAAACAATATTACATCAGAATTCGCAACAAATTCATTATTATGTCAGAATTGCAACTAAACTTGCAAAAGCTTGTGTCTGTTATAGTCGCTTAATAAAACATTGATAAAAAGAAAAATCTGCTGCAAGAAAATTTTGACCTAAAGATGAATTTTGACTTTTTCACCTAATAACTATAGTCACTCATGGTATCAACATGAAACTTGGTTTGTGGATGTTTCATCAACTTCAAAAAAGACAGAAAAAATTTAACTTTATTAACTTTTGGTTGCCCTAGTCGTCACACATCCATTAACGATATCTGCGCTTTACATTGTACCTTAACGCTGATCAAATATCGAGCGCTGCCACTGCAGGTCTCTAATGTGGATGGTTGGGAACAGGCAACAGCATTTCCCTTCTAATGTTGCATAGGATTATTACAAAACAACCATATTGCTGCCTTGTCGAAATAGCACGTATGCAATAGCCTGAAACAATCTACATTGATATGTGCATGGATTGCACATGTTCAGATCTGCTACTCTGCCATTGCCAGATGCATGCACAGCTATTTTGTAATATTTCACTTCATGGCATGAGGACACAGTCCCAAATCACGAGTTGTTTTATTTTGGAGTTTAGGCTGAAGTTCCGTCTGCTGTTTACACTTGCTAGGTTATGATAGACTTGCTATGTTTGCACTTGCTAGGTTATGAGTAAATAAGGTTTAGCCTGCTTCGATGTCACATCAAGTAATGCGGGTTCACTTCCATTGAAGCTATATTTTCATTACATTCAAGAGTTCTTCTCTGCAGTGATTTCACAAGTATATTTTAGCAACTTCATCTCGATAGAGAGTGCTCCACAGATGCAATTGTGCAGTTGATTGTAAAAATCAATTTTATAAGTGTATGTGCATTTGGATATACAATTCTCGCTGCTGTACGGCTGACGTTAGGTGATTGCTCGATAAGCTAAGTAACTTTTCAGCACCATGTTTGTAGGAACAAAAAGCGATTGTGATGTAATAAATGTGCTGTGACCACAAACAAGTGATAATCTGGAAATCTTTCATTGTGTGTTCTGACGATGTGATTGTTACCACTATCTAAATAACAAGTAGGCTACTGGCCAATTTTGACTGAGTCTTAGGACACCTGTAGAAAATCTGGTTTTATTCTGAAAATTATTATCAAAAGGCATACCTCTACAACATACCCCCTTTTGCCAGGCTTGATGCACCACTGATTGTAAATAATGCACAAGCTTATTTTCAGGGACTTAAGCTATGTCGACGTTTAATTACAATTGTATTCCTGCTTACATAGGGATGTACTTGAATTCCAGCTGGAAATCAGGATTAATTTCTACTTCATGGTTTGCAGCAGTGGTTCCCAAACTATGGTACACGTACCACTTGTGGTATACAAGAAAACTTACTTAGGTTTACCGGAAATCAAACAAAATAACAGTAAATGTAAAAGATCATCTAGTAAGTATCATAAACCTTATTTTAATTCACACTAATGAAGTAGAGTGTGAAATTTCAGAGATGCTATTCATTGGTGTATTGACATTTTGCTGTAGATTAGGTGCTCCAAACTTTCTTGTCAAAGGGCCACATAAGCTATTACACAACAGTTTAAGGGCCCGACATCTTACGTAATGTGATTGTTTCAGGATATGTTACATTCCACCAATCCAACAAATTTTTTGTGAATATATTTTTCATTATTGACAAAATGTCTTTGCGGGGTGGATGAAATAGAGGCCATAGCTTGAAGACCCCTGCTGTAGGTAATTCTTGCTGGGTCTGAGCATGATTTCCAATGCTCTGTCAACAAAGTGATTCCTCACATTGACCAACAGCCATGGAAACAAGAACTTTGTCCATCATTAAAATTGTGTTGTGTTTTATTTGCAAATCTTTTGTTTCAGTTTGAGGTTTTCAACCTCTGGCTGATAAACCTTTCAGAGGTATTCATTAAATGTTCTTGCCTTTTATTGTTTATTTGTGAGTTCTAGACTTTTGTAAATGTAGGTGGTGACGAGAATTTTGCATGAAGTGCAAAAATGGTGTGCGAGTAGACAAAGTTTGGGAACCACAGATTTACAGGATATTTTTGGTAAACTAGCAAGTTTTGTGTATGGTGTTGGTGAAACTTGATTATAGAAGTCTTACACACAGAAATCAAGACTGAGTAAATACAACCAGGATTAAAATAATATCATCACATGTTCTTTGGGAGTTTTATTTTATATTTTATCTTAATGTGAATAGAAAAAGTCTTGTCATTACAAATGGTGAATTCTTGCATTCCATAACATAAATATGCAAATAATAATCAATAATAGAGGCTTTTTGAGTATACTTTTTTTCAAGTTATGTTTAGCTCAGGGTTTTTTTAAGGTGTTTCAGGGATCCGAGTCGGGTCCCTAGAATTGAAAATCAGGTCCCTAGAATCAGAGGAAATTATCATCGGGTCCTTAGAATTGGACAAAATCGGGTCCCTAGAATCAGAGAAATCGGGTCCCTACAGATCCATACCGGCTACGTAACATTTTCCTTAAAAAAAACTGGTTTAGCTGGCTGTAGTTTCGTATGTTTATATTCACCAATTATTATAGCCTTAGCTCAAGTGTTTGTTGTATATAATTTGCTATCTGAAAAAATCCAGAATTTCTTGATTTGCAGAAACTAAACTGTGAAAATGTTATGTATGACATACTGTTGCAACCTCTCCGGTGGTGTTGCGTTGATTGTGTGATTCCCCACGGACAGGATGTGCGCGAAGAATAACACCATTATATAGGCAAGGCGAGCAAGCAATAGTAAGAGAGATTGCGACGCATGATCTCTATTATTGCTTGCTGCCACGGTGCGAAGCTTTGCGCATATGTCGCTCGGGATTTCCGATCGCAACAATACCAAAATAGGTTTATCATTGGAAGCCATATTGAATATTTGCAATAATTGTCTGAGTTTTCCACCTAATCAAATGAGAAAGGTAGGTGAAACAGATGTAAAGTATTTTGCGGCTTCAGTGCAAGTGGTTTATGATTCAAAATTCAATGTTGAGATTATTAATTCAATGCCTATGTCTTACTACTTGAAATGAAGCAAGGAATCAATCGCAAATTTTTAATAGGAAATCGATTTCACGTAACATGACGCATCGTCAGTCCTATCATCTGCAAGCAATGCTAACAGGTGTGAAACGTTGAAAGGCTAAAACAAGGTCAGAGAAAGTAAACAACCCCAAGACTGCAATGAAAAAACCGCACAGACCCAACAGCGACAAATAAAACAATACGTCTTGCTCAACTACATGCATACACTGAAGCTTCGAAACTTACAGCACAAATATCAAGAACTTACTAAATCTCAACGCCAGCTAACGATTATTAACACCAAAGAAAAAACCGCTTTCAGATAAAAGTAACTACTTGTAGGGCGAGGCTTACGAAATAGCTTGAAATAACATGAGTTATGATTCAATCAACTTGTATTTTGGTCGCTATGGCAACTAAGTCTCTGAGTCTGCGAGCGCGATGGAAATGCTGTCTGTGACTGACGCGAACGAAAACTCCTGCACACTGGCCGCGGAAAATGAAACACAACAACGCTCAGCAGAAGGGAAACAGAAAAATTATCTTGCACGTGGGAGGATCATGTTTTGAATATTCAGTTGTGCGTTGAGTTTGTGATTCCACTTGTCTTCACAGAAATCCAAAGAAAGGGATTAGGTTGTTCAACAAAAGTAACGGTGTAAACCTCATGTGTCGGCGGTTTATTTACTTTTCCATGGAACTCTGAAAAGTGCCGTGACAAGGCCACTTTATCTTTGTTATTTTCATCGATTACACAACTGGGTCTGTTCTAATTACCGCGGTGCGATGACCATCTCTTGGAAAATTTGTTTTTGGTTTGACCGAAATATTGTTCGTGGCAAATCACACAAGCCGCTACACAAATACCATAGTTTGCGCATGTCAATTTTTGGTTGAGTGGGAAGGTTTTAGTTTTGCTCATTGTTTGTGAAACGCATGGCAGCACACTCGCACTAGATTATTCGGTGAAGTGGGGGCCGGTGCAGAATTTTCGTAATTTTCTTTGCACTTTAACCTGCACTGAAGGTTGGTGGTGCTTGCCTGTTGCAGTAACAAACCGACCCAACAGATTTCTGCGCAGGTGAGACCCAAACCACAAAATCGATTTTCAAACTTTAAGCCATATGTCGTCATCGATTTGAAGGCGTGGACCACATCAGAACCGCTTGCGTCATGCAGCGTTACATCTTTTGATGTCGAGAATGTCACCACGCTCTTGTAAACTCTGTAATTGAGCAAGTGGTTCAGACCCCGGCTACATTAACTTAGTTTTTACTGCACCTTTACTATGTTACAACATGTTCAAGAGCCGAGTGGTCTACTACTTTTGCAGCAGACTTGGACAGCTAGATAATTTGGTTTTCTAATTCGATGAATTAGAGCGAAATTACGGTAATTCTAGTTCTAATCTCATTTGCTAAAAGATTTAATGCTCTGATTTTAGTTCTAATCTAACTTCTGATTGAACTGGGATTAAATTTGCTTCACATGATTTGAGTAAATGCAATTCTAATTTTAGTTCAATTTCTGGTTTTCGTAAATCTGCTCATTTTAATTTGTGACAGCTGAATTAGCTCCAATTTTAATTCTAATCTAATTTAGAAAAGCTAAAAATATACTGGTTGTCCAAGTCTGTTTTGCAGTCGTGGGGCTTGCACGACTGCTCGCGAAATTGAACAGACAAGCAGCAAATCGATCACGCAGATAAAAGAAAACAAAACATTTGGTTTCTTCAAAACTCAGCATCTGCGGAGTATTAAAAGTGATTTCATGAAAAGCAAAACAATGTGAAACGATTCATGAATACAGTAAGACTAGAGCAGGTGTCGAAGTTGTAAAATTTATCCTGATTTAAAGCGATCGTGACTTGATGTGTATCTACTTACATTTTTCTTGTAGGCTAGTCATATGATTAAGTATTATTCAACTGTATTGTTATAACACTTATGAGGTAGAATTTAAAAATACATTGATTTGGATGTTATTCATTTCTTTGAGCAGCTTGATCCAAGCGTTGACGGAGTTGATGTGATTGTGATTTCTGATTCAGAAGACAGCGATAATTGTGAAAAGGTGAGTTAGAAGATACGGATTTAAAGTTCTTTAAATGACCATGACAGCAGTTACGAGCAGCTCGATTTTGTGTTGCGGTGTTGGACAGCGTGTTGTTTTAATGGGTCATAGATCCTTCTTGAGCGCGGATAAAAATACAGGATGCGGCTGCTGATGTCTGCACGATATTTCCCAGCCATTGCTCGTTATTAGGTAAGGTGGTTCCAGTAGGGTGATTACCTGGAAGCATTGTCCATCTAAATTCCGGACTCACTCTTTGGTATGCAATTCCTTTGTGAAATTTCGTGGTTACATTAAATTGTGCGAATGATCATTTGCCACTAAGGCATTTCTTTCAAAAGCGATCCTGCAGTATGTTTGGCAAACTTGCACCATCGGACTACGGACGAGGTGCAGCTTTGTTGGTCAAGTGCGCTGTTTTGCTTATCATCCTGGTACCACAGCTACAATGACGAGAAATAGCATAACATCGGGAAGATGCTGCTGGCCGTGGAAGTCCAAACTGAACGAATAATTACGGGATGTCTTCCGCATTATGTAATAAGGCCCCAGAATGCAAAAGGTAGCCGCAGGCGTTCTAACTGTTGTAAACATCAAAACGAATGAAACCAAAGCGGCAAGGCCCAGTTCCGAAGCTAGAAAATCCATAAACCTCCATCTTGGTACAAAACCTTTCGTGGACCTTTTCTGTAACTTTCTTGAATGTGTAAGCAACAGTGATTCCTGCAATGGCTCTCGCACTGAAAATAATTTTAAGCGTTCTTATATCCTTGTTTTCAAGTTTAGTTGGACATACACGAAAAAAATCGCTTTCCGGATAAAGCCCCTTGCATTGCTTGGGAGTGGCTTGATTTTTAACTCCATCGTATATCCTCAAGAAGAAAAGTTTCTGAGATTAGTAAGAAAGCACAACGAAACCGTGAATATCAGAGCATATAATAATTTCGTTTTTATTAGACAAGATTCTTGTTCAGTTAGTAAGCTTCTCCGTCGGAGAGACGTTNCTGATAGAGGTATACTTTTTAAGCGTTTCAACAAAATTTTTTGCAATACATCAGGAGCGTAACGAGGGGGGCAAGGGGGACACAATTCCCCATGCGCGAAATCACTGTAGGGGCGCGTAAACACTGCGGTGGACACCNAAGAGTCCCAACAATGTCACAAGTACTTCCTTCAGTACAGTACATTTGCTTCCGAAAGACCTCAGGTTCGAACATTGGGGCACCAAACTTGCTTCTTGTTCTGGGCGCCATCTAATCTCGTTACGCCCCTGCAATGCTGTACATAAAATTGCGTTATGCAGCTGCGGTAAACTTAATTGTAAATCCAAAGTCGGCTGTCTCTGCGTTTCAGCTTTTGTGTGACGTAAACAAATCGCGCTAAGTCTTTCAAAACAGCGGTGTAAAATGTTTTTATGCCCGAGTGTTGCCAACGTAATATTTTCACCTGCTTTTGCATGTTCGCAATAGGATTTTTCTCCAATCGAAGTAAGATGTGTTCAATCGTTGAACTACAGGAACAAAAAGTCTGTTAAGGTTGAGATTAACGGATTGCTCGGTTTGATGACAGTCGCGTTATGCAGCCGTAACACTTTCATTGTTTCGATTTGCAACCGCCAGTCATAACCGACCTGAACCATTTATAGCGCATCGCAACAAAAGCATGCTCTGGCGGGAATTGTCAAAGCCATAACGTGGAATTCTAAAGTCATTGCAAACTTTTACGTCCTATGCGCAACAACCGCTAATGTGCAATTTCAAGAAAATAACTGACTTTGCAGGAAACCGTCAATGGCTGTGTAGCAGTAGACATGTTGGCGGAGAAAGACAAGCAGAATACAGTCGCAAGGTCATCTCCGCTTCTTTCAAATGGAGAAACCAAAGTTTGTTTCAGTGACAAGGCCGAAAGTACCTTGTCGGTATTGAAAGATTCAAACAAAGCCAACAGCAATAGCAAAAGTGTATACAAGCCACTTTCAGAGGGTGGTCTGAAGATGGACAAAGATCGGAATGTTTGGTCCGACGTGATTAACCACATACACGGTAGTCCGACGCCGGCCAAACGTTCAGCTCGAAAATTTAGCGAACCGGCGAAGAAGGCGGCGTTTAAAGTAAGTTCGTCACCGCAGAAGAACCAGATAGATTCTTATTTCCACAAGAAACTTAAATACGACTGCAGTATTTCGCAAGCGTCTTGTGCACGTAAGAGATCACGTGACGACGATTTGTCGTCTGTGGCAAAAAAAGCGAAAAAAGAAAGCGCGAAATTAAGGAAGTGCGCGTCCGCACCCAACGGAATGCGCGGGTCTCGCTCTGCGGTGCCTTCGCCCGTTCGTGCTGCAATCCCGAGCAAGCAAGCGACGCCGCCCGTGGAGTGTGCGGACCTCACCGATCCGCTGCTACTCGTCGACGATGTGCTCCACTGCGACTCTTCTCCCCACGGCGAAGACGAGGATCTGCTGCCGGCGTTTGTCGCGAATCGGTTGACAACGTCCGTGACAAAGAAAAAAGGGCTCCCTGAAAAAGTCGAGGTATGCAGTGGTGCGCGATGTTTGTTCGTATTAGGAGGAAGATTTTTTTTTTCGCTCACTGCATGAGACTTCTTGCATGGTGCCAAAATTTTTTATTTTGCCCTCTGCATCATGGCGGTCACGAATTGTTTAATGGCACGATTACGTTTTCTCTGCCTAACACAAAATCAACTTCATCAAATGGGTCAAACAAGTATCTTTTAATATTAAATATATTGATCATCATGGTTTATGGAGCGAGTAAAAAGTTTTGGAATGCTACAGGTTGTGAAAATTTGGATTGCATTTGAATTGTCAAAACCACGGCGCTTTTTGTCGTCTTCGCCACCACGACTGAGTGAAGACCTACTGTAGTCATGAAATTTATGAGAAATTGTCTAAAAGTCACAAGGGGTGCTGTTTGTTGAGGATCGAAATTGAACGTTTAATTTTCATCAGAAAAAACGTGGTTTGCGTTATATCACATTGAAGTTTTCTTATATTGACCAATGACGCACAATGCATCAATTCCAGTGTCGTGAAGAGTACAACTCAGACTGCAGCATGCAATGGTTGGTTTCAAGATTGCAACATGAATCTGTATCTTAGCAACGTGTCGGTAGATAACCCAGAAAAATAAATCCGCTTTAACGTGAGGCAGAGGCGTCCGTAATCAACGTGAGGTCTCCCGTGAGAAGCCTTGATAGTTTGCTTTCTTATCGCTGTAAAGATCATGTTTTGTGGCATTTTCAGGCCAGGTGTTGTGGTCAGCTGTTCTACCTGAGATAAAAAATCATCTATCTGAGGTGATTTGCAGAAAATGATTTCTATGTATATCTTTTACGATGGTAATGGACTTGTTGTTAAAACAAGTTTTGCTGTTGATTGCAGTAGATTTACATGGAATTTGTTCGTTGATGAGGTAACTGTTACAGCCAAACTGTTTGNAGCCTTGGCTTTTCGTATTTTGCTCTTCGTTTTACGTTTGTGCAGTGCGGGTCTGTTTACAGCTGTAAGCGGCTGTTTGAGAAATCATGGGCCCAACAACTCCGCAAGAGATCGAGAGGATGAATGCTCGTCTCTTATACTATTTGCTTATCTGTTCGTTTGCGCGTAACCACGAATTTCGCTGAAGCCCGAGTACTAGTGTGCGAGCCTGAGTTTAGAAAAAGGTTTACGTGGCGATTTAAACGTCAAAAAGCAAAGCACTGCGTTCAAACGTAACAAGAAAAGCAGTGCTGAGCTCGGTCGATCCCCAAACACGACAGCCCTGTTATGTGTGAAAATTAAAAAGTCTTCGGGCTATCCAGCCCTGCAATGCACGTGAGCTCCAGTTTGGCGATAACGGGTCGTTTCATCTGTGGCTGTCAATAATGTCTGCGAGCCATGTTGACGATTGCCAACAAAAACTTTCGGTGTGCTCGTCAGTGCGCAGCAGAGGAAACAGTACTCAGATGATGTCGATCGATCCACTTTCCCTATACAGCAGTGATTCTCAACCCGTTTCGGCCCAGGGACCATCTTTTTAAAAAAAATATCCGATGAAACACTTTGCTATGCTGACACCTCATGTAAAACTAGTCGAAACTGTGTTGTACATCGGTCAGTGAAGGTTTTATCGATATGTGGAGCTCTCTGTGGACCTCTAGAGATCGTTGGTCCACCTAGACCACGTTAAGAATCACTGTTTTCCAGCGCTGAACGCACCCTGGCCACATTTCAAGGACATTTGTTAAGCAACCAGTATACCGCAAGTGTTCCGCTTCGTCGCTGATCAGAAGTCTCTCAAAGTATCAAGCTGTTTATTTGTCCACTAGGCAATATAAAAGGAACGTGTTTAATGCGTGGGTGCCAAATTAATCTTCTTCACCAGTACAAAATCAAGCGTCTCTGAAAGATTGTGAAAATATTTTGTGGTGTTCAAGCACACCACATCTGACATCATTGCCGCACTTCGACAAACTTCGAGCCAGCGTTCCAAACCGACAGTTTCGCTGGTTCTGATTGGTTGGCCTGGTGTCAGATAACCGATAATTGTCGAATACGCGGGCTGTCGTCAATGTGATTGCCCCAAAAAGCGTTGCCGGAAACTGTTCGTGGCAGAATGCAGTGCGGGTCTGTTCACAGCTGTATGCGGCTGTTCGAGAAATCATGGACCCAACAACTCCGCAACATATCGCGAGGGCGAATGCTCGTCCTGTATGCTATTTGCGTATCTATTTATTCGCAAGCGCAGATGTCAGTGTGTGCAAGTCTTGCATTCGCGTGTGTATAATTCATTAATTCATTTTCATACCCGCGTTTGCTCTGGAGAGGACCGCGACGGCAGCAGCCCTAGATAGGGTCGAAATAAATCACGGTCAACAACGAACTCAAGTAGTTCTGCTGGCTCCACAACACCAAGATGGGTCCAAGATGTAGACTGATCACTCCACCTGGTGGACGACCTCTGGTCCGCTTTCCCGTTGGTGTAGCCAGCACAGCAGAATTTGCCTCGTTAACCTTTCGCAGGATTCTTTTCGGGGTTGTGGAGTCGGAAGAATGTCCGACTCCCAACTTCGACCTTTCCAAAGTTTCCCACTCCTTGACGTAACGTGAATGAAGTTTGGCTGTCAACAATTTTGTCGCAACAAGCAATCAATGGAAGTCGTGGCACAAAGCAGCAATTATCTGTTTCAATAAAAGTTTGAAAGGAAATTGTACCATTTCAACAGGAATTCCCAACTGAGGAGTCCGACTCCATGCGACACCAACTCCGCAACCCTGTTCTGGGCAGATTACTCAACCGACGCAGCTTGGATCTCTCGATTCGGAGGAGACGCTCGACATTCAGAGTTTTACAAATTTCACAGCTGCGCATTTCGTCGCGAAGTGCCACACCGTGAACTCTTCGCAAAAATGTCATCTCCGCCACTTTCACTTGAGACAGCATTGTTTCAGTCATTACCCAAGATTGATGACCATAAGGCTAGAATCGGAACAAAGAACAAAGTTTCATAATTCATATTGCAAACATGTTACCGAGCAAAGAAAAAATGGCAATGTACCCTACAAACGTGATTAAAGCTGTGCAAGTTTTTTCAATGCACAAATACTCCGGCCCGCTGACTCTGAGATCGCAAATTTTACCCAGTACCCAAAAAGTTTGGGGACCTCA
>JGI24022J15233_10004248_pt1 | contig 14699 bp, 9 predicted proteins | sample Ectturendosymbi2_FD_15233 | JGI IMG/M metagenome (IMG submission 15233) | reverse complement strand
CCCCTCGCTGGCGACGGGCCTGCTAATAAATAAGTGGACTTTATTTTCAAAAGAAAACCATGCTTTAACAGTGTTTCCATTTCGCTACTGTCGTTACTACATCACGCCGTCGTCACGTTGGAGTCATTAGATGATTATCGCTGGCAAAAATACCAGCAAAACAACTCGTAATTGTTGGTCGGCGCAACTTCGTACAATGCGAGCAGATCCAAATCTCGCACACCAGACCGTTTAAAGGCATTCAATTCACATCACTGCGATGCGTATCCTTCTGCAAAAGGAGCTTAACCTGCTCGCGATTGATGTCTGGTTCTGAGATTCTTCGTCTAGTTTCAGGGAAGTCATTCTTGTACCACAAAATGTGCCAAGTTGTGGTTTCGTCGAGAGTGGAATAAAAGAACTTTGAAGATTTTTAAAGAACATTTATGAAATAGGGTCTATAGCCTCGTCGCTTGCGCACTATTCTTGGGCAGAAACATTTTGTTTTAAAAAAATATTAAGTTGCAGAAAAAGAAAGACTATAAAATTAACAAACAAGTTTCCAATCTAGCTGATTGTTATAACCTTTTCTTTGCCAGAAATTGGCTTCTGCATGCTCTGCCGTGAAATACATTACAGTAGTTCTATGTCACCAAGAAAGCATCACGTCATCATTAACAAAAAGTATTTGCTTTTTACGCTCCTCCCCTTTTTACAGCCTTATGCATACGAAAGCTAGTTTGTGAAGTTTGACAATGCTTTGGAAACTTTTTACATACGATGAAGTAGTAAGTTTAGTTTACTTTGAAGAAAATATTAATGGAATTATTTTTTGAAAAGTGCAAAGCATCTTTCAGTGCGTTTGCTTGCTCCAAGGTTATTCGCGTCGTGTTATAACAGGTACGTTGAGCGGGAGAAAGTTCTCAAGAAGAAAGATTTTTGACCATCACACAAGATACTTCGATGACTATAACAAGACTGGATGACTCGGTTTTGCAAAAAATGGCTATCACAGGTTGAAAGAATGCGAAAATACCACTGACAGTTTGCTTGATCATGTCTGAGGATGCGTTTCCGGAAGCTGGCAACATTGTTCTAACTGCACCAACGCTTCCTCGATTTACAGACTGCACATCTACAACAGTAGTTCTCAACTGCGGTTCCAAGGGCCACGTCTGGCTCCCAAGCACCGTTTGTGCGGCTCTCAGCAGTCTTTAACACGACATCTAATATTTTGTGTAACAGACTTCGTTCTCCAAAAAACAAAATGTGTCAATTTACTTGCGTTAAAATTTTTTTTGTGCGGCTCTCTAACAAAATCGTAGGTCTGGATTTGGCTTTCATCAACAAAAAGGTCGAAAATCACTGATCTACAAAGATACAGCCAAGCGGAAAAACAAGTTAGGACATTTTTACAAACGTCGACACAGAAAACAGACACTCCTTGTACTTTCGAGAATTTCAATCATTCCATTACGGTGGGTAATACCAAAATTCAACTTCGTTGACGAAAGTGTGTTTGAAGGATGGCTTAGCGGCAGAAATAAGTACCACGTACGACAACGAGGCGTCATAGAAATTGTCATTCACTTTCGAACTGTGTCATCAGCAGAAAAAGACTATCGAGACAGTTTACTCCACTTTGGAAATTATTTTCATGGGCAGCGAGTCGTCGTGTGGCTGACTTTGCTGGACTTGGACATGCCTTCTACTGACAATGAGACATCACTGACTATCGGTGCGATGACTACCCTGGATACCCGGCCGTGCTTTATCGCAAGAATATCAGCTAGAACCATAAAATTATCAAAAGCTTTTAAATGAATTTAAAGCATTCGCGTTTCCATTCGTAACGAACTTGACAAAATTGCATGAACATCCTTTCAAGCATTCTGCGTTTCATATTGTCGCAAAAATGTTGTTAGGTGCACCTGTTTAGCTGCCATAAAATCGATTGGCTGTACCTCCTTAACAACCATCAAATTGATAAGCACATTAACAATTACAAAGTGCCAATATTTTCAGGAAAAACTCATTTCAAATCTGAGTTTATTTCACATACAAAAACGGCTTGACACAAAATGCTCCCCCGAAACTCTAAACGTTTTTCCTGAGAAATAAACATGTCATATATGTCCAGTGAGCATTGCCAGGATAACTGTTCTACGATGAAAATCATATGTATATGCTTTTCAATTTTCAACTTGACTGATCAATTTGCGATATTACATCATTTGATTAGCATCAGGCCCACAACCAGGAGGGGAAAGCAATACCCCAAAAAACATTTGTAAAAAATTTTAAGTTTCCCAACTTACAATGTTTAATAATTCGACACGGATATCAAATAAGGTTCTCTGTGACCAATTTTAGCATATTTGGTTCGTTTTGTATTTTTCCAGAAACTAAAAGGGCAAGCACTTAATTTATGAGCAAATTTAGCTTTTTGTTTGTGAAATCGATTTGTGCAAAAAGACCTAAAACAGGTCAAACAGAGTGGTCCATTTGTTATACTACAGCACAGCAATGCATTAGTAATCACTGCTAGAACATGTTCGTAACTAGGACACCAAAAAAACTTAAATTTATCCACTAGAGGGACTTGGTTAAATCAAAGACAGTGTTACATGCAGAAATACATGACAAAGGTTGCAATGTAAAAATATGACATACAAAACATGCGGTAGGCTTGAAACCCAAGCAAATGAAAGCTTCATATCGTTTGAGACAATAGATGTAACTACAACAAGGCATATATCGAAACATGGTATAAAAACAAACTTATTCATACTGTGAGAAAAGATAATCTTTAAACCGTTCACAGAAGGTGCCATGGGCAAAGCTTTCAGACTGTATTATTTCTGTCCAGAGTGCAGACCCTCTAAAGCAGGGGTCTCAAAACTACGGCCCGTGGGCCAAATCCGGCCTGCGAAGCCATTTCAACCGGCCCGTGAAGTCGTTTTATCAATAATGAAAAAATGAATGATTTACGAAAAACTTGTAGATTTAGCATAATGTAACATGTCCCCAAACAGTCACGTGACGTAAGATGTCCGGTCCTCGAACCGTTGTGTAATAAGTTGTGCGGCCCTCGGACAAAAAAGTTTGGAGACCCCTGCCAAAGGAAACAATTTTTTTCCGGAATTTGTAGAAACCCTTCGTATATTAAATAAGTTTCGTTGTCAGCGAATCTGGTTTGGCAAGAAGGAACTAAAGAAAAACGTTAACTACAAGAACAAACGTCACTATTGTTAATACATTATTGTGCAAAACATTCAATGGCTGTATGATGGAATTGTATGCTGTTTCCCATGTCATAATACAGTATTGTCAATGACAATAGACAAAGCTGTAGTATAGGATGTTAAGAACGGCAACAGGAAGGAATTTTTCAATTTTAAATAATGAATGAGATGCACTCGATAAGTTGGTTCTAACCAATTGCAGTATGCTGTGAGTGCAGAGCCTTACAAGCAAAAAACGACTTTATCATATTAACTTTTCCGATTGTGACATTTCATTTTTCATTCAAACAATTTACGATTGACTCCTCCTTTTCATGACTTCCAAGGGCAAGGTTATCATTGGTTGGAAATCGTCGGAGTCAAGCCGAAAAACTTTGCTTACTGCTCGACATTAAGGAGCGGTCTGTTTGACAAATATCCCAGAGGAAACCCTGATCTCAAGCTGCAAATTTTCACCGTTTTTGCAAAGTTTGATTTTTGGAGTGTTTGAGTTCATTGCAATAAATTACACCCGATAAATGCGAGACGCCTAGGCTGTCCGGCTAAATTCTTCACAGCACTTGTTAGCTTTCTCTAGTAGTTTTGACTTGGATAGCAAGAGCAACATTCCAGTTTAATGAGAGTGATTAACGCTCCACAAGTTGAATGCTTTAGTCCAGGGGTTCCAAACTTTCTCTGAGCATGTACCCCTTCAGCATTTCGACAGATGAACATGTTCCCATAAAGGTTGAAGGAGACGAGGGAAGTGCAAGGCTGTACCAAACTTGAACATGTTTGATCGAATTTTCTCCAAATATTTCATTACGGCTAATTATAGATATATTGAACAATAAGTATATAATGATTTTTGAAAATAATATTCACTGACATATGTATAAATTTTTGGAAATAAATAATACATAAATATATTTTGCCCTTCCATTGCTAACCTTAAATGTACCCCTTCAGATAGGCAAATGTACCCCTAGGAATGCATGAACCCCTGGTTGGGAATCCCTGCTTTAGTCCAATGCGTAGGGGACATGGTTGTGGCCTGTGCTCTCATAACTACCAGTACTTTCTTTATGTCTGAAAAGCCATGAACAGTTATGCAATGCGTCTTTGCAAACATTGTCATGCATGTATTGTGATTGCTTGCTTCACTACCGTAACTTCATCATAATGCCGCACCAAGCACCCCACGAACGCCCAGGCCTGGGGTGCACTGGTGAGAAGTTCTCACATTCTAGAAACATAGTTTTCTTTGTGTGGGGAAGTGAACAGAGCGTGGGAAGTAGACATTTTTTATTTTTTTAAGTTTTCAAAAATCTATGAGATTTTTAGGTCTTTGCAATTTTCTGACATTGCCCGAAAAGTAAATGCCCGTTGTCATTTTCGGGAGGATTTCATCGTGTTGAAGAGGCCCTTCTCAAACAGTCGCTGTTTATAAACAGGCTAGAAAGTCTATATACCGTTGTCTCGATACGACTTGGGACTTCTTATTTAGCAACAGCATAAACATCGTGATTATTTTATTTTGAGCTCTGGCTCATTGTCAAACATAGCGAGCAAACAGTGCTACCTATTGAACAACGTTGTACAAAGATACGCCACAGTTTAAAACTTTACCTGTCCAAAATGTTTCACTAACGTCAACCAAAAGGTTACTATCTCAGCGGTCCTGTAGCACTCGGAGGCTTTGAGTTATGATTACGCTTCTCAGCTAATCAGACAACGGTCGGCAAGGCNGTTTACTTCAGCTGCAGAACATATTAGTCCACACAGATATCTTTTTAACAGACATCTTTTAAGCCATATCGTTCCTTTTCTTTCTCTAAAAAAGTTTCCTTTTGGATATCCTATCTTTTACATCTTTCGAAATGAGAGTGCAGCTCTTGACAAGCAACCTGTGTGAGAGGTGAGTTCTTGCCACAATTTACCAAAAAATACCTTGAAGCTTGGACACTTGGCTGGACTGGAGCCAATAGACAAGACGTTTTATCAAAGTTGTAAAACCGCAGATTACGTTTAAAAACTACAGCTTTCGATCCCCAAACATGCATTTCGTCGCTGGCGCAACATCAAAATGAAGTAACGCAAAATGGTTCTGCACCATTCATAAACAAGAAGCTTCAAGCTGGCTGGTCTCTAACACAACAACCCTCACAAACACATTCTTGGTAAAATCCTGGTAACGATAGGCCTACGGCCACATTGTTTCTCTAACAATTTCGTCCAGTCGCACTAAAAAATTGCAAAACAACGAGGCTATCTCACTGCATGTAACTTCAGGTCCACGAAATTAATCTTCACAATACTCAAAACTTTCGTTACACCGAAAAAGCGATGTCAGTCACGTTTTTTCATTTTGGCAGAAAAACGAACCTACGAGGTGCTCATCAAACTCTTCAGTCAATAGCGTGTAACAAGTGACAGTCATGGTATTATGCTCTGCCTTTGGTGCAGAAAAACGGTGTCATTTCATCAGCCAACCATTTCGCGAGCAGAACAGCCTCACATCAAGGGAAGAAAGCTATCTGGCTACGAAGGCATTTCGCCGAACATTGAGAAAGTTTCCTTCATCCAATCTGCTTTTCATTTAAGAAAACTGACGTTCCAACCATGTATGAAACACCTTATCAAGTATACGAAGCGATTGGCATATTCGTCATGCTTATGACTTGTGGATTTTTTAAATCATGCGCTCGTTACTAACATCTACACATTTAGCCGGCAACATTTGGGCGTAAAAATTTGTTTTTCATTAACCAAGACCCCTGTTTTATATTGCAACGTGAGGAGCAATATTCTGGGAAAATGTGACGAGCTCCGCACCAAACCAGCCGGTTTGTTTGAGGCCCAGTTTTACATACTTTTGAAAGAGGCATCTGACTAAAACTGTACTTTAGTCATGAGATCAATTGGCATCATTCTTAAAGTTTCGTTTATCTGGCCAATTTGTTTTTCAGCATGTTTTCGTTTTTTACAACATCTCCGTAGACCAATTTTAGAAGTTGATTAAACCTGAAATCGCAAAACTTTCCGGGACAAATTGATTCACTTCACCGCACATCAACTCCCAGTTTGTTGCTTTCAGCTGCTCCCGTTAATCGTTCACTCATTTTTTAACTTACACTGCGTAGATAACCGCATGTGCCAATTAAAAGCTCTAGCTAGAGTTTTTTGTAGGGTTTCGAGGAATCAACCAACTGGTCTCTGCTTTCGTCTTTTTGCGATGATTCAAACTTGCACATTTTTGTATTCAAGTAACTTCACTCCATAAGTGAAACAAGCAAGGAATCAATCGTAAATCAAGCTCACTTTGGCGCGAACGAAAGTCGCAATGATGAAAGGTTGCCCAATGGAAAAAAGTCTTGAAACTAAAAACGCCTCTACTTACTTATTCATGCAAGTTTTTGCACAAAGTTTATGGTAAATGCCACAAAGTTAAGTTTAAAAAAAATAGCCACGTATTTGTTTGCGAAATTTCATGGCAAGACATGAAATCCTTTTCGCATCAAGGTGTTTCTTTTCTTGAGACACCAATGACATTAACTGTTTGCGTAAGTACAGAAAAGCTTGGACCAATTTTAACAGGTAGGTATNGAAATACGGACAGAATATTCGTAAAGACGCTGTTTTGCAAACGTGGTTGTTGGTGGCAGTTACGCTTTGCTGACCGTGACTCAGAAGTAGCTTTCGCTGTCATTGGCACGATGGATAAATACACAATTTCATGATGCCGTTCAAGAGTTTGTGGGCGACCGGCCCCTCAAAGAAGAATGTGGTGACAACTGAGATGGTAGGTTATTTCAGGAAGCTTCAAAAGCGATTTTTGTCAATAGCAGCAACTTTTCAGGAAACGGCTGTGATAGTGTCAAGTGCCCTACTCGAAATCGAGACGTATTCTTTCGAAAATTTGAATGTTCAATGGCACTTTTCGTTGTGCTGCCTTAATAGCACTTTTCCTTGTACTTGATTGATTCAACCCTAAAATTCTTTTCACCACAAGCATAGAGGTAAATTCAACTGGTTTGGAGTTGTCGTGACTATGAAAACGCAGCGCAGAGTTTTGCTGTATTTGTCCTGCGTCTGCAGATTCAGAAAAGCACCCTCGTTGAAACTCACCAGTCCTGTCGCACTAGAGCCCTTGCTCAACGGCACTTGGAGCAGCGGTGGCCAACAAATAGCTTGATATGCAGAGTAGAAAGTTCGCTCTGACTGCTTCTGCTATATTCTAAAAATCATGAAACCTCGCACTGAGAACTGGGATGCAACGCTCGAGAGCAATTTAATTACAGATCACCAGAGGCTAGCTGCTTGTGGGTGAGATTCGGGCATTTTCCTTAAAAAATTTAGAGGATTTTGTATCTTGGAAATAAAAAATTTTTTTCAAGGTTGCAGAAAATTTCTGAAATCTCCACATCCGAAGTACTTTTCCTAACTTTTGCTTTTGAATTGGTTCCAAGTATGCCTTATAGTAAGCAGTAATAGCGATGGTTACAGGCAAAAATTGGGTGATTGCCACTGCTTTATCTAAAACGTACTTACAGCTTCAAAATAAAGCTTATACTAATCACGCTGACTTCACACGTCAAGCACTTCAAGCTCTCTGTCATTAAAACGAAACAAAATACGTTCATACCTATGCTGGCTGACCGTGTGGGAGCATTACATTCGATACGGCGAAGTGGATGTTAAATCGCTTGCTACAAACACGCACTTTGCTAGAAAGCCAAACCATTTCCACCACATCTTGCTACAGTTTCTAGCTTGGTTTTACAGTTTCGTTGAATTACACCACTGACGAACAAACACTCCATCACGCAAGTTTTTTCGCAGCCGCTCCATCTATCATTCCTCTATTTAAAATCGCGAGTGGTGTAGTTCGTTGACTGCGCAAATCGACTCGTTTTCACAGTTCGAGACGTACCGCATTTCAAAGCGAAAGAACAGCGCGTCTGCGCGTGTGCAAGAAGCACATTTCAACCTTTCACATCGCTGCCGTTTTCGTGCTGCTGCAAACCACTCGTTTTGTTCAAAACATGAGTTGGTCTGCAATCGATTGCTGAGTGCCAATTAAAAAGTGACGCAACGGTTTATCAGTGAAACCGTCGTAAGACCTAACAATCGCTGCCCAGTCCGGCTTACCTACTGCTGCCACAGATTGCATCTTGAGGAATTTGCAAGGAGCCAGAGAGAAGAAATGCTGAGCGGTAGGCACTAAATCTTTTTGTCGCGTAACAACTTTACGATTAATAAGGAGACAAATGGAGCAATTGAAGTTCGTGAAGGAATCGTTTATCACAATGCACCTTGTACAAGATCAATTGGTTGATTAAATTGCAAAAAATTAAAAACAAAACAAGCAAAAATAAAAATCTCCCAGACAAGATGAAAATCTATGCACTTAGCGAAACTGACCTCGTTGTTTGCTAAATTCACGCCAGTCGCAGAACGCAACAGTCACACTGCACTTCAATCCGCCACTTGTGCCCTTTGAGGTCGGCATGCATTGCATTGGCAACAAGCAAGCGATGAATTAGTCATGCCCCGCAAGAGCAATGGCATTTCTATTAAATTCAAGTCCAAGGACATTTAGCTGAAGTGCGGTGAGCTTCCCACTTTCTTCATTCTGCTTTATTAGCTAACAAACATTTGAAAGTTTTCATTAGCAGCTATCGTATGGATTGTCATCCAAAGCCATGTGTTGCTCCGGCGAGCATGACACGCCACTTCCGTAGCGGCAAGGCATTTGCTGACAGATTTGCGTCTGGATTATTTTGGCACTACAATAACGTTCAACAACGATGCAAGACAGATTACTGACCACCTGACATCGTAGATAATAATGTATTGGCCACGTTGGCGATAAATCGTGCGCGAGCGTAATTATAAAGTGTAAACCAGCCAACGTTCTGCGATTTCCCTTGCTGGTGAAGCGGCAATTGTCACCTGTGAAAGGCGTGACAATCTAAATTTGATTTCAAAAAATTGCACGGCAGCCCTGAAGTTACTGCTTTGATTCAGTCAAGACTTCGCAGTAATTACGCATAACTACGCGTGGCGATTACGCGCAAATCCGTGCGGTGATTAAACGTTGGTTAAAATTTTTATTTTTACCCGCAACAGCTATCCGAGACTGGCAACGTCGATTTCAGTCAGATTATCGCACCGGCCGACCTCTCAAAAATAGGCCGGCAGTTCACTCACAACGACCGAATTCTCAAAACCAGTGTTTTCATGGACCAGTCGTTGCAGGAAAATCGAAGTCAAATGAACAACAGGGTGTAATGAGAGAGAGACCAACATTCTGATAATTTTATTTTAGCAAATAAATAACAATAGGTATTTACTCTTTTTTGAGCCCTACTGCCAACCTGCAACTGGGACCGAGTTGAGGCCAGCTGTTTGCAGGCCACTGACCAATAACATTACAATCCTTGTCACAGAGTGTAAACTTTTTCTGACAAATCTAAACGCAAAAGCCATCTTCATCCGCTCTTTGACCTTTCACTTTGCTGTACCGAAACGCAACCTATACTGCAACAAACATAATGACTTTTCCAGCATTAACTCTTAAAAACATTGAATCTGAGAGATTTGAGGATCTTACAGTAGGATACGGTCAACTGTTACTGTCATGGGCGCAATTAGGTGGGGGACACGGGGGACGCGTCACCCCACTTTTTCAGACAGTGAAGATATAAAATGCCATGTCCCCACACGTTTTTCTCCCTAGATTTCGTAATATATTAGTTTCACACCAAGCTGTCCCCCTCACATTTTACAACAAAACTGCGCTTATGGTTACTGTAAACATGTTTCCTGCAATTTGCTTTTTCTATAAGTACAGTAGTAATAATGTCATAGATTCCCTACGTACGCCCAATCTTTCCTGAAAGCCAGAACATTAATCACTTCCAAACTTTCGAAAATGTTTCATGCAACCTGCAAAAATAGTGGCTGTCGTGTTGCATTCATTTTGCTACAGCAATCGTGTGTTTTGTTGAAGCTTGAGGAGTGAACTTGCAAATCTACATTTCGCTGCAAAGTCGCAGTTCCTTAACCAGACTGCGGAGCAACTTTGAGGACACAGCTACAGTAAAAGGTCAGGATGTATAACTTGCTTCTGCCTGAACTTTTCTTTAGTGTCAAGCTTACTAACTAGGTTACACGAATATAAATTTCCAAGCCGATACGTTGATTAAATGAAAACTTGTTTAGGTGATACGTTGAGTTATAATAATAATAGCTAACTTTAATGCCGCTAATTGTGAGTCTCATAGGCACATTCTGAGAAAATTTCAAAGGAAGCAACAGCGAAAAAACAACAAATACAGCTCTGGAATTATTCTATTTACAACTTCTTTCTTCTTGCGCTTACTTCAACATTATTCATAATTTATGCTGCAATTCAAATAACCAAGTCTTTGTCACTTACCACGAACCACAAGAAATGATCGTTTGCAACTAGACCAACTTGCTGAGAACTAGTACTCATGGAGCTCATGTGTTACCATTACAAACAACATGGTTAGAGATGGAGATCAAGCACAGCATTGAACGCCTGATTAACTTACAATGACAACTGCATAATTTTCGAACAAGCTTCTACAATTATTGCATTTAAATACGTTTATTCCATTCCGAACAAAACTTATTAAAACTGCAAAGGTAGCGGAAAACCTGAGAAGATTTGTCAATGCAAACGTGTGACGTCACAGCTGAATGCTGTTTGGAGCAAAATCTCCGACACCAACGCGAAAAGTTGCACGACTCATCACGACGCGTTTCCTGGCTTGATAACAGTGAGAATTAGTCTGCTTGAATACCTATGAGCTGCAAAGTCTGCGTCTGCCACTCTACCATTTCGCCACATAAATGAGAACGCCAGTATCAGGACCGGGCGATTCAAAGCTTCAGCAGTCGATCTAAGAGCGTGCTACCATGTAGCTTGCCATTGTGTAGCGTTTCCTTAACGAGTTGCAGAGAACGCTTGAGTGACCTGAAACTGAAACCAATACCAAGTGCATTTTGTAGACCAAGTTATCTTGCGCATGCAAGCATGCTTCGATGAATCCTAGCTGGAAAACACTTGGTGCTTTGCTATTTATTCCTTACATTTTACAACATTGTTACAAGACTCTTCTCCTACTCGATTTTGACCACAGTTATGAAATGGACCACATTCCACTCGAGTGTTTATTTGGTTTAAATGCCCACGGCCAAGGCTTCACACAACAAATTGCTGGTAGTTGTACATGTGTTTATGTGTTTTACACACTGTTCGTCAAAATCGTTTCGCAATGCGCAGTTTTCATCGTTCCGTATGAAATTATAAAAAAAAAAACAGTACGCACACTAGTGATTCTTCATGTTCCACATGGAATGATACTAAGTCGCCCCGACAAATGAAAAGAGGACAAAAGCATTAGTAGAGTTTTATAAAACACGAAACAATCTTCGTGCCCAGCACATTGTACCAACTCGCAAATGCTTGATTTTCAAAGCGAAACGCAAAACTTCAAAGCCATCCATGCTTGTCAATTATCTGTTTAGCTCAGTGGTTCCCAACCTTTCTCTGACCAAGTGCCCCTTTAGCATTCCGAAAGATGGGCATGTACCCCTGACGTTTCTCAGGCAAAAAGGATGAGTAAAATAACAAAAATCCACTGAAATAAAGGCAGACTCCGTCTTTAAGTCTCAAAAGTAATTTGTTGAGGTTCTACAATAAATGTACCCTTTCAGATAAGCAAATGTACCCCTAGGGGTACATGTACCACAGGTTGGGAATCCCTGGTTTAGCTTGACGCAAATCGCAAAGATACTTTTAATTACGACCAAAAGCAACGTCGTTGCTCGTACAGCAAACCTTGAAACATTGCAAACAATCTGATTAAATTCTGAGGTGAACAAAAAGAGTAACCACGTGATAAAATAAAACTCCGGCAGTGGAACAGAAACGCAAACACAGCCCTGAGTGTTCAACGATTTTGTGAATCCTCGGTGTTTCACGATTTTTCATGCACTTCATGCAAAAAACAGTCTAGGCCACTTTGGTCTGAATTACGTTTCGCTGTATCGCCAACTGCTGACATTCACCAAATAGCAATTTCGCGGATTTTGCTTTTACTCAATATGCACAGTACGAAGAATTTCAGACGCTGTAAAAGACACCCATATCAACGTTTTTGTTTGCACTGCCTGCCAATCAATGCTTTCGTATTTCTAACTTAAAACTTCAAGGTTTAGCAACGGAATATTAATATCGTCGTCGTTGTTTGTTGTACCCAAGCTATCAAATGCTTTTCGCTCTCAGCTGTTGCATGAATAGGTACATAAGCACGGAAGTAGACAACTACGATATTTCTCTAAACAAGCAGAAAAATAAAGCAATGAAAATTAAGTTAGTGATTAACATAATTGCATCAAAAAGGAACTTATGCAGTACTTTGGTACAAAGTTAGTTTTCGATTTTATTAAACTGACTTTTCAAATATAGCGAAATCCCTGCGCACGCGCTGCTGAAACGTATTGGGTTATTTCAAGATACAAGGTCACGCAAACCCGAAATGCGTGTGACCTCTGAAAACCTTGCCAGTGATGAGAAGCTTTCTCATTCATGAAAAAATACTGAAGAAGCTGACATCTCTTCAAAAATTTCCTGTCAAATATCGCGAACACCGAGCAATAAACCTCTCGCCTGCCGACTACTTTTCTTGAAAATGGTGGTTGCAAATATCCAAGACCCATTTGCCAAAGAAAAAAGCGCTTCGTTCACACTGCTATACGTTTGCAGTGTTGAAGAAACCTTGGTTTGCAGGGTTCTTCACCTCCTCCACAAGCGAAGCACACTGCATCAAGACCAAGTGCTTATAAGGCCAAACAAACGAAGTACATGATAATAAGCTATGAAAATAGCCTGAAGGTGACAAGTAGTTGGATTTTGATGTCTCCACGGAGGTTCGTCAACAGTTCTACGACTCGAGCCCTTCTCACCAGGACAATTGGACATTATCCAGTGCAGAGGCGAATGAACATAGGTGGAAAAAAGACCACTACATCGACGTGGAAACTTGTTTTGATAGACGAATACTATGCCTTGCAGACCGTTGCAACCTGGATAATGTGAAGCCGTCAGCCCGTCACTGCAGTGAGATTAATCCTCAAGTACCACGCAATTATTGCCAGCCTCATCAAAGAATAGCGCTTTTTCCACTTTTTTCAACTATTTCACTCTCTCGATTCAGCACTTACGTCAGATAACGCGCATGGTAACAATCAAGAGAAACCCACGCGGTGTTACTTATGAGCCACTTACATCAGTTGCAACGTTCAATATGTTTCATAAGATGACAGTGATTGCGCGGTGCTGGTGAAGTTAGCCGTTCAGAATTCAAACTGTCGCATCGTTATTTGGAAGTTGTTTTTTACACGGTTGCTTTTCAACATATCTTACGGCCGAAACCAGTAGAAACAATCAGTGGTGGACTTAGGGTTGGGGGGCCCGAGGCAAGGCTGAAAAGGGGCCTCTGATGACGTCTACATACTCAGCCAACCGTGATAAGACTTTTTGACCAAGCCTCGGGGCCTATAGGGATACGTTCCTGAGACTGCGGCATGACTGACGTAACAGAAATGCACAAGGGTATTCATGATACACAACTTTGAAAATACAGAAAGTTGGGAAGACAAAGCTAGCAACACGCAAAAGTTAAGTGATACCAAGTTGGCATCGCCCCCCACTTCTCTAGTTTTGCGTTCCATTTCTCTGCATTCACCATCAATAAACCAGAATGTTTATAACACACTTCATACCTGAAAAATGCTTAGTTTCTTGCATTTGTTCACAGTCGTGTCCTGAAGGGACTCCATGAAACCACAGGTAACAACCAAGCAGATTCAAAATACTGAATTTATTTTAAATTTCATCCTTTCAACGTTCAGGAACATGGCATACATACATACGCACCAGCCTGAGACTTACTTTTAAAAGCTTTGAGGCTAGATGATTCAAAGCTGCCCTCATCTTGCATTGACACTACTTGTTTGTAAACTATGCAGAACTAGCCAATTATTCATCATAAACCTTTCCGAAAATATTGCTACAGAAGTGTATTATGAGAAGCTTCATTCACTGACAGTGAAAAATATTATCATTTGGTATAAATTTTTGCTCTTACTCGATAGGCTCTTTTCAGAATTTTTTGGAACAAACTTTAATCCACAGTTTTTTAAAGACATTGAAGTTGGTTTGAAGCTTTTCTTTATTTGCACATTAGAGATGCTGGTGGGGGCCCTTTGAAAGCAGACTACTTACACGCTACAGTTTCTACTGGGGGCCCTTTGAAAGTGGAGTACTTGCAAATCATCTGCTTCGGAGTAAGCTATATTATATCAGTCGATAATACGATTTTAACCAAAACTGAGGAAAATTTACGCGCGAAACACCTCGAGGGGGCCCCTTAAGAGGGGGGGGGGTTGTGGCAAGTG
>JGI24022J15233_10004247_pt1 | contig 14704 bp, 10 predicted proteins | sample Ectturendosymbi2_FD_15233 | JGI IMG/M metagenome (IMG submission 15233) | reverse complement strand
CACTGAGTTGCAGAAGAGTCTGAAAGGTTGATTTGTGAAATATATACAAAAACAAAATTTTACAAGATTTATGTAGTACAGTAACTGTTAACAAACATACTGTCAAAGACCAAAAAAGTTACTGCTGTTTTGGAAATATTTTCATTTTTGGCAATGGTTAATTAAATACAGTGTTGTACTAATTTTAACCTCGTTAACTTGATGCTCCATTTTGTACTCCCTTTTCATTGTTCAGCATCTTTCAACTTTCAAGCACTGTTTTTGCCTTTTCGGGTTTAAACACTGTAGGCAGTTCTCCTACATTCAGCATTCTGTTCTTATTGTTTTGTTATTTTAACATTCTCTTTTTATTCATGACACTGTGTTTATTCATTGTAAACAGTGTATAGTATGCTAACAACTTAGGCTAATCAAGTATTGAAATTGCTGCAATTTCAAAAGTTATAGCTCATAAATCCTGATCTTTAAGGTTTTGAAAAAAAGGTAAGGCATAAAATGCATCATATTTGTGATAATGAAGCAGAAAACAAGATTTAAAAATTTTGGAAATATTGGTATCAGCCCATGAATGGTCAATATATCAGTATTGGCCTCAAAAAAGCCATATAGGTCGATCTCTAGTTTACAATAGACTTTGCACCAATAAGGCTGGCAAACTTGTATTTTTGTACAAGTTTCTTAACTTGCCATAAGGATTAATGAAGTTGAAATAATGGTTTGAATATTGTCATTCATATTTTCTTTTATACAACAGTACTGGTGTTGTGAAATGATTTGCTTTAAGCATAATGCGTAAGTGCAAAGTAAGTTTTGAATGAAAGTTTAGCTGAATTCTAGTTGCTGTACTCGAAGAAACAAAGCATAAAAATTTATGTTAAGACAAACTCTTTAAAATTAAAAAATTGGTACTTGTTAGGTGGGCACCCTTTACACATTGAATCAAAAAATCATGATTTTTATCAACCCTGGTTTTGTCACACTGACTATTCAATTAAAAAAAAATTATATGCAGCATGTAGCTAGTAACTGTCATGTTTTCTGTTCTGGTCATGTGTGTAACTTCTCCGCATTGTTTTCAAGCAAATGGATAAAATGTTTTTGCAAACCAAGGGTTGATGCAATAACTTCAAGCTGAGTCTATAATCATTTATGGGCAAATATACTGTTTTTGCAAACTGTCTTTATGGCCACCAAGCATTTTCACAAGCCATTGCTGCATAAAGCATGCATGTGTTTTTCCACAAAAAGTATTTTTTTGGCAAAGAAAAGAAGGATACTGTTTTGGGTTAGTGGGCCATCAGCAAGATTGGATTCTTTGACAAGTGCAGCTCAAAGCTTTTTTGACAATTTTTGTATCATGGATCAGGGACGCATTCATGGAATCTGTTGATTTATTATGACAGGCTCCTGTTATTGTGCACCTAGGTAAGGTGAACCAGACTTTTTCTCTTGCACTCTATGCAGTGGATGTGATGTTTGGGCATAAGGATGAAAAGCCTTTAAAATGTATATATGAGGTTATGTGAAAAAATCAACACACGAATCTATAAAAAATCTTGCAAATATGTTGCCCAAGCTCATAAAAACTGTTCAAAACAAGTCACTTTTTGAAAACTATTGATATTACAACTAAGCATTAGAATGCTTTCCGAAAACGATATCACAAATTTTATATCAAAAAATAGATATACAGTACTTCCCTATAGGTACTCAGCATTAACGCTGGTTAAATGCAGAACGTTGGCACTGCAGGTCTCTTAGCTTTGTGATAGTGTAGCAGACATGAGCATTGGACTGGACTTGGGTTAGACTGAATTTGGACTACACTGTAATGAATTTTGTTGGATTTGGGTTGAATCTAGACTGTAACTTGCTTCAAATGTCCAAAATCAGGACAGGATTTCAACTGAGTTAATGGAAAGGAATTGCTGCGTTTTTGCTGTTAAAAAGCTGCATCATGTTAATATTTCAGACTCGATTTAGATGTGGACATTTTTTAATTTTTTGGAATATGTTTGGACTGGACTGAATTATAAAGCAACTGTATCGCTGCCTTGTCAAACGGGGCTACACAATATTCTGAAATAACCTAAATTGATGCAGTTAATTTGTGAAACGCATGTGTTTTAGAATGTGGTACGTTGTCATTGCTAGATGCAAGCAAAGCTGTATTGATTGTTATAAATTTGTGTACTTGTCAGACAAATGCAGAGCAGTTTGGTGATATTACAGTTCATCATCATGTGAGGACATATTCTCAAATTACAATCATTTTGTTTTACAGTAAGCTTTGACCTACTCTAATGTCTTTCTAAACAATACGTGTTTGTTTCTGTATAAGCTAAGATTTTACAAGTATTCAAATTTTTCTTATTTGAAAAGGGCTGCTAGCCTCAGCATGTGTCCATGCATTATTTTCTCATCGAAATAACAGTTCTGGATTGTATTTCACAAAAAGTTTTATTGGTATGAACAGTTAATGACTTTTGCAACATCCTATGAAGACTACTAATAAATCTTTTGTTTAAGGTAATCTTTGAAATGTCTGGCACTGCAAAGGTTGTATTTCTGTTGCATCCAAACAATGAATGTTCAAAGGCACAAGAATTGCATTTGTGGAAAGAGGCTGTTTTTACTGCCATCACTAAAGTTTTGATGTGCTTGGAAGATTGCCATGCTTCATGTATAAAGTGGAATATCAACAATGGTCCTGTAAGAGCTAAAAGCTGTAGTTTATGTTGGGGCTACAAATTCATTCAACGAAGTGGCATAAAGTATCATTCCTTGTGTGATTTTAAAGTTTTAAGTGCTGATCATTTGCAGTGTTTCAAAGATGAAATGAACAGTGCTTTTAATGGTGAACATGTAGATTATAGTGCACATACATTAGCAGAGAGCTTCACTGCTATTGCTCATGATTTCAAATGGGAACAACATGAAATAGTGTCACCCATTAAAGTTGTCAAGAAAGCAAGGAGTAAGCACATTCAAAATAAGCAAAAGCAAAAAAAGTCATTTTCTGATACAAGTTCTAGTTATATTCTTTCAAAGCAAAATGCACTGTTTATTGTTGGTCCATTGCCCAAAACAGAACAAGATTTGGAAACCTATTTTGAATGGACTATCAAGACGCAAGAAGAGCTGGAAAATATTTTAATGCCCAAACACTTGGCTTTGCATTTTCGAGACAAGCATGATATATGCTTTTTTTGGATTGACACTGAAAGTATGCTTCCTAGATCACATTCAGCAAGTGAAGATGTTGGATTAGTAATGATGGAAAAGTTCTTGAATAAAAATAGAGGTTGTGTCATTCCTATTTCTATGTTGGTAGACCATCACATGTTGCTCAAGAATAGTGCCGAGCCAGATGACAAAGATGTTAATCTTTTATCAAATTGCTCTGCTACATCAAACAGCAAATGTCAAGATTTTACCTCAAAATTTGTTTCTGACTCTTTTGGTATTGCTTCCAAAGCAAGACATACTTGCAACTGCTCCTCTTTTTTGCCAATATCTCTCATTCTGTCATATTATAGCACAAAGCATTCTGTGGTGGATTCTATCAAAGGAAATAAAAAAACTGCCTGTGCTAATTTATGGCTTTTGAAAAGTCATGATACCACCAACAAGTTTTGCATCAAAGTCAATATCACTGACATATTGAGATATCATGCAAATAAAGTAAAATGTCCTGATAAATGTCACACTTGCATAACAGCAACACCAAATCCTTTACTATTAAGTGTGAATGATGATGGTAGTAGTGGCATAAAATTTCTTTTGCCATCAAATGAATCCACTTTGCCTGGAAGTCACGCTGCTGCAAGCAGTGAAAATCTCAATATTTTTGTTGTTGGCAAAGTAAATCTTTCCAAGTTGCACGCTGTCAAGTTATTAGTGAACAGCAGTCTCTTTTGTGAACCTGTGGATCCATCTGGTAGTTTTTGTTACATCATGCAACAGCTTAGACAAGAAAATGCTGGTTTACTTCTTCGAACTGGAAATAGCAGTACAAAATCTGAATCTTCTGTTTCAATATGTGATGAATTTGGTTTGTTGCAACCGCTTTCAATCAATTGCTCATCAATAAGTTGGTTGAGGTATATTTGCATAGTTTTTATTTCTGCACAAAAGTTTTAAATTCAAGTGATGAATATTTACATAAAAACTGTTAGTTGAATAATTTTATTTTGAAAGTCATAGTACTTGGTTTTACATCAACATAATGGCATGTACCCTTTGACAAAATATAAGGAGTGAATCACTTTTTTAAATAGTAAATGCTTTCATTCTGAATTTAAGTGAAAACACAATTAGTATTTTTGCTACGCAATCACAAAATCGTATTCAAAAAAACTATTTTATTTGTAGTAAGCAGACCAACTTGTATTGTGATAGTTTTTGGTGCTGAGCATCATCAGACAAGAGGTTAATCATGTTGTTTTTCAACCATGTTGACGTAAAATCTATCATTTATAGCCATGCTTTCATTTTTTTCAAGGGATGAGCATTTGCAGGCTGTTTCAAACCTATTGCAATCAGAAGTTGGCAAAGATGATCCACAATCTGCTTCATTTCATTCAGTATTTCAGCAATTGTTTCAAAATTGCCTGGACACTATTTTTTCTCCGAAATCTGCCAACGAAGTGCAGGATGATCAGCAGTCAGGTATTTATTGGTTTCTGTTACATGCTTTTAGTAACCTGAAATTCTTGTTCTATATATATTTTTTTCTCTATTTTAGAGTATTGTAAAAAATTTGAACCATACATGCTGGAATCATGGTATGCTGCAGCATCAACTTCTCCACCTTTTTCAGAAGTTTGTGAAGAAATAAAGAGGTGAGAATTGTATGACACCAAAAGCAGTGATCATGTGAATAAATTCAAAATCCATATTAAGCTTTTTCAGCTACATGGATCTGGGTTTCAAGTGCACAAACACCATTTTCATTCTACCAGTGTGGAACTTACTCAAGTTTGTGTACCTGGTTTTATTTCAGATATTGGTAACTCAGATGAAGCACTGATTTTCATTGCTTTCCAAAACTTGTAGTTCTTATTGCACAATTTTCAAAACTCTACAACACTAATAACTTCAGCTAATCTGCAGATTTTCTTGTGACTCTCAATTAGTTACTGGCTATGACATTTTCCTTTTATCACTTCAGAAGAAAAAAAAGATATCTGAAAACTGCAGTGGTGCCCGTATACTGAGCAGTTATATAGATTTGATCTAAATTCTGCACTTGCTTTTTGTTGCTGAGATCGGTCATTTGTCCTAACAGTATTATAATAGTATTAAAACTCTCTAAAAAAGTAATATTGAAACTCGCTATGACAGTGTTCACTAGACAATATTTTTAGACATTATGACTGAATTGGTTTAATGTTTTTTAAGAAAATAATTTCGGTCTGTGACCAAAACAAACTGGATTCTGCATGCTAAGGATGTGTCAAAGTTCCATTCTGGGTAGAAAGCAGGATTTCCTTTCATTTCTGCTTCTGGCTGGAAATGAGTTAATTTCAACCACTTTATTAAGATTTTTCTTAGTTACCTAGTTTTTCCTGTCAGCGACCGCTTTTTGTAATGTAACATAGTGGCTCACAGAATGTGTTTGTTTTAGCATAGGATCATTGATATAAAACAAATATGTTAAGCTTTTACAACTTTTACAAAAGCCTTTTACAACTAAGCTTGTCCAAATTTTATTGATAAAACCAATCCAGTTTCATATCCCTTGCAATGTCCATGTTTCCACAGTACAAGGTACACTTGTATTACTCCATTCCACATTTTCATTCAAACACATTCCGCAAGTTAATTTTGTATTTATGGTTTTTGTGGGACTGAACTTAACAAAACTAAAAACTGATTATTGCAAAACATGGCGAACTGTTGCTTGCAGTACACTGAGTTGTCTTGAGATGATGAAGCAATAAAGTTTTAGCAATAAACCTAATAAAGCAATAAACCTATAATGTAAAGACAAATAAAACAAAGAAAAGTGGGCACAGTGGGACAAATGTTTAACAAGTAGTAGACAGCAAAATGTTTTTTTCAGCAAGTCTAATTAATGGCTGTACGTCTAATATGCCACAATATCGTTGCAATTTTAAAGACTCCCAATATTTTTTTCATTGACTAACTGTGATTCAAAAGTCACTTGATGTATAAAACTGATGACACGTACANAAATGTGAAAGCCTATAAATCCAAGCTGGTTTAATTCTCCATGCATATCTAAACAAGTCATTCGTAAATTTCCCTACACTAGCNCAGCTGAAATACAAATAAATGCAGTAAGTCACTGGGCAACCTGCAAAGAGAATTCTGTTGTTGGTTTTCCAATTTAAAAAACAGACTTGTTGTTTCAGTTTATGGCCCATGCCTTGTCACAAAACCCTGAAGCAACACCACAGGAGCTGCAAATAGCAACAGTCAATCTTCAGTCTGACACTGTTGTAAAGCTTGTTGGACATGTATTTTTGTTTTTACTAAATTGTTTATTTATTGACTGTGTGTTATCGATACGAGTAGGCTAAGCAGCATAGGCTTAGGTGGCAATGGAAGCTTAAGCGAATCCCTGCTGTGTAGAAAACTTACAGGCGCGCAAATTTCATGGTTAGCTTTGTGGCACCAGTGGTTTGAGGCCTCTGGTTACAACGATCATAATGTGTGACGTTCGGAAGAATTGCGATTTTCAGGATCTCATTTTGCACTATTATATTTGTTGTAATTATCGTATGCCATCTATCTTTTAGTACAAGTGTGCTTCATGCAGCGTGTCGTTTGATGCCTTCGAATTTCCTACAAGCAGTTATTTAGCTTCCTTGTAGCATGTTTTCCCAATGCAAATACTACCCCTCATGCCGTATAATGGTGCTTTGTCTTGAAATTGGTAAAGGAACCACTGGCATTTGTTTTGATTGGATGATGAATTGTGTGTCCTTCACGCACACTTTCCATTTTCAGAAATAACATGAAGCAGAACACCGCTGTGAAGCTTAAGAAATATGAAGATCTAGTTCTGTCGGAGTTGCAAGCGTGCTACAAGGAACCGTCTCTTTGCAAAGCTTCTGGTCAAGTTAGTTGAATTTTACTCCCCATGCTTTACATCACACAGTGTCTTACAACCGTACTTTGCTTTTCAATCGTCTGTTAAATGATGCAACTTGCGTTTTGATTGTTTTCAGTTTTCTGGATCATCTTCAAACACACCGAAGGAAACCGATGTTATCAACGGTAGGTGTCCTTCCTTGCTCGAACGAGCTTAGTATGTGATAGCAATGAACCGTTAATTGTTTTGTATGGCTTAATCTTCAAGAGCTTGGAAATAGATATATCACTCTTTTCACCACTGTGCCTAATGAATTTGTTTTTGACCATTTTCTTTACCAATTGGAAAAAGTGCAACTGTCATTCAGGTGTTTTTTGCTCTTCATAACTACATTTTGGGCACTGCTCAATGTTTCTTGGATCAAACCAGCATTACGGCCCTTCGTATAGTTGGAGGGAACATCACACCCTCGTTAGACCGGATCGAATTTCTATAATATGAAATTTCTAAGTAATAATTGGCTTTTTCCGTGTCCACAGTATGAGCATTGTACAAAGATGAAACAATCCAAGTTTCAAAACTGCATTCACGTTTTTACTAAAATTGTTGTTCTTAAATTGGTACTGTTGTAAGGAATATCTTTTCTAATATGGCTCCTACTTGGTTGGCAATGCGCCACTGGTTATTGCTGTGACAATCTTTGGCTTAGGCGAGAAAGGAAATACTTCGCTCACGCGAGTTGTTCTTTGTAGGGTGTGCAAGCACAGGCGATGTGGTGGAAGCTCTTCTTTCTCAGTACAGGCAGAGTCTCGAAATATTTCCGGCTGATGCGTGGGTTCTTTCTGATATGGCCAAGAAAATGATGGAAATAACTAAAACCTACGTTGAACGGCAAGGTTCGTTGCTCTTTATATTGTTGCGATCGGTGAGCCCGAGTGGCAAGTGCGCAAAGCTTTACAGCAGTGGTGCTCAAACCGTGGCCCGCAAGGCCCTCTGGAGTGGCCCACGAAGCAATTTTCATTGGAAAGAAAACTTGACACTTTAATCATTTAAGATAATTTTTTGGAGAATTTTTACTGAGATTAGTAATTCTTGTGGCCCGCGAAGGGTTTCTGAAAGACAAATGTGGCACACGAACCAAAAAGTTTGAGCACCACTGCTTTACACTGTGGCTGCAAGCAACAATGGAGATCACACGCCACAATCACTTTCCATGTACACTAGTTATTACGTTCAATCGTTCACATGTTAGTATCAGTAGAGATTACACGCCACAAGATAAAAAGTTTGTTTGATGAGCGTTTGTCATATTGAATCGGAACAATCTGATTTTCGTTGAACTGATGGTGTTTTGTGAAATTTTCTACCAGAATTTTTTTCGAAGTGTTTTTCCTCAGCGCACCACTCTTTAAGTTTGTATCTTCAGTAGTTTTCTTCGCTCATCAATGTTCAAAAGTTCTTTTCGCTATGTCGTCGCTGCAGGGTTACGATATTGTAACAGACTATGCAGACTTGCTTCTGATATGGGACAGGTCGAGTATGTTGGCGAATCCTACATTTGCACACATTTTACACGGCCAAACTATACAGAAAACGAAGATTTTTACTACTGTAGAAAGCTCTCCATAAAGATAGCACCCAGAAAAGGTGTAAAACGAGAACTTGTGTCAAGCAACTGTTTCAAGAGCAGCGGTGAAACGAAAAGTCGTTTCCGACTTTCCGTCTCGAGTGAATGAATGGCGATAAACGTCAATTCAGGTCAATTCGATTCATACACTGGTCACAACCTTTCACCCAGGCATCCACTTCTGGTACTTTATTTATCATGCAGATGCTTTGNCCGTCCTTGACTACAAAAATTGTTTTAACTGTTCTGCCGCAGACGCCATTCTCGAAAGCGTTAAATCTTTATCCATAACTGTCTCAGGGCCACATGAGGATATCTTGAGTTGGTTGGGTCCCACGCCAATACATCTCCACCATCGGTTTCATATTCCTATTGCATTTCGTATCACACTTGTTGGACCTTACCCTTCTTCCCTTTCTGTCTTTGCTTCAAAAAGTTTTTAAAAGCTTTCCTACTATTTATCGCATTTTACTCAGTGTATCGCTACCCCCACGCAAAATTGAGTCCCTCAATGATCATTTTTTCAAAAATTGCCGAAGTTTGATTTCCTGCGCACCGTTACGCAACTGCAATCTTGTGCATGCTGCGTTTAAGCCAAAGTAAACTCAACATCGATGGCACTATAATCGAATGTGCCAATGTGGTGCTGTAAAGACCGAACACTATACGTTCTTTAAATACCATTTAACTTACATCTCCCGTTAATTCCGATTATCAAGACGATTCTTGTAGATGAAGGTTTCATTTCCAGTTCAGTGAATAAGACCTTAGGTTTCCAAGATCTAATCAAAATACTACCATTCGGGTATCCCGGGACCCACCAGTGGTCCTGAAACGCCGACATTTCTCAATAGACCTAACCGGTTTTTGTTGTTCCTGATTTTTTTCTTGTCTTTTTGCGTGTCTGTTCATGTGCATATGGTTATTGTTTTCGTTTTTTTTTTCTTTTCATCTTTCTCCTTTTTTGTTCTTCTTCAGATATAACTTTGCAGAATATAATGTTGAAATAAGCCAACGATAATCTCAGGCCCTGGCCGACCCTCACTGGCATCCCTGCAACAAACAAACAAACACAGACGGGGCAACAACTGCCACTCGTTTTAAACGCGATTTTGCAGTTCGTAGTCGAATTGAATCCAAACAAGTTGAAACAATTGAAGTAGCTTGTGGATCATGTTGTTTCAAAGGTTTATTCTAATGAAACGGAACCCAAAAGCACTGAGTCATTGGAAAATGCTGTTTAAGTCAAAGTCGAGTCATTGATTTGAGTCGAAACATGGCTGTTAATTGCACAACTTGTTGATTTGTATGTCGTCGCACTGGGGTTGCTGGATATCCGAGACTGCGTCAATTATCCGGTAAATATCCTTCAAAAGAAAGAGATACCAGAAGAGAAGACAATCAAACATTTTATTGCTGTGTATCTAAAAATCCAGGTTGGTAATAGATCAACCAACGAAATTGTTGATGTAGGTGAAGTTCACATGTCTCGTTCGCATGTGTTGGTGGCTTCAGCATCGCATGCTGTGAAAGGTTTTGGTCAATGTCCAAGCAGACATGTACACCGTTTGTGAGATGTTCTTTCTCTTTTATCACTCTTCGTGTTTTAACCTCATTTCAGTTCATCTCGTGTTTGATATCGAATACCTCGTTTTTTCTTGTGGCATTCCTGAGCGTTTATCCTGTTTCATGTATAATCCTTCCCGCAGGTGTCAGTGCGATTGCTGACGTATGCAAGATGTTACATCAAAAGGTTTTTCTTCGTGCAGCGGTGATACGAAGTCGAAACATGACTGCAGAACGGAAGCGAACTGAGTAAGGAATTGTTTGGCGTAAAATTGCAAAAACCGTATCTCTGACTGCACGACCTAACCTTGTGCTTGCGTTGCATAGGGAAATATATCAAGACGCACACGCATTTTTTTCATCTGCTTTTTTAGGTTGATCTTTATAATCAAGTTTGTGTCATTGACGTTGGTCATCGTTCCGCGTGATCACTTTCTAAACAAGGAGTCCTGAACAGGGAATGATACTTGGTGTAAAGATGTGAAACAAAGAAATTATGTAACTGGCGCGGCCGCCACGCGTAACACTGATTTGTTGAGCCGATGTGCAGAGCCACCTTCACCACCCCTCTTCTCTGCAGGTGCCAGCTCCAAATCCTGTTGCGTGTAGAATGGGCTGTTTTTAAACTTTCCGCTCCGGATGTATGTGAAGACGATTACGTTATGAATGAAGCGTCGTCCATCATTGACCTTCTTCGCCTTGTCTCTGTTTCCGAAAGCTTGACAACTATGAAGTCGTTTTTGAAGGATTGTCTGTTGTCCAAGTAAGACTTCGCGTTATGTAAAAAGAAAAAATGCAATGCCAGGGTGCAGTCATGCACTGAGTTCAGAATCACCTTCTGAAGTGAATTTAATAACGTGAGTTTTTTGTATAGTACTTCAGAAATGAAATTTTAACTTTTTCTTATTTCCATTTCTGATTTTTCATGGTACCAATGGCAATCACAACAAGCTAGAATGAGGTCTAGTTAATTATATCCAACTAATGTGTCAACATTTTGAACCATCCTTTTGACCTGATTGTGTGGTGTACCGCCACAGACAAGTCGGTAAAAAAAAGAAATTTATTCTTTTTCTGCTGCTCGCCCTTACCGAATTAGCACTGAGCTTCTTCTGCCCAATAAAGGACCAAACCGCCACCGTGAGCATGTCGCGCATGTTGATAAGGAAGTCGTTTTCTGACCAGCGGTGTCCGATTCTACGCAGGTATTCATCATCCTGCGGGAAGATTTTATACGAGGTTTACAGTGACCTGATGCTGCCGATCCCCGACGAACTTCAGCAATATGACGCAGACAAACCTGGAGACGACAGTGTTTTTGCACCCGGGTCTGCGAACGATGTCCCGAGCCTGGGTCCATTTTCCGCACTGAGTTCTATCGGTAGTCGAGGTTCAACCGAATCTCCTGATCTGAACAAGTACGACATTATTGTTAGTTTTGTCGCTTGTCTGCCCCAAAGGTGGTGAACAAAAAGTCGTAATTTGTAGATGTTGGCTCTTGGTCAATAGTGTTGAGAAAAAACAGGCGTTTTACTTCTCATCCTTCAAATTGTTTTTCTTTACCTCGCAAAAAACGTATTTTTTCAACCGCCTCCCTTCAGAAACGCATGAGGCACAAAACCTGGCGTTCTAGATATCCCTGACAAAACCTTTTCTTCCAGCAGATCAGTGTATACGACGTGTAGAAGTGGGGTTTTAAGTTCAGTGTATTGATAAACAGAACCCTTTGATGACTAATTTGTAATGCGAGACAACACTTATTTGTTCGAAGATCGCAATGTTTTCTTAAAGCTGATCGGTCGTCAGATCACGCTAATCGAAGGAGTTCATGTTGACTACATTACTGGGTGTTTTATGTGCTTTTTTCTGCTTTACTTCGTAACCCATATCCCTGTAGCAAGTTAGCGCGTTTTTTGGTCGTGCTGATCTCGCCAGGAGCCGCATGCGTTGCCCTTCCTTTCTTCATCTTTTGTTTGATAAACCGCTGGGCAAATGTTCGAAGCTAGAGATTCGACGTTCTCAGTATCAGCAGGTCTTTTCTTAGCACAGCAAATATCTTATCACGCTTGAAATCGCAGACTACACGGAATGTTTGCCTGCTGTTGATGCATCGCCCAGTAATAAGCAATGTGGCTCTTTTCTGATGACTGCGACAATAAGATTTTTGCCGGGCGATGCTTGGGAAGTTGCTGGAAAAACACTGACTTTTCAATAAACGGCAAATTTCTTTTGACTGTTTCGTTGTTCACGTGGTAATGCAATGCTCAGTGTGTAGTGCTTGATGTTTTTTATTTAACCACCAACAGAAGCAGTGCTTTGATCAGTGCAGTGTTATCTGCTGTGGAAATTGAAGAAACATAATTATCCGTCCATTTTAGCAGATTTCTTTACTTTTCTCCTCAGTGGGCGAAAGTAGTGCATAAGCTGGCAGTGTGAAGTTTTGTTGGAATTAGACCAAAATTCTTAGTACAAGAGACACTAGCCCAAAAGTAGTTTGTGATATTTCGTAGATTGGGTTAAAATTTAACATTTGAAAATTCATCGAAATATTGTTTTCAAGTTTAATTTCAAAGCTTGTCTCAGCACAATAATTCAAATTCGCATCGCTCTCAGCGTATCCTTTTGATGCACAGTGCCACTTGCTGTCGCCGTTATTGAACCTCCCGCAGGGGAATGTATTGCATTCCTACCACGACGTTGGCGCTATTCGTTTGCTTACACCAGTTGCCTGACCATCTTCAGGAGCAGTTATGATCTGGTTTTCAGGCAGATTCGCTCGCGTCCCACGTCACGTATCAGACGCATCAACTCGCGTCAGATCATTGTGCCGGAAACTGCCAAGGCTGGTGATGTTAAGAGATCAAGGTTGGTCAATATTTGAAAGTTTTATTTTGAAAACTTGGTTCTGCAAGTTGCCATTCCAGGTTTGGTGTTTGTCCTTTTCCCGTTTCCTCTGTTCTTTAGGTCGTATTTCCACCCATAGCCAAAGTTTTTCTATTCGAACATTATGTTTGTAAGAGATCACAAGATCAAACACTTGGAAACTCGTGATGTTTTTTTGTTGTTTTTTTTAATCCAAAAACATGTTGCTTCGAACATATTCTGCGATTCTCGATCAGAAACATTGAAGTTAAAACATACCATGCAGATCAAAAACGCTGGATTCGGTCAAATCAAGATTGTTCTCGTCGACTAGGTTGGAAGACACTCGCAAGCACATCCCCGACCAGGAGAGAAGAATTGTCACTAGGAGCAGCGCTAAAAAGGCCAACCAGTCTCAGAACGCAAGAGGTCGATTTTTCTTTTTAGGTTGCCTGGGATGTGTTCCCTGCTCGTCAGCGCAGCATTTTTTATCCTTGCACAGTTATTAAGCGGTTCACCACATAAACTCCTTCGCTTCGCCGAAAGCATCGAACATTTTACATCGCAACTTCTCGGTTTTTCGATACGTNCTTACACATGAGCACTGATTTGTGCGTTAAAGCATCTGCAGTCAGTGGATCGTGAAGTGTTGAGTCAGTGGTTCTTAAGCTTTCCAACCCAGGACCCCTCGTCTTCGCCACCTTCAGGGGGTGCATGATCAAAGAACGAACACTACTGTGATAAGGCGGATAAGTGGTTTACTTTGGCATTCCTTCTGGGAACACCCAGATTTTTTCACTGGGTCCCTGGGTACCCCGTTAAAAAACACTGTGTTGGGTGATCATTAAGAAAGTTGAGGAAGAGTAAAAGTCGGCAATGCACGCGTGTGCGCATGTCTCAAGTCGCTTGCTGCTGCACATTCAGGTCTCCTCTTTTTTGTGAGCCTGAAGTTTCCTGTGTACTTTGGGGCACATTTTAACCAAACATGGCCCAGACCGCCAACAGCTCTGTTGTGTTTGGCGTAAAAAGTTATCTCATTATGCTGTGGTCCGGTAACATTACGAAACGTCCTTTACAGTTGTCGTCGCTGCAGAAGCTTTGCTAAAGCAGCGTTTCCAGATATTTGTGAACCGATTGATTGTCTCAAACAAATTAAGTGGCCATTATTGTGCGTTTAGTCCGATCGTTGCGAAAACGCAGTTCTTGTCTTTTAGATGAGAGAGATGTTGGCAGAGTGAGACGTGACTTGTTCGCTTCCCCCTCAAAGGCAACTCGGAATAAAGCGAAAAGTTCTACAGATCATGCGAAGGCAACCCCCAGTAAGGCTCGACAAGGTAAGTGTAATTTGACGGTGATTTTCGTGCGTAAGTTCCCAGGTTACCTTCTTACATTGTACAGAATTTTTGTTTTTCTTATTCCGCTTGAACTTGATCAAGATGTTATTGTGAGGCGACGAACTATTATCGTAGAAAACATGCGTTGTCGTTATTCTTGGCATAGACTTTCAACGCGAATGGACAGTATCATTCAACCGCGTGGTCGTGTTTCTCGCGTGTGTCTGCTTTGGTGATTGGCCGAGTAACATC
>JGI24022J15233_10004244_pt1 | contig 14707 bp, 15 predicted proteins | sample Ectturendosymbi2_FD_15233 | JGI IMG/M metagenome (IMG submission 15233) | reverse complement strand
GCTTTCACAATGCGCTGCTTTCGTGCCTTTTTCTGTCGTGACGTGCTGACTAGCAACTAGATTGCGACATGGCAACCTCGATTCCAGGCTCGACGCCCTTGGCGCAAGAACAAACCTCGCGGGGTTTCTTGCCTTAACTACCGTGCAATTATGGCATCCGGGTATTTTAAGTAAGCTTTCTCTTTTCCGACGATGCATTGTCACGGGCTGGGAAAATCGGTACTGCATAATTTCTGCCTTTGCTTTGATGAAGGTCGGCTTTGCGGCCGCTGAGAAATGTTGGCAGGTTTTTAACGTTTTGTTTTCACCGATGTTCAGAAAGATTTTTTAGACAATAACTCGCTTCTTTGCAACTGAAGCCTGCATTTTGTCGCCTCCTCGTTTGACAACAGACTGCAAAACCAAAACTTGCTGCTTGCGACGCAGCAGAGCAGACGCCAACAGGGTCGGCGACGGCTCTTGCTGCCCCTGTTGGACGCCAATGAAAGCGACAGCGTTGGTTCCGCGCCTGGCTATTGTTTAATTCTTCGCGTACGCCTTTACAATGCTACCGGTAGTTTCGCACTCTTGAAGGAGCCGTGTCTGATTGAAACATGTTGTTATACGCAACTGATGCTGTTGCTTCCAAAAAAGGGAAAGACTCTGTTGACTCAGCTGGACCGCCTGCCCCAATATAATACATCGCGTGGCACGCACGAGGTCTTTAGTATGCGATGTAACATATCGTGTCGCACGCTCGAGATCTTTAACGTGTGACATCCGGTTGCTGTTTATTGCGCTCAAACGCTTCAAACTTCACCGCAGGCCTAACAAACACAACTACCGCAGGACGTTTATTTCCTCACAAACATTTTGCCTTCCAGGCGATTTACGAGCGAGCGTTTTCTTGGATCGTCGGTCGAATCAACGACATCATCGAAGTAAAGCAAGACATCACCAGGTGACCATTGTCTGAAAATATGTCACGCCGATGAATTCGACCGCTGCGCATCAATATCTATATGTTAAGGCTGTATGACTGTTGTTCAAGTAAACGTCAGCATGCTGACGTGTTTGATATTTGAAGTAAATGTCGCTGAGTTATTGTGGTTGGTGTCCAAAGAAATGTTAAGGCGGTTAAGTACAACATATTTTAACGTCGTTCTTATGAAAATCTTGGAAAAATTAACATTCAGAGGATTCTTGTACGTTCTTGTGTGACGCAACAAAAGCCTGTCAACGTAATTCGTTCATAATCCATGCAGCAACTTTATTTAAATGTTTGCGCCGGCTGTTGCTGAGCTTATCGCAGCCGGCCATAAGTTTGCGGTTTATGATTACTTTCCCAGAATGTCTGGAACATTAAACCACGTTTCGATCCCTCTGTTCGTTTCTGTCGTCACAATCAACAGTGCTAGAATAAAATGTTGTTGCGCCAGTAACAAGCGCACGGCTCCTTGACGACCAACATAACAACTGCCTGTCCGCATTTTTCAAACGACGCAGGTACGGAAAGAGCACGTTGATTGGCGTGCTCGACATTTACGGATTCGAGATATTTGACGACAACAGCTTCGAACAGTTCTGCATCAACTACTGCAACGAGAAGCTCCAGCAGCTCTTTATCGAGCTCGTGCTGAAGCAGGTACGGCGCGAACCTCATAACTCCCGGCCCTGGTCAACGGTCTGTGGATGCAGTAGCGAAAGTTTACCTTTTTTGCTTTTCTCATTTTTCTCTGTTATTTGCCACTTTTTTCCGACTCTTCCCAAACAGCCGGTCGCGGTCTGCCGAGGTATCGGCCGTGGTTCAGAACTGCAAGGTTTTGCAAGTCTCTAGAATTGCGATTGAGGAAGCAAGAGTACAGCGTGGTTCAGTAATCTGATCCAGAACCGCAGTTGCTCTAATCGCCTGTCGTGTTTTATTCCAACGATCTTCATTGGTGTGGGGGTATCGTGGCTGCCACCCACACGTCCATAGGCGTGGCCAGTGGGCCATTCCCCCAATTTTTAGCATATGTAGTCTTCTGTGCTTTGAGAAACGGCGTCCTGAACAGAAATACTGTTGCTCGCCGAAAGTCAGACATTTGTATTTTGGGCTGGTACGTCACTGCTCATGTCGTGGGGTCATAACCCGCAAAAGCTTCACAGCATAAATTTAACATCTGCCAACAGGTGAACTGTTTGGAGCCAGTTTAGGTATAGTCGCTGGAAAAAGCAAGAAGTTTCAGAAAAGACCGACTACCGATCTGTTTAATTCTATAAGGTGGATGGGCAGTTTATTTGTTTGCGTAAGCCCTCTCATTGAGATAAATCTTGGGCGATGCAACCAATCTCCAGTTAGACTCCAGAAATGAGCTGAGGACAGCGTAGTTTTTGTGAAGATCTTACTTTTTTATTAAATGTGGACCTAAGCGAAAATAATTTGCGCATACAATACATAGCTATGATGTTTAGTCAGTAGTAAAAAGTACGCGTTGTGTTTAATCAGTATGTTGCGTCCCATGACGGCGTAATGATCAGTTCTATTCAGCGTGGCCTTTTTGTGACAGTTGCAGCTTGGGTGGATTAATCATTGCTTCATCGTTTAAACTCCACTGCTTTGTTAGCTTTTGCCTCTGGTACTACCTGAAGGGAATTATGTGTATCAGGAACAGCCTATTTACGCAATGCCAAGCTGCTATGCCCACCAACTGCGCACTATTACGCGCATTCTTAAGTATGAAAGCGTAACAGGATGAAACTCACGCTTCGAAAAATGCGGTTACTAACGTTCCTAACAAAATTGATCAGGGAGATTGCGCAAAGGCGGTGTCTGTTCTTTCGCGCCTGGGTTGTTATAAAAGTAGATAAAATAATTTTTAACCGCTCTAGTGACTCGAAACGTTAGTCTCCCGCTTCGGATTGTGCTGACGTGAAATTTCGTTGCCCATATTATACCTCGTTCTCAAAACAAACCTCATTTTCCATGAAATAAATCTCGATTCCAAAATAAATGTTGTTGCAACCTCTCGGTTGACGTTGCGTCGAATGTGTGATTCACAACGAACGGGATGTGCGCGAAGAACAACACCCATGTATATGTGGCGCGAACAAGCAAGAAGACAGTGATCATGGCATGTGATCTCTATAGTTGCTTGCTGCCACAGTGTGAAGCTTTGCGCACTTGCCGCTCGGGCTGTACGAGCATCGCAACAACGTCATTTCTAAAATTAGTCTCATTTCCAAAATAAGCTCGTTTGCAAACGAGCGTGTTCCCAAAACGAGCCAAGGATGTGTTTTTCAAGGATGAACTCTCGTTCCCAAGCAGCACCGTCGAATCCTCGGCATCCGTCCGCAAGATCGCAGCTGTGCAAATTTTTATCTGTCGCAGGAACAAGAGGAATACTTGCGCGAGGGCATCACTTGGCAGAACATCGACTACTTCAACAACCGCATCATCTGCGACCTGGTCGAGCAGCCGCACAAGGGCATCATCGCCATACTCGACGAAGCGTGTCTGAACGTTGGCACGGTAACCGATCAGATGTTCTTGGAAGCGATGGACAAGAAGCTCAAAGACCACAACCACTACAGCAGCAGGAGGGTGCGAGCAACGCTTGGACTTTAGCCGTGTTCTTGTTACTGGCAGTCTTGCTTTCGACATGACATTGGTTCTCAGCTGCGTTTTCGCGGCTATTCAGGTGTAGATCTTTGCGTGGGCGACGCCTGAAACAAAGTATTCACATTGGTCATGTTCTGCACATCGCTTAATGACGTAGGAAAAGTTTGCACGTCATGAGACGTGGGATAATGACGTAGGAAAAGTTTGCACGTCACGAGACGTGGGATAGACAACGTGAACGCACAGTCGATTCACTTTCCGGTAATGCCACAGTGTTCTGCTTCATCACCTATAAAAAAAAGTGATTGCCAACTGATTGTGCTTGTTTCTTTTTTTTGAACGCTCTCGCAGCGAAAATCTATACGCCTGGAAATTACGGGGTGTTGAACGTGTTGCTGATTGGTTTGAACGTCAAGCACGTGAGTTGGTAGGGGTGTTGATAGGACTGACGTTACGTTATTTCTCTGCGTCCGGAGGCGCCGCGCAATTAATCCTCGACCAACAGCTGACAACACGACCTCACCAGAAGGCGTGGCCGCGATCAAGAAACGCTCGCAGCAGAAAACACCTGTAACTTCAGTGTTCTGTGACGTCGCGTCACACAGCGCCAACAGGAATTCATCTCGCTCCGTGGTTCCCAAACTTGTTCGAACCGTTGCCCAAATCAAGGAAGCGATTCTGTCTTATTACCCTCAATAAAACTTTTTCGTATTTCAGGTCGAAAATTTCTTTTGCAGTGACCACTCACAATACCGAGCAACATTGTGATTTTGGTTCCGTGTTACCCATCGAAGTATCGCATATTACCCCTGGGGGGTAATTTACCCCCAGTTTGGGAACCACTGATCTATCTATATGAGGCGCAGTACATCACAGCCAACAAGAGTGCACCTGGTCGAGCGGGGAATCTCTCATTGGTTGCGCTGCTGAAACATCCCGAGTCCTGCATCCTGAGTTCGCGTCCCCAAAAAGACACCCACCCAGTGCGCTTTTCCTGCGCACTGTGTTTGACGTATGCAAAAAGCTTTTGAATAGTAGCGGAATAATAATAAGAACGCACAAACGAAGCTTTCCTGTCAGTTTCTGTGGAATCGGTATGTGTTTATTATTGCACGTTGTTATCTACGACTTGTTTTTCGGTGTCAAGCTATCATTAAAACAACGAGGTCCTGTGTCATTCGTTCAGGTCAATCCGAAGGGGAAAGATCTCGAACACGATCGCGACTTCCGCATCATGCATTACGCCGGCAACGTCACTTATGACGTAAACGGCTTCATGGAGAAGAACAAAGACCAGCTGTTTCAAGATTTTAAGCGGCTGCTTTACAAAAGGTATTTTGCTCGAGCTTTCCGCGGAGCGATGCCTCGATTTCTTTGTGCTGGTCTTACTGTTTAAACTGAACCATAGAGCAGGGGTGGGCCAACTACAGCCCGCTGAACATTTTTGCGGCCCTCGGATGCACAATGCACACTTTTGCACAAAATAAAACACGTTTTGACAAAATGAATTATGGTAATACAAAACACAAGAAACATGTTATAACATACCATCCTCATCGTAAAATGAACAACTAAGTTTAAATATTAAAAACATAAAGTTATTTAAAATTAAATATATTAAAATATTATATTTTAAAAATGTATGATTGTTGAAGCTGGTCCTTTGCTGGGTACTGACAGAATAATGTGGCCCTCACTGAAAAGCGTTCATCCATTTCAGGCCTAGAGGATAGTGCAGTACTTCCAGGCTAATAGTGTAAGTTACAGGATGTTGCCGCCATTTTCTTCGATGAAATTTCAAAAAACACAATAAACAACAATTACTGTATTTGTTTTTTGAAACGAATTCATTGTTTAGAAAAAAACACAACTTAGTATTCCGCTTGTGCATTTGAAAGTCAAACTGTGATGTGAGTCACGGGTCAGTGACGTTGGCGCACGTGACCAACGTTTCCTGCACGTCAAGCGTTCTGTGCACGAGGTGGTAAGTTCGTGCTACTTTGAATTGATCGCACACACGGGTTTGACGGTCTTGAATTACCTGGAAATGAAGAAACCTTAAGATTGTGTTTCGCGACCACTTCTTCTTAAAAGACACGTTCATTTTGGGCTTGTTTTACAGCAATGTTACCGATTTTTCCGTTGCTTTCACCCCAAAAGGTTATTTGCATAATATTAATGTATTTCGCATTTTTCGTAACACTTTTTTAGTCGGCTACTTTTGTTTTCCAACGCCGCTCGCTATGGTTTCACTACAAATCGCTTACCGTTGCAGCAAGAACAAGGTGATATCGGACATGTGGCCAGAAGGGGCCCAAAGTGTCCGAGAAGTGACAAAGAGGCCTCTGACCGCCGGAACACTTTTCAAAACCTCGATGATTCAACTTGTAGAGAAATTGCAGTCAAAGGTGAGATGATTTCAGGGCGGTTGGTAAAAAGTCGGGTTGATTCACAACTCAACGTGCTGTACTTTCAAAGCAAATACCTTCAGTAAACGCGGCTATCAACCTTATCCGTGGATCTAGCCTTGACGTGTTGGAAAACAGTCGAGAAACGGTATATTAGGTTTACAGAATGCTGTGTGGGAGAGGGTAAGGATTCGGGAAAGAGAATGTCTCGTTTTCGGGAAAGCCCCGTTTTCAGAAAAGGTTCAAAGAGTCGCGATGGTCATTACTCGGCGGGCAGCTGTTCCCGATTGGCCAGCCGTTTCGAATCGAACGCTATAATCCAGCCAATTGCAGCGTTAGCTTTGGTTGCTTGATTGCTTTGGCTTTGGAAGTAAAAAGTTGCAAAGAGACTTTTGTGCCAAAACAATTGGGAAAGATTTCCACCACTTATACAGTTGACGCTAATTTCCAAGTTCAATCTCGACCAATAGTCTTTGATCAGTGACCGCGCCAAAAAGGCTCACACAGCTTAGTCGATGAAACGAATAAAAAGCCCAACCCGTGGTACGAAAAGGTCACTTGCAATTACCCCCAGTGGGGTTTTCACTTACCGTTTAAATTTTCCACATACTGTCGAATAATGCTTCGTGCCGCAGACAACCAGAATGTTCTACTAATTAGTGCGGGTTTCTTGGGGTTTCTTGTACCCGGTCAGACAGACTGGCGGGTGAGGTCAAGAAGATTTTTCCACCGCTACTCATTTCGCACCCGGTAGAATTAGCAACAACGGATGTTTGGAGAACCATCACAGCTCAGGTCGAGCTCTCTTGTTCCCGGCAGGTGACTATCAAGTAAACTGTTCAAGGTTCAGTAACTGGAACACTACGATCCTGAAGTTGCTGGGTGACTTTGAAACAATCCAGTGCCCGGATGTTACGAACTATGCTCGTGGTTTGCGGAATCACAGACATAGTTCGTGCATGGCGGAAAAAAGGCTCTTGAGCTTATCTTCTCAGAGGCTTAGAATCTAATCCTAAACGCGGCGTGGAGGTGGCTGTTGACCTCGTGCTCGTGGCACCTACTTTTAAAAGCGCATTGTCGAAAAAGCTTCGTAAACTTTGAATCCAAACAAGTTTTTGAAATATGGCGATAACAGTTCAGCTGGTTGATAGTGACGACGAGGTAAAAAAAGGTTTGTCCAGTGCAGTAAATTTTAATGTTGTGGCGATAGCTCAGTAGTAGAGTGTCCGCCTCTCAATTGGAAGGTTGGGTGATCAGCAAACGGCCACACAGTGAACCGCCGTAGCGCTCTTCGAGCAAGTGTTCACCTCAACCACCCGCCAAGAAGCAAATTTCCGGCTTCGGCCAATTGCCGTCGCCAAAAATAGCTATGTAAATTTTTATTACACGTGTTATTTACATAACTACAAGTTCGACGTTTATCTTGTTCAGGAGCCTTACTACGTGCGCTGCATCAAACCCAACGAGATGAAGTCGCCTGTTCAATTCGACGACAAAAGATGCAGCCACCAGGTCGCATACCTGGGCTTGCTTGAGAACGTGCGGGTGCGACGCGCCGGCTTTGCCAACAGACAGCCGTACCAAAGATTTTTGCAAAGGTAGAGAAAATTTCTTAATGTGAGCAATAATTTTGATATCGTTGTGGTACTGATGGTAGTGATTTAAATTATGATACTGGTGGTAGTGATTTAAATGATGATACTGATGGTAGTGATTTAAATTATGATACTGATGGTAGTGATTTACGTTACCGTTTATTTTGTTTGCTTTTGCTACCTTGCTGCGAATGTCAATCTAATGATCGTGTCCTTGACCCGTTTGTATATCAAGCTACAGCTTGATAGTGCTGTTTCAGACATAACTTCGCATTAGTATTCGTGTACTTTCGCTCATTTTCGTGTAATTTCGCTCGTATTCGTGTTATTTCGTAGAAAGGTGGCAATTTCGTGTAACCACAACCCAATAAGAACCACAACTTATCACTCCGTTTACTTGCCATGTCTTTCTTATTAGAAATACGTTACTCAGCAAAGGTAGAACTTCATGAGATGTTTCCCAAGAGATTTTGAACTGTACGAGTTAAAAATACATAATTGAAATCCGTTTTGTCTGCTTCGATATTTAAATGGTACTGTGTTTATCTTTCGTTTCGTGACGTTGAAAAATCGAACCCGACAAATTGCCGAGTTGCAATGTTTATCACGAGAAGAACGGCAAGCGAAGTCGAGATTAATTTTAGACCGCGGCTTGGAAACGACGGCTCCCTCAACCAAAGTGTAACACGAAAATAATCTATTTCTGCCACGCCCCAATCATTTGTGCCACGCCCTAATGTTCTTCGTATGTTTAATGTATGCCATGCTTCAGGTGTTTCTGCCTTTCTCATAACGCGTCGAAAATTTTTTCTGGACTGCATTTTTTGACCGACAAACGATAAAAGCATTCTCTGACGTACGATTTTGCGGCTTCCTCGCGCAGGTACAAAATGCTGTCATCGTACACTTGGCCCAACCACCAGTGCAGGAGTGACAAGGAAGCGGTGCAGGCGCTTGTGAAAGACGTCGGGTATGCTTTGCCACTTGTGTTTTGTTAAATGGTTGCGGTGTGGTTCCTATGCAACGCAGGGCTTCGAAGCCATTCGTTAGCCTTCAGTTCTGTGCGGTTAGCTCTGTTTATTTTTGTGAAAGCGGTTAAGTGAAGTCGCCGTCTATTGTTCCTTCATACTAGCTTTTATCTATTACGGTAACGGATGTGCGATTGATTTTCAACACATGTAGTTTGCTGTGATATCCTTGGTTGCTACGCAATCAAGTTATGACGCGCTCTTCAGTTGGAGATGCATCACTATTTTTATTGAGCGTTTTTTTGTGTGTGATTAATCACTTAGTATTTTTTTTGAGCTTTGATTGTGGTTGTCCTTCTTTGTACGCTCTGGTGCTGAAAAACGCCCTCGCCGTGTGATCACTTTCCAGAAGCTGATACTTGATTACCGTTTTTTTTTCTTTTTTCTTTCGCAACAGGCAAAGGTAAGCAATCTAGCATGCTCTCAGGCTTGGCTTAGATTTGCGACTTCGCTTGAATGTCTTCATCGCTTTTTAACTTCGGCATGACTTGGTTAATTGCATGCATGCTTGGTTGATACGCAATTTTTCATTTGATTGTTTGGTTCTGCTGTGTAATTATTAATTTTGGGGTTCACTGCATAGTCCAGACGTGCACACCAATGACACACAACGTGGTTTCGGCACACACACACCAATAACTTCATGCTTTATTTGAAGATACACGTAGATCAGACGAAGTTACGTATTTCGTTTTCATTCATTAGTATATGCTGTACATCAAACCAGTAACATCACTTACCAGTCACAAGCACCTGCAAACTAAAAATTTATTTTGCGTCAGTAAAACACATGGTTAACAATTGTTAACCTTGAAAAGCAGCGATTACTTAGATTTCACGGTCTTCAGCAAAGGTGTATCCTTTGTATAATCCCTGGGTTTCAAGAAAGTTCGCAATAAATTATTTATCTAAACACTAAAAGCCCAGAGAAACTTGCGAGCATTGAACCAGTAGAGATATTGCCGCAATTCGGGATCCTCGCTCTCTCGCTTTTAAAGTGTATTTTAGTTCTTTCCCACTAGTAATATCCCGGCGTGCCTATCTCTGCGTGGGAAAACCTTTTGAACCAAGGCGAAATTGAAAACAAAAGCGAAAATTTTAGAAGTTCTGTGCGAACTTTACAAGAATAAGGGTGGCTCGCTTGCTCGAAAACCCAAATTTCGCGGTTCGTATTTACTTTCAAATCTACATGCTGCTGCAATCAACACTTGAGCGGCTGATAGCGACGGTGACGTCCGATTTCACCATCGACACGCATCATCTCACACATATGATGTATGGCAGTTGCGGGGCGCGGGTGTCATTTTCAATCAGAAGTTTGAATTGCCATTTATTGGAAAGCTTGCTTTGTGCTTTTTTTCGTGCGCTCCGTGAAGGTGAAGGTGAGATCGATTGCAATAACTCACAACCCATTGCTGTCATTGTTACGTAACTGTTGTTTGTTACGTGTCACGGGCCGTGACGCAGGTGTCTTTGCTGACCAAATCGCACGGACTGCAATGTATGTTCAGATCAGTGTTTCTCAACCGCGGCCCCGAGAACCGCGTGCGGCTCCTGAGCACCTTTCGAGCGCTTCTCAGCAGTCTTTCTTTCAAGCAACACCTCAGATAATTTGTGTTACAAGCTGCGTTCTGCAATAAACAGAAAGTGTCAATTGACTTGTGGTAAAATTTTTTAGTCGGGCTCTCCAACAAAATCGTAGGTCTGGATTTGGCTCCTTTCGGCGAAAGGGTTGAGAACCACCGGTTTAGATGTTGGTGATGCGATATCACTCTTTAACTTGTACTGTGATGTATTAGTGAAGGCCTTGTGGTGGTTTACGCAGTTAATGCAAGGATTCGTGTAAAAGTTGTTTTTTTTGTTCTGATTTATTGCTTAAAGTGTTCGTTTTCCACCTCGCTTAAAAACTCGTTTCTCGCAGAACTCAGAAGCTGTGGGACAATTGTAAACTTGTTTTTTTGAGATATTCAGATCGCAGAAGCGCTGATTGATGTTATTGCGCAGTTTCTACCAAGACGTCGCTTACGGCAACACGAAGATATTCATCCGCACTCCAAACACACTGGTCACCCTGGAAGAGAAAAGGGCGGAGCTCATTCCGCACATCATCGTTCTGCTTCAAAAGGTGCGCAGGCAATGACGGCGTTTCCTGTAACGGAGCCTGTTTTGAGTCTAGCAGAACAGTCACGTGTGTGTCTGTCGTTGTCGGTCAGACCTTTCCTTTACCGTCTTGTCAAGTAGATCGAGTGCGCGGGACCGCCCTGCTTTGGCAGATTACGTAAATCGGGTGGGTCATCGCGGCACAAACGCCCGTGTCACGACGTGACGTCACCAAATCGACCGACCGGGCCTCAGTAATCGTCTTTCAGGGCATGACACCGTAATCGGAAATCCGCACTCGCATACCTTGTCGCTTGTGTGACTTTCGTGTGTTTCTTCCAGATGTGGCGCGGTGCGATCGCGCGCATGCGCTATCGACGCACGATCGCCATCTACAAGATTATGAACCGCTACAAGATGTACAGGATGAGAAGTTATTTGGTTGAAATGACCAAGTGAGTGGCTTGCTTGTCTTGGTAATGGTTGCGGGATTACCTCTTTACGATTACGACGCAATTGTTTTACGCGCATACTGATAGGCGTTAGGAGGCATTCCTGAGTGGATAGGAATGTAAACATGCGCTGTTCTTTTCCTGGTTACATTGAAATTAGAAGTAGAGCAACTAAAAAATGGGTCCGTAGGTTTGGAAAAAGCATCTTCTTTTTCAATAAGTCCTTCCAGTGAAACGACAATTATTATTGCATGAAGCTGCGGCATACCTCTCATAGTTTAGCAGTGCGTTTGGACTTGAAGTCAAGTGACAGATTGCTTAATTATTCGTTTGTGTGATTTTGTGGCGGGCTACATCAGTACATAGGCTTAGTTAAGGGAGGGCCAGGGGGCCATGCCCCAAATTTTTAAAATATCTAGTCATTTTGCGCTTTGAAAAGCGGTATCCTAAACAAAACACTGCTGCTAGCATAAAAAAAAATTTGGCCTCCACAATGCACTACTCAGGTACCTGATCACCACTGCCTGCTGTATTGTCGGTGTGCTGAAAGAAAAGTTGCCATAATGAGTCTTGAAATCAAAACGCAGCAATTTGTACTTCATACTGCAAGACCCAATTAAGGCTGAAACACACGGAGTGCACAATCCATGGATCGTTAANNGCTCATAAGTTTCACACGGAACAATATGTACTCCACGCTTTGAAACGCTCGCCAGCTGACCATTAAAATTGTGTTTTGCGTCGCAGGAGGTTTGCAAACGTTCGAAGGATGAAAGATCTCGGCAAGTCCGTGCAGTGGGCTCCCCCTCCAAAAGTTCTCATCGAACTGGTCGAAAACATGAAGATGATCCACCTCAGGTTGGTAGCGGATCACGTGATACCGTGCCTTAAATCAAGCTGTTGCCTCACGTGCATCCATTGCCCCACGTTAGTATTGTTCCAGTCGGTGCAACCCTTTCGTGCGTGCGATACATCCTTGTTGCTGTGTTGTGTTTTGAAACGTCAACAGCACCTGACAACATGCGCTGTTGCAACCGGTCGGCCCGCTGGGAAGAAAACTTCCGGGAAAGCGTCGATGGTCAATGTTCCCTTTAAGGTGCGCAACTATGCGCAGTACCAACAGACCATTTTGCGCAGTGAAATCTCATTCTCGTGCACTTGAAACACTACAAATTTAAAAGTAAACAATCATTAATGAATCAGCCACCTATCGGATTCAGCAGTGAACGTGGGCAAAGTGTATGAACATGGGAAACGCACGAAAGCAAGGATAAGCTACTTTTATAAAATGTGTATGTTGTTCGTCTTTTGATAAGATTTTATACTTATTCTAATGATTCCCCAAGTTTGTTAATCATCCAGAACTCTGCTAAATCAGACATGCGCGTTTGATGTTCACTAAAAACAAACATTTGCCCAGCGTAAAAGTTTCCCAGAAGGAATACTGCTGATGATGATGAAATTACGATTTATGTTGAATATTTGCAATTGTTTTATCCATTTGATCGTGCGCCCGCTCTTGCGGAAGCTTAAGTCTTCGACATAAGCGAAGTCAGGACTCCGTAAAAACTGCGTAGCCGTCGAGGGTTTGGGAAAACAACGCAACGGGATTCGAATCAACGACTCGGCGTGTTGTGCAGATGGAGGGCGTCCTACCTGCTGCGATCAATACCGGCTGACCAAGTGCCAGCGGCCAAGTTGCGTTGTCTGGCCTACGAAGCCCTGCATGGGAAGAGACAAGCCTGGCTCCGGCCCAGACACTGGGAAGGCAACTACTTGGCATCGGTGGGTACGACTGGCGTTGCGCCACTGTGCGATTGTATTGTGTGACGTCTTCACTTCAAACACAAACAATAGACTGACGTTTACACGGCAACAACAAGGAAGAGACAGATACTTAAAAGAAGTACGTGAAGATAGATACGTGACGGTAATAGGAAAGCATGCGCTTACTGGCGCTAATATGATTACTTTGATGAAACACAAGCCTAGATACCCCACTCACAACGCTTTTCAATGGGCAGGAGACAAAAGCGCGTGGCACAGGGAGAGTCGCGCGAATCTGTTGAGTCATGTTCGCAAGCGTTGAAAAAAATAAAGGTGATGTAAGCGGTTGTGTGTGAAGCAACGTCGTCTTACAGTAAAAGAGATCGCTTTCCGACAGGTGTAAGTGTTGATCTGAGCGGTCTATCTTTAAACAAAACGCTGGAAGAGTTCGTCGAATACGTTTGCTTACGCCGAGGTCTCAAACATGCGGGCCGCATGTGGCCCGCGAGGGCGTATTGTGCGGCCCGCAATGCTTTTTGGGAATTTTCATATAATCAATATTTAGTTTATTCACTTGTAGCAAAAGTGCTCGGCCCGCGAGTGAACAAGTGCCTTTTAAGACGAATGTAGAGGCGGCTAGAAATGATTAGCCTGTAACTCATGATACCTTTCGCAGTAAACAAGATGTGAAAGCTGTTTCTTGTAAGGTTGAGGTACCGCCATTGTTGCGTCAGCGTCATAATGCGACCTCCGGGTTACTTTATAAGCCGTCATTTGGCCCTCGGAGCGATTTGAGTTTGAGACCCCTGGCCTACGCTGTGATTTAGAATGGGCCGTATGCGTTCATTATTCTGAGTTCTCATTCGCTCTTATGCAATCCTGCTTCACGCTCTTAGTTTCTTGTAGCTAGGGCGGGCCATTTCAAACGTAAACAAACGTGTTTTTATCAGTGTCGATCATTTTCTCTTGTTTTCTTTTTTCCCGAACCTGCAGCAAGCGGACAACTCGTCTCAGGTGTCGACGTTCCTGACTGCGACCAACGGGCTCAAGTCTAAGCACAAGTTCAACCAGGTCGTCTTCTCTGCCCACATCCGCAAAGTGAGTTCAACAACTGCTAATCGCGTGTGTGCGACTTGGGTTTGCTCGCATTTTTCGCCGAAAATAACATTCTGCGACCTCAGCTAAACAGCAAGCGAGTGGAGCTGCGAGTAATAGGCTGAGTGCACAGCCATCTGCGTCGAATGCAGTGCGGATGTGTTTTCGGTCAGTGTGTGTTGCTTGGAAACCACAGCGAACCTCACCAGGCTGTTGTGCTTTTCAACGTGCAGGCCGAGGATTTACTTAATTATCTCTACAGGCCCGTAGCCAGGTTTTAAGGTTTGGGGGCGAATTGCATTTTTTGGGGGAGCAAGATTTTTATTTTTATTATATGCAGGGTTTTTTTAAGGAAAATGTTAGGTACCCAGTATGGATCTGTACGGACCCGATTTTCTCTGATTTTAGGAACTCGATGATAATTTTCTCTGATTCTAGGGACCCGAATCGGGTCCCTAAAACGCCTTAAAAAACCCTGATTATATGTTTAAAAACAAATCGAATTCATGGGCGTAAACAGGAGGGGCATGTCCCCCAGTTTTTTACATATCTAGTCATTTTGTGTTTTGAGAGGCGGTATCCCAAACAAAAATACTATTATTCGCCTAAAATCAAACATTTTGGCGCCCCCGGGCTGTCTAATCTTGGGCTGGCTACGCCACTGATCGAATTCCCCCCCCCC
>JGI24022J15233_10004243_pt1 | contig 14709 bp, 9 predicted proteins | sample Ectturendosymbi2_FD_15233 | JGI IMG/M metagenome (IMG submission 15233) | reverse complement strand
AGTAACAGCTTATGTGGCCCTCGGACTGTTGAGTAACAGCTTATGTGGCCCTCGAACAAAAAAGTTTGGAGACCCCTGTATTAGATGATTTCTTTTCAACTTGGCTGAATGCGAACAAATTTTTAGAAATTCGACGAGAAGCATACGAGATTGTTATTAAAATTGTTTCTTTCAAAAGCATCAGAAATTCGCTGCCCTATTTTTATTATTTTATCAATATATACCTGGTTACGTTTTCTTTTATACACTGCACGGTTCGCTGGACCTTGCCTCTTCCAATTCATGATGACGTTTATGAACCAATTTAAGCACGGCTAAGCCAGCAACGGTGAGCAACCTGCCCCAGCTAGGTTTCATTGGCGCGTATCGAAACCCAGGGTTGAACCATTGCAAATCTTGACCAGATTTTTCTTTAGTATTGGTTGCAAAGCTGCACCTTCGCGAGGATGGAAGATTGTGCAAACCACTCTGACGGTTAGAGTGGTGACACGAAACGCAAGTTTAAGATTTATTGTTCGTTCATGAATGTATCCTCTGAGTGTTAAGCTAAACGTATTAAGGGCATTCGTAGGTTCGAACTCGTTAGGTTTATGCCCAAGAGCAAGCATAAGGAGCAAGTGAATGCATGTGGTGAAGTGAAATGTGAATGACTGACACGAGATTCGAGGGAATGTACTGTCCAGATCACACAGGATATAGCACAAATTACAGCTGAAAGGTGTGGGATAAAAGTAACTGTCACGACTTCAGATTAGCGACAACATTTCATAGACAACACATTTCCGTTACAACGACAGCGCCAGCATTCACTGGTCAAACCTTCCTTTCGTGCAGAGATTAATCGCATCCTTGGAGCGAGAAATGACTACAGCGACTTTTACGCTGTTCACGACTTGCTCCGGCTCGAAGTTATCGCGACAGGTGTGAGTATATTCTAACCACAGGGTGAACTCTGCGAAACTGCAACAGCACAATTAACACTCATCGTTTTCGCTGATCATCAGGCAAGTGCCAGGAATTCACTTCTAGCAAAACGCCTTCTAACTAAAACCTATTCTGATCAAACTTTTCCTTTTCAAGCAAACTTCAGTGATATTTATAGCAATCTGGCTGAAGATTGATTACGAGTGCAAGAGAGTTCCACAAGATGGAAGCCTCATGGAGAAAAAAGTTTATTAAAAACAAAGTGGAATTCGAACATTTTGGGTAGGACGTAAAGCCAAGGGAACGAATTTTTCGAACGATCTGAAGAAAATGGCAGGAAAGAGGCAGGTTACCATTTAAAAAATTAATTTGGAGAAATAACGAAACACAGATATTTTTTCTGCGCAGATCTGAGCTTGTGATGTCTAGATCAGTCAGCACATCGCCAGATGATGTGGTTTGGGACAACCTAATATTGTTTAAGAGGAAGAGATATGTGCTTTATCTAAAAATCGTTTGTCGCAATCAGAGCAGCTATTGTAGATAATATTCCCACAATTAAAAACCGGTAAAATGTATGATTTGTAAATCATAATTACAGTGTGGCGAGGCACAAAGTGACAAATGAAGACGGTTAACTGTGGTCATCACTTTCTGGTATAAGTGCAAAATGTGAGTGCATCAAGATAGACTGTGGTGAAACAGTAATCACAAAATGTTTGTGTATCTGTTTAAGAAAGGTAGGCATTAAAGAGGGGTGATCATTTCTCTGCTTAGATGTGGTTATGACTGCAGTGTTTTGGGGATTGGAAGATAATAACATTCCAAGCATCACATGAGTTTATTACTACGTGACAACGTTTGCGTAATGTATTGCTGCACGCTTCATATTCTTTTTTATCATGCTTTCGTTTATGTTCCAAAGTGGAAAATTGCCATTACAACCAGTGAGACGCAACGAGCCGTCACCCAAGAAAATTTTCTGCGTACACCACTCCTTCACTTCACAGCGTTTAGCATTTAATTTTAAAACGGGCTCTGTACAGTACGTCTGCCAAACCTACGAACCCAGTCTGGCTTAGGCATAGTACCAACACTCTTTTTTGAATCGTAACAGGCATGATTCCGTCATTGTGGGTTTGCTGTGTTGCTCGATATTTGGCGGCAGAGAGTTTTACAGTTTCAGTGAAAGCAATTATTTGGGAACGATGTATTTTCCAGTTTTTACTTGCTGCAGCTTGTGCTTTGATTTATCTATTTTAGCAAAGAGTTTGCATACTTTTTCTGCTTTTGCTTTTGCCTTTAAATTTTTCACGCGCAAGCACTGCTTGCGAAACTCAGGACAAAAGATGGATAGTGTTACGTGTAAAAGATTTCCTATTTCAAAAAATTGCCGATTGATTCAATTTCGTCGCCTTTGTGGAGACAAGTTACTTACACTTGTGAGGTTAAAGTTAAACAGTTGTGAGGATTCTCAAACTTAAGCTGAATTGATATTAACACTGTATTATAAAGTTTAAACAGCATTACAAGAAAAGGATCAAAAAGCACTTGGCCAACTTTACAGCAAACCACCCCAAGGAAATCAGCGCAATGGCGTCAGTCATACGCCAAAAACAAATGTCTGTTACACAAAACGTTCAATCATTTTATTTCTCCCGAACTGGTTACGTTATGAGTCGCTGTGCAACATGATCGCTGACATTCACTAGCGAATAAACGCAACTAAAATGACAACGTGGATTTTCAATTATTTTGGCAGCAAGCTATAATTGCATGTAAGCAGATAAAAGTTTTCATTATTTGAATGAAGCGATTCTTGTCGTCACACATTATTGAAGCGAAAGCCGCGCTCAACACATGCATGATTTATGTTTTTGACTACTGTCTCGTTGAGATCGGAAGAATTTCAATTGAAAGCTACGACCTCTTTGAATTCTAATTATGAAATTTTAGTTCTTTTAACATAATCATACATTAATGAGAGTTGAAACAATTTCTTGTTTAGTTTTTCGTCGGAAAAAATCTTGATGCCATCATATAGTCTGCAATCTGTAGCCAAATGACAGAATGATCCAACTAAAAAAAAGAGAAAACGCAAGAATGTGTTGACAATCTAGAATGTTTCTTGATGCGTTAAAACTACCTTCAGCATGATACCGTAATCTCCATTGCAGGCAACTTTATATTTGGTATCTCAATAGCTACATTATTAAATGATTGGTTTGTTCTCTGCATGGTTAGCTATTGAATAGGTTCTATTTTCTGTACGCAAAGACATAATTTAGCGTAATAGCTATTGTATATTTGACAGAGTATTTGATATAATCGTTGATTAGTAGAACTTTTGCATTGAACACTGGGTAAACCTAATAAATTTCGAAACAATTTCAATCAGTGGCACTTCGGATTGCAGTATGATATATGATTTCTTTTCGACTTGGCTGAATGCGACAAATTTTTAGAAATTCGACATGAAGCATAGGAGTATGTTTTCAAAATCGCTTCTTTTAATTCAATAAAAGTTCGTTGTATTTATTATTAAAATCATAAAAATTTTAGTTATGTTTTCGTTTATGCAGTACACGGTTTACTATTTTAAGTTTGTTTTCTACACACAAACAAATGATTATGCGTAATTATTTGTTATTTAACAGAACATTTCGCAAAGTTCGAAGGAGGTTCGTATCTGCAAATGCCGAAGAAATTATTTATCAGTATGATTTTACAAATGCATCAAATATTTCAGGGCCTCATACAAAATTGCAAAATAAATCAAATGGTTGCAGTATACGGAATAATCTGAATCACACACCCTAACTTTTGTTATCCAGCCACCTGTAAATAATTGCTTGGGAATAGAAATTGCAGGATCATAATCGAATGAGCATCTTTACAAACCGATTAGAGGTTGAAAAGCTTTGCACCAAGGGAAACGTTTGAAGTCAGTGCTGGAGGTTGCATTGCCGTCGTTATTAATTTTTCATCTTCAATGAAAGATGACTTATTTTGAGTGGTGCATTTGCAATATAAGTATTTTAACAACAAAACGTAAAAACCTGCCAAATTAATTTCAAACATTTGATACAAAATGTTTGAAGCAAAATTGGTGAAGTTGTCAACACAAAGCAGCGAAATATGATTAAAACAAATTTGCTTTTTGCACACTCCGAAAACATAACGCTGATATTTGGAAGGGACTAAGTTTTATGTATAATAATAATAATATATCAATATTACAAATTTAAATTGTCACATATTAGGTTCAACATGTTTAGATTTAAACAAGTGTCAAAAATTTTGCCGCAGTTTTTCTGTTCTTTTATTTGCAGTAACGTCAACGAGTCGCAAACTTGAGTTCTTGTATTTCTGCGGAATTGAATTTTGATCTTCTGTTAGGGTTGAAAGCTGTGGATTGAATATTGACTGCAGAAATATAACAGATAAATGGATCACACAACGAACAATCCCACTGACGTCACAGCTTATTTCTTTACTGAAGCCTTGTCCAAATACAACACGTGAGTTTTTTGACGAAACAAAAGAAGGAAAAGTGGAAATGCGTAGTTGCGAAAACGTGTGATTGACACATCAATTTTTCAAAATGCATTCAATTTTCTTGAATGAGAAATTTTCTCTTACAGTAGTATTCTGTGTCGCTGGGTTGTTTTGTAGGACGTTAGGTTAAGAGCTTTGTGTATTCGACAAATACTAAACGGCATAGTATCGTTTTACCAAAAAGAAAAAGGCTAGATCTTTTTCCTTTATTGAGTATTGAGTTGGTACAGATTTATTTCTTTACATATGAAAACAAGCATGCAAAGGACTTTGGTCCCTCTGTTAAAAATATGCATTCACCTTATGGCAATCAAAGCTCTGGATTTGCCGCAACTTTCGAGGAATCAGCCGATTGTGCTCAGCTTTCGTCGCTCGATGATTCAAACTTGCAAATATCTGCATTCAAATAAACAATCTTCACAAAAGCCACGAAAATTGAACCAATCAACAAATTTTCTTTTTAAATTTCATGATTGATTCAACTTTGTCGGCTCTGCGGAGACTAATAAACTGAAACTTTTTAGAGAGTTGTTACGTAAACCTTTTCGCAGGTGATCACTGATCAGGGACATCTTCAAACACCGGATATATATTTCAACGTTTTTGCTTCTTACTTTATTGAGCTTAAAATGAAAAGATTTGCGTGTAACACATGGTAAAGCACATACGAGCCCACTTCTGTACAAGCAATTTATTCATTTTTTCTCTTGCGGTAGTTAGTTGCGCTCATTACAAGTCGTTTATAATGAACTGAAGGCAATATAAAGCGAATGTAACAAACTGAAGCAATATATTTGTGTCACCAGCAACGAAAAGTTAACATGCATTTGAAAGGAATGGATAACAAAGGCATTAACTCTCATACAAATTTATAAAAAAAAGTGTTGCACATGTCATGTCAACATTTCTGAACTTTTTGTCTTTCATCGTTTTTTCCATTTATTAGTTACTTCAGGGTGGAGTGCGGTCTGTACCAGTGGTGACGCCAGGAGTTTGGTGGCCCGAGACAAAGATTTTAAGGGAGGGCTCGATGGCTACTTGAAGCAATGACTATGGCTGCTTGAAAAATAACAGCAAATATAAAGCTTACAAAAATCGCAAGATATGCATATTGCATATCCTACCATTTCAAACTTGTCGTACGTTGGGTATAGTAATAATAACATCCTGCATATTTGGAAGTGCTGCTAAGTGCAGACTGCTTCAAGGCGTGGTGCAATTTTCTGTCCATCAACAATGATATTAACTTTCCCGTATTTTAATGTTAATTTCTGATGTAACAAAATCTTCCGTATGTGGCACACACAGGATAAAACATATTATTTCTTGCACACCTCTCAAATTCGTGTGTGCTTCAATAGCCTCTTGTGTACTTTCCCATGAAAATGACCATGGAGGTATCAGAACTAGAATTTATGTATTTCTTCGTTTGAATTCCATATTCAAGCACCCTAAACTGTGCATATTACAAAAATAAACAGTAAACATGCAAAAAGCAGAAAAAAACAAAATTTAATCTCCACTTTAACAATGGGGATCACATCTTTATAAAAAACGGCTGACTGAGAAAAGGGTCTCATTTGCCTCAAACTAAATACACAGCCGCCTCTGCGGCGTTATATGCGGCCCGCGGAAGACTTTTGCAAATTAGAACATGATTGAAGACTGACGCGGTTCCAAAACTAAATTGTTTGCTTCCACTAGCTAATGCATCCATCAGGTTGCAAGCAGAAATGTAAAAAAAACGTTATCACGAAAGACAAATATTATCTGAAATGATTCCCAAAAAATGACATATAAAATACACGATAAAACTGAAACTGAAACAAAAGCTGTAGAAAACCTGTGTAGAGGGAGCACTTTCATGTTTACTGCAAAGGGCTACGTTTGAAAATCTTTGAAGCATCTTCGTACATCAAAAATTGTTATTCAATTTTCAGAACGACAGGTTTGTTTGACACAACAACTGCGTTGATTTTCTCCATTCTATTGGTACCGATGTCCATCTTTGGCATGGCTGCAAAATGCCCTCATAACGTACGTTATATTGTCATCAAAAAAGTTGAAGTAAGTAAAATCCACTTGATGTTTCATTTTGTGAAAGCAGTAGTAAACAGCTGCATTTTATAAAGTGTATCTGGTTTGTTTTAATGCGGAATAAATGATAACACTAGAAAAATATACGCACACATTTCAATTTCGAGTTATGATTCACATTAACTGCATTGTTGTCTTTTCAAAATTAGCTATTGTTTGCACTGCTATTACTGTTTAAAGATTAATACAACAATTTTTTGTGCAGGTCCTCTTTCAACCTCTTGCTGGTGAGCTTGTGTGTATCAGATTTTATTTCTGCAGCAATCAGCCCATTGTTTTGGTACAAAATGGTTTGGGGTTTATACGAATGGAAGGCGTCGACATTCTTGTGTAAAGTATGAACAAACTCATGCAAACACAGTTTTATTGTATGGTAAAGTAAGCTGCTAGCGTGAATCACCATTCAGATATTTGACGAGTGACTAATGGAAAGCGATGGTTACTTCACTAATTTTTAAAACGGAGCTTTTGTAATGATTCCTATTTTGCGAAGTTCGCTATTATGACTAGTGTTTCCAACCCGGGGTTTCCCGAACCCGAAACCCGGGTTTTTTCAACTACCAAACCCGGGTATATTAAAAATCCGGGAAATGCTGTTGTATTCAAATATTAGTGGTTCTGATAACACTGAAGTTGAAGATTGGCGCGTGTAACGGCCAACTCAGCACGTTTGGACTTTCAACTATTATCATGAGACACGAGATGCTGGTTTTGCTCGGTGACCATCGTTCGTTCGTTGTTGGTCCGTTTATATTTTCGTTCAATTGACCTGTTTAGACTGATCGTGACGTAATTTTGCACATAATAGGTGTCTACGCGAACTTTTGTCTATTCGCTAACCTAATTAAACTACCACGTGAGGTAGTTTTTGAAAGTTATGCCGTAGTTTCGTAGTTAATAGTTAGTTCATTTATAAGCTGTTATGTGTTAGTTCATATACAAGCTGTGATTCTTAGCAAAATCGGTTCGTTTCTTTTCAGTTTACAATAACTTTCCACAAAATATTTGGCGTTTATTTTAGAAGCGATTTAAGTAGATTTTTAATCATACACATTCAGCTTAAAGACGTTAGTAATCAAAGAAAATCGAAAGCTTGGAGCCGTTTCTTATACAACAAGGCTCAACCAACACCAATTTGTGCTGCTCTATACAAAAGGAGGTGGTTCAAGCACTGAATGTTTTGTCAACCATTTGAAATCAAAGCACAGAATCCATGTAACCCATGAGAGTGAAGACAACAAAACTATTCCGGCACAGGAAGAAATCCTGTCACAAATTGTGAAAAATGAAATGAGCCTTTTTGAGGCTGCTACAAAGAAGAGGTCAAATAACCTTGAAAAACTGTTCCAAGCCTTAATTACAATCAACCCCAAACCGGTGGATTCAGAGAGGGCTTTTTCAGCCACGGGACTATGTCAAAAAACTCAGAAACAGACTGAATGATGAAAGTGTGCTTTGACTGTCATGCGTCGGTATTATGAACAACATTGAAAAACTGTGCTTAACTTAATCAATAATTCACTAATATATTGCGCAGGGACCAACAGTAGTAATTTCATAGTGCTATTGAGCTTTTATCGCTCAAAATCGCATTCATTTCAAAACCCGAAAAAACGGGTTTTCCCGGGTTTTATTCCTCAGCTACCTGAAACCCGGGTTTTAAAATTTTGCCGGAATTGGAAACACTAACTATGACGCCATGAAATATTACTTGCTCCTTCGTCTTGCTTTGAGCAAGAGCCTGTCAAGGGTGTGTCGGCACCTTGCGGCCTCTGTGCACTATGTTTTTGCCATGGAAAACACAACAACTCAATGGCACCATGTGTTTCACAAATAACGAGCAAAACTAAATTCTCCTCGCTGAACCAAAACTTGACATGCGCAAACTATGATATTCATGTAGCGACTTGTGTGATCTGCCATGAACAATACTGTATATCGGCCAAACCTTGCACAAATTTTCCAAGAGATGGTCATCGCATCGCAGTAATTGGAGCAGACCAACTTGTAAAAATGGCAAAAAAAACAAAGATGTAGTGGCCTTGTCGAGCACTGTTCAGTGTTCCATGGGATCGTAAATAAACCATTTATACATGAAGTTTACGCAGTTACTTTTGTTGAATAACCTGATTTTCACACTCTGAATAACTGTGAAGGTAAGTGGCATCATCAACATGACACACAAATTAGTGTTCAAAACATGATCCTTCCCCGCGTAAGATAAATTTTGCTTTCCTTTGCGCTGTTCGTTAATGTACTTTGACCTCTTTCACTAGCAACGTGCTGGCGTTGTTGTTTTCAACACCCACAGCGTTTGAAATGCGCACGCTAATTGCAAGTTGGGTTTGTACATTGTGCAGAAGTTACGAATCATATGGCGTGTTGTTTCAAACTTTAAATGGATGCGTTGCCATGATCAATGAAGCGAAATTCAAGTGAATGCATTTATCAGAGAACGGCGTATTTTATAGTGGTAATCATTGTAGCTTGCTTATGTTACTTTTGCAGTAAGGTTTGAAGCTCCAGTGAATACAATTATTTTACCAAGACGTAATTTCGATTTTTGATTGTCAGAGTTGGTGTTGAGGTTGCTTGCTTTGTCTGCCCGTATCAAGATATAAGAAAATATCATGATATAACAAAATAACCAACACTAAAACTGCTGCACTCAGTATGACGTGGTGGCCATTGCTGGTATCACTGCCACGCAGAAGGTACCTTGTGAAAACTCGATGTGCATTTCCTACACTGTTTAAAAAGTGTTTTCTTGTTTAGCATAGCAGCGAAAATAAAGCTCTACTAAAACTGAGCTTTCAATGTATCTTGCCTTAGACGTGATCAGTTTGAACCGGTCTGTCACAATCTGTGCCGCGAATGGTTTGCATTTTTTCGTACATCCGGTTTGCTGCAGCAGCGAAAGAGCCTCACTGCAAAAGAAAGTTTTAACTAGAACAATTTCAACAAAATAGGCAAAAAGTATGAAAATTTCTAAATTAAATGAAAGCATAAAATTTATATTTCCCGCCTATGAGTTTGCTAAACTTTAGAAACCGTTCATCGTCTTGCCATACTATTTTCCGGGTAGTAACCTAGGACGTTCACAATCAGATTTAGTTGGAACCAAACAATTATTTTGTTTGGGCATTAAATTTCAGTTTAATACACACTCTTACTTTACAATATATCAGTCTTCTACTGTCCTAATTTTATTTAGGTGACATATTCTTTCCTTGTTGAATTTTCGGATCCTCATGGGAGCAGACAAAGCTACATCTGTGGCAACATCTTTGCATATCTTGTGCTATTCATTTTTCCGTTTGATATCAGTATTATATCCTCGTCGTTTTAGACATATGTCCATCAATCATGCCAAGGTGAATGCATATATGTTTGATCTAATTTATCAATGAAATAATTTGCTTAATTATTGCTCTACGTTTGGGGGATAAACGTTTAATCATTATGTTTGAATCAAATTTGATAGTCATTCTCACCACTTTTCTTTGTATAAACGGAATCACAGCAACACTTTTATTAACTTCCAAAATTCAAGGTGAACAGCAATCGTATACCTTTTTTCCAATTTCGTGTCCTGTAAGAAATTCCACAATACCTGGCTGTTCGAACAACTCGTTTATATTGGAGTATGAACACATAGTAGAAATCCACTGATCTTATGTATTTAAAAAATTAATCTGTGTGTACATGCATGAAAAAATTTGGCTGATCAACGTTTAATCTTTACAAATAAAACTATACGTGTAAAGAACTGATTGTGCGCAGACGGAAGTCAAATTTTGCATCACACGAAATAACATGCAATCATTTGAGGATATGGCTGGAATCGATTCGTCTTTTTTAGGAAATGCTTGCAATCGCTTTTGTTAACTATTTTACGAAATATATCTGTTTGAGCTTCAGACCCAAAGTTTATGATGCATTCCCCTGCCAGAATTGAAACACTCTCCTGCACTTCGATTCTGAAAACCACAAAGCTAATGATTTGCTTTGACTCGAAGCTGATTGTGAATTATTCGATCTGGGCTTCTCTTGGAATCATGAGTGATGACTCGGGTTCAACTTCCACATTTATTATTTGAGCCCGTCTTCTAAACCACTGCAAAAACCGCGTTGAAAATGTATCAGGTCACAGTTCATCGTTCGAATGGTGTCATCTGCAGCCAGTATATTAAACATCACCGATATTTTAAAGCTTCATTCAATGCCAGAAAAGCTGCGAATCGTACATTTTGAAGGATACTAAATTAATATATATATATAGATTAAAACGTAGTCAACAGCACTTGTTTTCAACAAACCGGAATAACATCCCACAAGCAGCTTGAAGAGTTTTTGATCGGATTGATATTCCTTTGCACCACGAAGTTGGTACGCACGAAAGTGCAACTTGTCGGCCAAGTGGAATTTCAAATCCCTTTTCGGAAACATTGTATCTAATATATATCTTACTTACCGGAGTATTTACGTAAAAATCTTAAAATTGTTTGAAAGGGTAGGCCTACAATAGGGCGAATCTCGTAATATATTTCATTAAAACAGTGGTTCTCAAACGTTTCTGCACGGTGACCACCAATTAAAGTACACAATTTTCTGTAGACCCCGTGTCCTAACGCAACAGTTACTAATACAAGGAAAGTATGCGTCAGAGTGAATTTGAGTACTTTTTACTTGAAATGTGTGATAAAATAATACACAATCCGAAAATATGGTTAGAACTTAGAGGCCATTCAATGACCCCCGTTCAACCCCGTGACTATTTTTCGACCCCTTGGATGGTCCAATTGACCCCTGGTTGTCGATATCGACCACTTTGAGAACCACTGCATTAAAATGTGAGACCTNACTCTGACTTGCATGANGGAAAAACCCATTTCTGCTCTTTGCAACAACTGTCGATATTTGATTCAGAGAACTGTGNAGCGAATACAGTGTACTGAGGAAGAATTATTCCTTGCAAGCACTGTGACCTCTGTGGTCAACTTCACAAAAATAACAAATTGGCCTCACTTCCCTGTTTTGTGTCTAGCTAGGGAATAAAACGTGAAAAGTATGGATATTTTGATCATTAATCGTCATTGACGTTCCATTCATCTCGTTCCACAAACAAAAATCAACTGGAAAGCCCAGAAAATGTTGACATATGTACTTCAAGCCTATCGGCGAAGTTTATATTAAAAAGATAAAAATTAAAAAAGTTAAAACAGTTTTCCGTCACCTGGAAGGTGTGATTTATTCTTTTGGTGGTGGTGTGCTGTCAACGCCTGCTCATATAAATGCACAACAGGCAAATAATGACACTTTCTGACTTTTTGTCGATGATATGGCGCAAAGCACCAAACTCAACTGGCTTCATCTTCCTACTGTTTGGGCGAGGGGTCAAAAGCGAAAATATTAGTGGAATTCCCGTGATAGTTTTGCGTGCGAGTTCCCCAGTTCTGCAGTTTTGCGGCATTAACTTGCAATTTACACGAGACTTTCAAACATGCATCCTTCACGTTCGTGCAAAATTTGAATACAAACAAATTAGTGAAAAACGATTTGTAACAGTTTTCTGGCAGCTCATTAGAGCGCATTTAGAGTTGTTCTGAGGCACCCGCTACAAACGTCTGCTTGCATAAATGTACAACATGCAGTGAATTAGTTTTGCTTACTTTGTGCTGGTTGTAGGCTCCAAGTCACAAAAATGTACTGACCTTGCTTATTTGAGTTTTAAGGAGTAAAAATGAAAACTGTAGTGGGTGATTTATCCGCACACTGTTGCCTCCTCATTTTGTAGATTCATGACGCTAATATGAAATGCCGGAAAAAATTGAGATTTACAACAGAAAAGATCTAGAAAAATTTTCATCTGATCATCTGATCTGCCTGATGTGAGTAGCTGGCGAATTCGTCTTCTGAATGCGCTAAATGCTTATTTAGTTTACTATACCTAAACATAAAATTTCATTGCAAATCTTTATTGCACCACGTCAAATCCATTTAAGAAACGACAACCTTGAATTTGAAATGGTAATCATTTTTAGCTAAGAGGAGAATTCGGGGGTATGCCCAAATTGCGCAGGACGTGTGCAAAAAAGAAAAACACAACAAATAAACAAAGAAAAATCAGAAAAACACGCTGTTCGAAAAATTCATAAGTCAAAAACACATTTTGCAGTTTCGACAAAACGTTCATCCAAATTCTTTTTCAAATTTGCCTTTGCTGTCTCTCTGGTGCAACCGGTTTATGAGTTAACAACGTGAGGTTATGACATTTTAATGACACACTGTGTCATCAAATGGAAAAGCCTGCCCGCACTTATCTTTTCATTCTGTTTAAATCTTAAACAAAAAGATTAAACAAGATTCCATCAGCGTGTTTAAGATTGTTTACTTTGTTCGAAAACAAAATAGCAATCTCGAATATTTTCAGTTCATTATTTATCATGTAGTGCCTCGTCATGAAAAAACGCCAAAATCACAGAGATTGGCAAAGCAAGATCGGTCACCACATTTATGAGGTTTTCGTTGTTATATCTTCCACTACACTTTTTCAGGCATGTGCAGTCATATCGTGGGTCGTCGCAATGAGTTGTACCTTTGTGCCATTTGCTATTTGGTCGGATATGCAAGAATATGACGTATCGGGAAAAATATACATATGTTTAATTACGGAATACCGGTAGGTTTGTTTGTACAATGGACAGGAATTGAATATACGAGGTCAATATTCGCTGAATGTACATCATGCGACTTTGATAACCTATAGGTTTTATAATAATCGCATTTGTCATTCATTTTTTCAAGTCTTATCTTTACAAATGATATTTTGTTTGGATTAGATCTCCTTGGTGTTGTACAGGAATGTCAATATTTAATATTTAAGAGAATATTTGCACTTTAGCTGAAAGGACGGCAGAATATTTTTGCAACGTTTTTCATTATTTCATCTGTTTTTGAGCTCAAAATCTATGAACCACACTTAGTATAAATGGTGTTTTCAAACAAAGCTAACGATTAGATGATCTGAGTGATCACATGGTTCTTTCGATACACGCAGGTGGCAGCAATTCAAAACCTACTCCGTTGCAGGAAACTCAATATTTTTTTATGCACCTTTCATCTTAATCACCATGTTTTCTGCTGCAACCATACTCATCATATATGTTGGACGTCACAAAAGAAGAAAAGGTAAAGCAATTAACCAAGCAAAAGTATTATAAGATCTAGAATTGCAAAGGTATAACTACTAACTGCGTCCTGCTTAGTCTACCTTTTTTTTCAAGTTCAAAAGACAAGTTTCACCGAAGTTCATCGGTTGCGACAAGACAATCAAGCCATTCTTCAGTTATGCGTCGTAGTTGGTGCATTTATGTTTGGTTACATACCGGAAACAGGTGAGAAAACCAAAATAAACACGAACACATCAGTAGATTTGCAATTTTGTTTCAATTACTCCGGTTTTGCACTCAATTTAACTTCAGTTAATTTCTTTTCATTGTTTCTCTTTAGTTTTATTGTTAGTTATGAAGATTGCTTTTTGTATATGTGTTTTTCTCTTCACGCTGTCACTCAGAAATGCAATGAACACTTTGAAACTAGTATGAATCACCATGTGCTGGTGCTGAGCTGCCGAAACAGAAGCAACTATTCAACATGCCGTTTTGATCTCACAAGTTACTTTTTAATTTCATTTATTTTTGAAAACTAATTTTCGAATTGTGTGCTATCCCTAAGGCAAGACGTGAAGTCATGCAATATTTTACGAAACACGAAACGTGCATTTCAGTTATAAAACGTATGGAAATATCAAATCCGAGTAGATTCTGACTTTGCAAAATCTTGTTGACTTGAAGTAAATGTAATTTCTATGTTTCGATGATGGTAAACACGTTCTACGACTGATTCTTATTTCTGTTCTGTCACAACTTGAAGTCATAACTCGCTTTGTCATTCATCGTCTTCTTTTCAAACTTTCTCTAAGAACCTGCTTCACAAAAAAAACACCTTTTCTGAACATCAACCTGAACATCATCAGAAGTGCCGAATGGCCGTTGCGATCTGGGTTCGTTGAACAGTGTTGTAGCTGTGTACAGTGGAGGAGTTACATTTGCGCTAAATTTTGGTAAT
>JGI24022J15233_10004241_pt1 | contig 14710 bp, 6 predicted proteins | sample Ectturendosymbi2_FD_15233 | JGI IMG/M metagenome (IMG submission 15233) | reverse complement strand
CGACAGAACCTAGCAACGAACGAAACCTTTCACCAGGCTTTATTCAACTAAGAACACCAGCACGCATCAACATCTGCAGCGCAACACAACAACCGCCAGGTACGAAACTAGAAACGATCTAACATCGACGTGCGATACAAACGATCAGGCAAAGCAATGCAATACAACGCAGCGCGTAATCAATAAGCGGACTAATCAGTGCAGGCGCAGGCAACCGCTGGCATTGAAACCGTCACAGCTTGTTGTTGTCAAACAGAATGGAATTAATTGAGACGTGTTTTCTGACCAGTGTGGTCATATATTACAAAAGTGTGACACTGGGTGGAAGTGCCGAGCATTTCACCACTAATGATGGTTTAAATGTTATGGCCCACTGCTGGCCTATGCAAAATACAGTGTGTAAGTGACAATGCAGTTCGGGAGTTTAGGAATCCATGCCGTAACTATGAGAATGTTGGGCTAATGATGTGGGCAATAACACAAGACACATGACAAAAAACAATGGTTAACAAAACAGATTATAGAGAAGTAACAGTGAGTGTGCCGAAATGACCTATACACGGCACTGTAGGCCTATAAGACAGGATTTGACGATGATGTTAGAAGTAACGTGCAGTAGTACAATGTTTATTCGCATTGTGCAGATTTCTAGTCTAGCCACCGCTTGTATACGCCAACGTCTGTTCATATTTTGGAGCAATACTGAACAAAGCTGGATATTTTCCCTGGTAATTGCAGCTTTCAATAACCTATATCGTTTTGCATCTCTTTACTATGATAAATTTGAAAGAGACTGTAGCCTAAGTTGTGCGTAATGCAAATGTTCATTTTGTTACTTTTTGTATGATTTGCTTGCACATTCATGTTACTGGCTCAGTTTGACACTGTCGTAGAGTTTTACCTGAGCACATGGTTAAAGTACGATTCAATATTTGTGAACAGGTGATCAGCTCCTGACCGCGGAGATTTAAAATGAGTCTTCTAAAAATTGAAACTTAACACTCACTTCAAATACTTGTCATCTATCTGGTTAATAATTAAAGCTTGAACTACTTGAACTACTTAACTAGTGTTTCAATGGTTTCCACTTCATAATTTAATTATAGTAGAACCTATAGCCTACTTTTAAGGTGTATATTTGCTAAGCAACGTTTATTTTGCCTCATGAGACAAACAGTTCTGAAGTTATTATGTCAGTAGCTGCACACATTGGTTTGAAGTGATCACATAACAAGTTTGGAATGCATGACATACATACCATAGCTGACCGTAATGTTTAATTTAAATGTGGGCAAGCTTTTAGTGGCTGTTTGTCTACGTTGTGTAAAGAATAGTCTAAGCCATAACTTCAAACTTCAGCATGTTGTGTCTCTCTATATTGTGCTACTCACATGACCATTTCCACTACTTGTGTTCTATCAAAAGGAAAATAGCCACGACATATATTTTGTTTCATGAGGCAAAATAGACAGTATCTTTTTAATATGAGTTACTTGAAAGCTTTCGGAGTGTTAACAGGAGTCGGAGTTGATGTTTTCAAAATTTTTCGCAGTCGGGGCAGAGCAGGAGTCTTAAAACGTGGAGCAGGAGTGGAGTCGGAGTCTGAAAAATGTGACTCCGCTCATCTCTGGTCACAGTATGAGGCCCACTGCCATGATCACGATATGCAAATACTACATGAAACTACGATAAGGTGTCGATATATTGTGCCCTGCTGACCCCTCAGTGAAAGCAAAGTCTCAGGTCTCCCTCTATGCAAGTTGGGGAAACTTGATCCTTAAACTGTAGGATAGTATAGCACGACTAGACAGGTAAAACAGAAAATTTCCGCTAACCTTGATCATCACTGAAGCAAAAATGCTCATTTCTTTGTGTGCAAACGAACTGGGCTTGTCCATAAGGAACTCAGAGATTTTGTAAAAATGACTCTGACTCGAGTCTTGAGTCATTGACTGTGACTCGAATCGAGTCATTCTGTGAAAAACGCGACTCGAGTCAAGTCGAGTCTCCATTTTTCTCAACGTGACTCGAGTCGAGTCCGAGTCACCAAAAATCGTGACTCGGGTCGAGTCATTGACTCGAGTCACGCTAAGACTGACACACAGTCACAATCAGTGTTGCCACTGCCGGGGGTTTTTCGCTAGATCGTCGACTTAGCAGTGGCGAGCCAAGATACAACCTCAAAGATTCGTGCTTTTGACTTCTCAATATTCTTAACTTGCTTATTAAAAACACCAACAAATGATTGTAAATGTCTTTGCACTGAAATTAACCACTTTGTGGAACTTTCTATTTTTCGGAATATGTTGAATCGCTCGGCATTTCTCGATCTTTCTGCTTAACCGCTTGGTTTTACCAGTGATAAATAGTAATCACTGGTTTGACTCTAGCACTCATAGTCGTAGTAATCAGAGATGAGCACGGATCAGGACTGGATCCGACTGGATCAGGACTGAAGCCAATATTGGCTGGATCAGGACTGGATCGGACGGCAATTTTTTCGAAAATTGACGGATCAGGACTGGATCGGACTGAGAAAATTTTTGTTTTTTAATGTGATTATACTGATGAAAATATCAAAAATGCTAGTTGTGATTCGATTTCACAGGTTTACTCAATGGTAGTGTGTATTTTGCCATCAAATGTAAAAACTCTGCTGGGACTATTTTGCAATTCGAACACCTTTGTTCACATATAAGGTTGAGTTCTAGTAGAAACGTTAACATAATAGCGTCTATGCCTGCTGTGCGATTGTTCATTGGTTCTACTCTCACCATTTCCTTTGGTTTATCTTGTAGAGGTTACCCCTTTGATGGAGTGCTTTTAATGTAGGCCTACTTTTTCAAAAAGTTTCAGGTTTAGGTTTAGGGTTTACGTTTAAGGTGCATGTTTAAGTTTTGGTTTAGGGTTTACCTTTAGGGTTTAGGTCAGTGGTTCTTAACCTTTTTTGCATATCTTACCCTTTTATCAAACAAAGTTACCAGATTTACTCTCAATACAGTCAATGCAGCTTATATATTTAATACGAATTTAATGAATTCTTACAGTTTAGAATGATTTATAAAAATTTACATTGGCTGCATTTTATGGTTCAAGAAATGTAACCTCCTTGAAAGATGAAATTTACCCCCAGGGGTAAATTTATTCCAGGTTAAGAACCACTGGTTAGGTTTACGTATTAAGTTTCGGGTTTAGGTTCAACTTTTAAGTATAGGTTTTGGATTTAGGTTTAAGTTTTGGGTTTAGCTTCTGGGTTTAGGTTTAGTGTTTAGATTTTGGGCTTAGGTTTTGGGCTTCGGTTTTAGGCTTAGGTTTTGGGTTTAAGTTCTAGGTTTAGGTTTTTTGTTTAGGTTTTTTGTTTGGTTTTAAGTTCAGGGTTTTAGGTCATGTAACAAGGACCTTATGCTAATCCAAGTGTATCATCCTCATCACTTGACCAATCCAAGCAATCGGATTCTCCTAATGGCAAAATAACTCCAGCAGTGCTTTCCCGTCTGATGCGAAATAGACATTTCCTTGTTAAATTTTGGAAACGCCAAAAGGCTGTGTCTATTTTGCCTCATGAGGCAAAAGCAGTGCTGGAACTATTTTGCCTTCAACCAATCGTATTTGGCCAAAGGCAAAATAGCTCCAGTAGTTATTTTGCCTCATGAGGCAAAATAAAAATACTTTATTTTACATTGGGGATCAGAACTGGATCGGACTGATGATTTTCAAAAATTTTGCGGATCAGGGCTGGATCGGATTCAATTTTATCGCATCAGGACTGGACTCAGACTGAAAATTTTCACTGTTCGCTCATCTGTGGTAGTAATCACTGGTTTGACTCTAGCACTCGTTACTAGTGTTTCCAACCCTGGTTTTCCCAAACCCGAAACCCGTTTTTTTGGCTATTTTCTACTGCCCGAAACCCAGGTTTTTTCAACTACCAAACCCGGATATTTTGAATATCCTGGATTTGCTGTTGCATTCAAATGTTAGTAATTCTGATAACACTGAAGTTGCAGATTGGCACGTTTAACAGCCAAGTCAGCATGTTTGAACTTTCAATATTATCATGAGGCACGATCTGCGGGTTTTGCTCGGTGACCATCTTAGGTTCGTTTTTGGTCCACTTATATTTTCGTTCAATTGACATATTTGTACGGATCGTGGTCGTGACGTCATTTTGCACAAAATAGGTGTCTACGCGAACATTTGCCTTTTCGCTAACCTAATTATATAACTACCACGTGAGGTAGTTCTTCAGCGATATGCCGCAGTTTCGTAGTTACTAGCTAGTTCATTTATAAGCTGTTGTTTGCTAGTTCATATACAAGGTGTGATTCTTTACAAAATCGATTCGTTCCAGTGGCGTAGCGAGGCTAAGTGCCGCCCGGAGCCGACCATAAAAGTGCCGCCCTTTCAACCCCAAATTTGCTTACAAAAATTTAAATTCAAAGAAGATCATATTCCGTGCTTATTTAAAGATATAAGGATTAATAAAGTGCCTTCAAAATCACAATCACACACAACTAAAATGGGCCTTGCTTTAATTGTCGATTATGAGTCTTGTTTTTTCTGCTTGTCGCCACCTTTCTCATCATTAATTTTCTATTTTTGCTTTCTTTACATATACATATACGAACCCGACATGTTTCGTGAAATTTTCTTCCCTTTTGGTTTTTAATCTCCGGTAAGGCCACATCATGGCTTTTTAATAGTTTATTAATTCCAGGGGATCAAACGAAAAATGAAGAGATGTGGTGGCGGCATACCTACTTTACAGATGTTAACATTTATTTATGTTAAAATTCCGTGCAGTATCCTCGTCTTCAACTAAACAAAAGTATAGGCCTATGTACTGCATAAAGTTCTCTTCACGTTTCAGTAGTGCTTTAATTCTCTTATAATATATAAAAGGTTTCAAACATTAACTCTGTCGGCACTTGCGCGGAGCCCTCTATAGGTGCGGAGACCCATTTTGAAAAAATATCCTAAACAGGTTTAAAACCAGTTATGGTTGAGAAGCTGTTGGGTTGGATCTCTTCCAGTTACATGTGCATAGTGTTATTCCTTGCCTTTGTTCGTTACCAACAGAACCATCGCCAAACGTTCTTCAATTGGGGGTCTTTACGTTTGTGCAGGGGAGGAATTACATTATAAAATTTGACAAAAATCCAATGATTTATAGTGGTTCACATTATGGAGGCTTAGAGCTTTGTTTTGGGGGACTAGACCCACAAAAACCCCCGTGGCGACGGGACTGCTTACCAGCAGACGTCTATTTCGAAAACTGTTTTACTAAACCATGCCAGGTGGGACATAGGCCTTTTGAATGCTCAGCAATGATTACAACGTCTGACGTTCGACGGTATTTGCGTTGAACAACTTTATTAAGTACAGCCATTGCTATGATATACAACCATTTCGATTAACGCCCTTTTTAAAGCCTTAACCACAATCATATCTAAACATATCGTTTTCCCTTGCGTTAGGTATGTAGACTAAGGTTCTTGCCTTAAATTCATCAAAATGAGAGCAACACCTTTTCTAAGCTTTTCTTGTTGAAATGAATTTTTCTATGACTGCAAAAATTAAGCATACTGTTGAACAAAAGATATTTTTTACGAAACTCACGCTACCTATCGTCTGGCTCTGATTCACTCTACTTGCAGTTCAAACCAACAACCTGAGCTCAAAGTTACCCACGCAAACACACCAACTACAATACCCCGCTTCAAAAACGTCATTTCCCGACCCCATTGCGTCATGCAGAAAAACAGCCGTTGTATTGAAATTGAGCAATGGCCCTTTTGCAGTTCTTCAATTCAACTGCCAAAATTTAATGTTGACAAGCCCATCTAATAACTACGCTACAGCTTATGGCACTTATTGCAAATATTCCACTGAGCATTAAAAAATAGCATGAGATGTGCCAAGAAATGTTTTTCATAATTTGGCGACGTCAAACAGCGGCATGCCAACGCCTGAAATATGCTTCTTACCGGGGCAGTTGAGACAACGATCTTGCACAAGGAGCGCTATGGCGATTTCCTCAGTGTCGGTCAATAGGACATACAACCAGCCAATTGAGAGGCGGAGACTTTACCACGGAGCTATCACCGCCCCAGCAAAATCTTCTTCGCCTATGCCTAGTTGTCAGGTTTGAGAGGAGGGGCAATATAAACTGCGAACAACCGGAGCCCTAACGTTTGCTAGTCTGGCGTCGAATGTCATCTCTTTCTTTTGTTCAAAAGGACGTTTGACTGGGATGGCGGAAATGGCTTCGTCTGGCGAGGAAGGTGTAGGGAATGGGGCACAAATGCCCCCCAAGTAAGTGTGTTAAAAACACCCTGATTTCAAGACAAACACTGGAGCACTTAGAATTTGACCCAGACTTTTGAGTAAGCACTTAATCAATTTGCTCACTCCACAGCCACAGGTCGTGTTTTTTAGGCTAGCCTACTAATCTAGGGCGCCCAAACAAAAAAATTAGAGGAGTTAGAACTTGTAAAACTCTTTAAAATTTATTTAAAAATAACAACGAAAAGCTAGAACTTTTAAAATCCTTTCAAAAATAAATTTTTCATCAGCAAAGTGCCGCCCGGGTCCCGCGGCCTCCAGCCCCCCACCTTGCTACGCCACTGTTCGTTCTTTTTCAGTGTGCAATAACTTTCCACAAAATATTTGGCTTAAGACGTTAGTAATCAAAGAAAATCAGAAGCTTAGAGCCATTTCATATACAACAAAGCTCAATCAACACGAAGGTGCAATTCGTGCTCCGTTATACAAATGATACAAAAGGAATATGGCTCAAGCACCGGCAACTTGATCAAGCATTTGAAATCAAAGGTCAGAATCCATGTAACCAATGAGAGTAACGACCACAAAACTATTCCGGCACAGGAAGAGATCCGATCACAAATTGTGTGAAAAAGGAAATGAGTCTTTTGAGCATACAAAGAATAGGTCAAATAACCTTGAAGAACTGCTCCATGTAAGGTTGCCAGACGTCCTTGAGCGCCTAGAACTGTCCTTGAGTTTGTTATCAAAACGCGTTATGTCCTTGATTCTTGAAAAACATCTTGTCCTTGAATATTTTCCGGCGCCCTTGAAAATTCTTGAATATTTTTAAAATTTTTCATTTAAGAAATATTGATTACGTTGAACATTAAAGAATCAAGAATAAACAATGTAAATGAACAGAACAATGCACAGATTTGTTCCATCTTAAACAGATGTGTAGTAAAAAGTAAATTATTGAAGAAAGGTTGTGTCGTCACAATACGTTTAGTTTATTTTTCAATTTCGTACATGGATAGCCTGACTCGCCCATACGTGATTCAAGCTTTCTGAAAGTAGCCTCCCGTAGACCGTACCCAGTGGCGTGTAGACGAGGGGGGGCACACGGTGCGACCGCCCCGGGCATCCAAAGCAAGTTGGGCATCGAAAGAGTGAAACTGCAAATATTAAAATGATGTTGCAAGATGATTTTTCCTATTTTAAGGCTACTAACATATGCTGCATGGATTTAATTTTTCGAAACTTGTTTTCTTTGTCAACACTAGTTTTTACGTACTTAAACGCCAGTATTCTCACCATCCTCAATACTTGGGACCTATACTCTAGTTGTGCGACTCGCACCCAATGAAACTGACAGTGACGTGACTTTGCCCAGATCAAGCTATCAAGGGAAAATCATAAACAAGGATTGAAAATAATTGCGGCCGTTTAATTGATTTTGAGCCAAATTTCAAAACTGTCCTGTTTCAGCTTGCTTGGTTTAGCTGACTGTTTGATGCATCATTCGTTTCCCGTTTCGTTTCTGATGTGGCAACCCTGGGTATGCGCTAATGCAGCTTCACACCCGTTCTTGCAATATGGAGATCATTTCAAGCTTCGTCACTAATTAGCAGTTCAGGCGGATACAGTCTTGTCGCCACGGGGATGCTTTGGTGGACTTCATCCCTACAGACAAAGCCCCAAGCCCCCCAAATTAAAATATGAAACACTATAAATCGGTGGAGATTTTAACAAATTTTCAATATCAAGCCTCGCTGCACAAACGTAAAGCCCCCCTAGTGAACACTTTCTGGCGACGGTTCAGTGGCGATTCTAAGGGGGGCCTGGGTGGACCATGGCCCCCCCGGATTTTTGCTTGGCCCCCTGCTTGGTCCCTCCAGTTTTTTCTTAATTTCCCGTTCGAGTTCTTTTGGTTGACATATGATAACTTTGGTAGATAACTTTGGCTAGCAATATTTTAAACGATAATTTAGTAACCCTCTAGCCTGCATTCAATATTTTTTAAATGCACGATAAGCTGTGTTATTGTTTTCGACGGTCGGGAAACTAGAGTTGTTTATGGCGGCACACACCAGTAATTGCTTAGATCCGTGAAATTTAGTCATACCGCGGTCGTTGTGTTGAAAAAATCCTTTCTAAACTAAGACGTAGTTGCAGAAATGGAAAGATTGACCTTTAGTGCATTTTAGTGTGAGATGGAACTGGGTCATATTACTTTCAGCAGATTGTTGCTTGTCCCAGTAGCAAAAGATTTGTAAAAGCATTAAGAATTGGTTTCAGTTAATTTGTACGAATTTATCCTGGCTGTAGTATTGCGTTCTGCTGCCTTGTGTACATGTCTTCGAAGCATCTTACGTAAGTAATGTTAGATTCATAACACGATTGTAGTTCGACGATGATGTCATTTTGATTATTGGCGAACCGGTCATGTGCTTCGGAAGCCGTAGAGCAATTTTTGCCATGGTAGTAAGAATGTTGGCAGCCGCAGGGTTGCCATACACCTTTTGAGAAAAAGTCGTCTGAAAAAAGCCAAACCGGGCAAAAAAGCTAAATTATTAAACAACATGAAATTTAAAATTCTTTATTAATTGCAGGACATTTTAGAAGAATAAAGTTGTAGCATTCTTCATCTTCCACATTTTCCACTCGAACCTTTGGCATTATGAGTTGCCAGATATGCGACAACTTCATTCTTCTATGGGTTGCCAGATAACGTTTGAGAAAATACACCCAGCACTGTCTAAAAAATCCTAATAACAATTCTCAGCAAGATATTTAAAAAGCGAAGACGAACCAGTCTGATAGCATGTGCCAACTGCTTCCAAAAAAGCCAAATATTGAGAAAAAAGAAACAATTTTTTGACGCCAACTGTCTCTAAAAAATGCCAAATTTGTAAAATTTGGCGTCGAAACGCAAATCTGGCAACCCTGGGGAGCCGAGGGGGGTCTGCACTCTCTTTTTCATTTGCTAACCTGTGAGTGACGATAATGATTCTAGCGCTCCTGAAGTAAAAATCCCGCCTTGCCAACACACTTGGTTTTGGATGGCGTGGTCGGTCGAATTTTGCATGCGCTGATAGATTGGGTCCAGAAAAACTTCTAATATTGCTACATTGATTCGGGACACTGCGTTGGTTGGGTTCAACCCACCTCTGCGAGCTTTGTACTTAGTTTACAGCGGATTGCCATTGCTCTGCTGCGAAACTTTGAGATCGTACGTGTGAACTGTTGTAGTGGTAACGCTTGTGTGTTTCTGTAGTTCAAAAACATCGTTTTAGTCTCTGTAATGTGTGGGTACAGACTAGCACTTGTTAATCAGCAGTGTGTGAACCAAAGGGGGTTCTTAAAGTCGCGCTCAACAGGTAGTATTTCTCAGGATTGGTTCAGTATTTGGCCGTAGACAGATCCGTTGCCCAGCTGCTGGTTCGTAAGTAAGTGCGGAATCAGTGTGGCAATCTGAAATTTCTGACCCGGCCATAGCCAGTAGCGAGAAATCGCTACAAGTGGTTCGTGACAACGGTTTTAACCCCACACATGTCATGCAACCTCATAGAATTTTGTACGGATTTTCTATAATGATTCAGAAGCAATTATTTCGCGTATTTCTGCTCATTGCCCCGGAGGTCAAACATTTCTATCAGAAAAACACTTGAAAGAATTCGCAAGTCATATTCATTTAGTAAAAATAATTTGAAACATGAAATTATTTTTGCCAAAGAATTTGCTTCGGAAGGAGTCGAAGCTGCCTATATCGCTCGAACAATATTTTTAATCCACAGCTACTTAAAAAGCAGCGTTTGATTGTTACTGGTAGCTGTAACTCTTCCCGTCACCAGCGCTTCATGCGAGAAAAACTTTTCAAAATGAAATTAGTGAAAACATTTCCCAGAAATTCCATGACCAGTGAAAGATTGAGTAACATTGATCTACTTTCAGGTGTACGGTACGAGCTCAAAAATAGATTTTGATGATTTCGTTGATGAATTTGATAGTCGACATGGCAATCGAAGGGTTAAGTTACATTGAGGTGATGATATAAATTTCTAATGTAGACCGTGCAGGGATCTGTGTGAGAATCGTATTGTTCATTGTCTATTTGTCTGATTCTTTTTAGAGTTAGTGCGTGTTTCGCTCATGACAAAACAGTCATAAATCAACGCAGGGGTGAAAAGTCAGCTTTTGAGGATAAGTCAGAGGAAAATTCAGTGTGAATATTGAAATGAACAACTTTGTTGCGAATATTCTGCAAAATAAGTTTTACGCCTGCTGTAACGTTTTGCTATCAGGTACACGCCCCTAAAACCGATACACAGTTACACACATTCCTACTGCGGCGATATACAGTTACACACACAGTTACACACATTCCTACTGCGGCGATACACAGTTACACACAGTTACACACAACCGATACACAGTTACACACATTCCTACTGCTATGCTACTCTAGGTGCCACTGGTGCCGAAGCCTCTGTAAAGTTAACTGCATATTGCATTGAATAGTCCTCAACCTATCCACGCTGCAGTTGGGCATTACACTTGCAATAGTAGTTGCATAACATTGTTATGGTTACACCACAATAACAAAGTGTCCGTAAGCTACCACAAAAACAGATTAGTCAGTAGTCACCAATCCATTGGCAAATGGCTTAGTTTTATGTGTTTTGTAGTAAGGATATTTTGATGAAACTAGTTTGTTATCAACAGCCTACTTGTCTCTGTGTCAATATAGAATAGGTGGTTGGAAGTGGGATCATTTCGCTTTCATGTAAATTGTATTCACTTTCGTGGAGCTGTATTCGTTCATGTGGGGTTTGCACAATTGTGTACCGAAAATGGTGTTTTGTTTTACATGTGCAGTGCTGTGGAAGTTGCATGGTTAGCACAGAATATTCGGCATAGCAGTACAAGTGTGTGATTGCATCTGCAGTGGCGTTTAAGTGTCTCTAGTGAATAATAACTTAGCGCTAGTTCATATTCAACAATATTCACAAGCCTATATTGGGTTTGACAGGGTTAAATCATAACAACTTAATCTTCAAAACAACGAAAAATTACCATGAAAGACAGACATTTATGTTGGCCCCCTACTTTTTTCTTGGCCCCACAGTGGCCTCCCGACTTTTTAAGTCTAGAATCGCCACTGCGACGGTTCTAGGTGGATTGATCACAACGGCTCACACAAACGCGTATCTGTTTTGTCCCCCAGTAGTTGTACATATAACAGCCACATAAATACTGGAAAAACGAAAGTTTTCTTGCGTACTTTATACACATTTTCAATTCTTGTGTAGGCTAGTTCAGAAAGTTTCAAACTGTCAGCCCAGGGTGTCCACCATCCCAGCCGCATCCTTCTCTGCTCGAGTGCTATTCGACGAGACATTCGCGCAGCCATTTTTTTAAATTTGTGAACTGCCCAATCATAGCGTTGTGTGTTTTACTGCACTCTTTGAATGCACAACCTTATATTTTTGCAGTTGTGAACTGCTCTGATGTAGCACTCATGAACGTCGGAAGGGGGGAAGGAGGGGACAAGCCCCTGGATTTTGAAATTTTCAGCAAAAAAACGTTGTTTTTAGTTTTGAGTGGGAAAAAACAAATTTGACCACTTTTGGCCCCCCTGGAAAAAATTTGCAAAAATCCCCTAGTGTCCCCCCTGGAAAAATCCTTCCGACGCCCATGGTAGCACTGAGTAGATTCTACGTTCCTGATTTAACGCGTTGCCGGATATTTTTGCGGTTATGAACTGCTCTGTCTTAGCGTTGAGTGCTGTATTTTGCTCCGGTCTCCTAACTTGAAGCGCTAATTATTTTGCGTATTACAGTGACACATAGTAGGCTACAATAACGAGTAAGGTGAGTGTGTGTAGAATAATATGCACACTGTGTCAACAAACTTCGCCAAACCAACGCCAAACATCAAAATTACTTCATATTGTGACGTCACAAACAACGTATATCCAACCATCATATGCCTCTCCTATATAATGATAGTGCAACCTGGTAGCAGTAGAGTGAAGTCAGTGATGGATCTCTATTGCTGCAGGTTGCTTTCCTGTTAGTTAATGCCCCGAATTGCCATCTTTCTCTTGTGCTTGCCTCAGTAGTTCAAGGCGATGCAGTCAACTGCAGCACAACCCTAGCTCCATGCCTTAATTACAGTCAAGCCCAATTCACTGGAACCAGAGAGGGTTTTTCAGCCACGGAACTATTTATCACAAAACTCAGAAACAGAGTGAATGATGAAAATGTGCTTTGATTGTCATGCGTCAGTATTGTAAACATCATTGCAAAACTGTGCTTAACTTAATTAATAATTCTAATCGCTAATAAATTGCGCAGGGAACAACAGCAGTAATTTCACGATGATATTGAGTGTTTATAGCTCAAAATCGCATTCATTTCAAAATCCGAAAACAAAACGGGTTTTCTCGGGTTACTTGTCTCAGCTACCCGAAACTCGGTGTCAAGCGAAATTTCTGACCTCTGCGAAATTTCTGACCTGTTATTGTTCCTCAGGTATTTTGCTTCTCAGAGTGAAGGAATGAAGTTTGGCGTTAGCTTTTTTGATGTGTGCTGTGTAATTTAAAACTGTGTGGTTAGATGTCAGCAGGGACGCCGGAACAACGGTAGGGCAGGGGGGGGGCACTAAAATAGTTGAGGGCAATGGAAACTTGCAAAAGCAAAAATCGTTACCAACTGTGCTTGTTTTTGGGCAGCAACAACCTTGACCTCAAAAATATTCGCAAAAATTATAGAAAACCATTCTGAATTTTATGGGTGCACGAATAGCTGCAATAAATTTGTTTGAATTTATCTTTGAAAAAACATGAAATTCCCTGTGATTCTGTTATGAAAAGGCACCTCCGCCCCTGCTGTCCCTTTTTCAAAAGGCCAGGGGCCAATACTCTTGTCATTTCACCGCTCTCCAGCGTCCCTGAAATTACCTGTGATGCTGTTATGTAAGGGAACTTGTGCCCCCGTTGCTCCCCCTTTCAAAGTCAGGGGGCTGTGCCCCCATTATGCACCTCCGTTCCGGCTTCCCTGGATGTCAGACATCCACAACAAGCTAAAGTACGGGAATAACTATCACCAGCGAAAAATATTGGACTTAGGCTTGGACCTAAATTATTTTATTTTTCCAACCCTAACCCAAACCCTAGACTGACACACTCTCACCTAAACACTAAACCCTGAGCCCTAATCATTTTTCTTAGCGTATTTGATACATAGAATATCACTCTGTGCATGCGCACATGGTATGAAGTCAGAAATTTCGCTTGACACCGTGTTTTAAAATTTTGCCCCGAATGGGAAACACTACTCGTCACCGCTCACGTGTGTTGCGTTAGTTTAAAAGCTTGGTTTGCTAAGATCAAAACAAGCCGTTCAATATGCGGCCCTCGTTAATATATGCCATTGAATGCGCGGCCCTTGTTAAGATGGTGACATAATTTTAGGCTCAGTAAGCCATTTGGGTTGGACATAGCTGGTGTAGGTGGAAGACGGTGGCAATCATGGTGAACCTTTCTACAAATTTTTGATATTACTTTCAGTACAGTCTTAAGTCTACAGTATGTAATCAATGTCTACATTCATTCTAAAAAGCACAACTTCAAGAAGCATGGAAAGACAGAAAAACATCAAAATTTTCGAGTCTTTCTCGTTTTTTGAAACAGTGTTTGGCTACTTTTCCGTTTTTGCTCCTTTCAGAACAGTGTTCACTGTTTGGCTATTTGAAGTTCAAACACGCTGACATTGACAACCCTGATTTAAAACCGCATATTATGATATAGCCTATTACCTACACTGTAACACTGCTACAGTACTGTAATTTAGAGATTGCAAATTGTGTTTTCTGTACTGCTTATGTCCACATTCAAGTTGTGCTACACTACCTTTGAGTAGAGGTAAATAGTTGAACTATTGATTTTTGGAAGTGGCTACGGAACCGCTTCACATGACGTGTTTTTTTGAGTAAAACGCTAAGTTTGCCACTCAAGCGGCATTGTTGTGGTAGCGGAAGTGTTTATGTCTGCTGTGCTGATGGATTTTGGTTCGGCTCTCACCTTGGCCACTTTCGTTTTGGCAGTAGTGGTTGCACGTTTCATTTCATGGGACCAGTTTTTATTTACTTTTTTCAAAGGCAGTGGCTACGTAGTATATGCCTGTGGATCTTGAAATTTGAAAACTTGTTCATATGCCACCTGTGACATAACAGAAGAATGCATGACAAGAGTGCAGTTTGCTTAGTAGAAAGTAAACGAACTAAGCATAATAGATAAACCCTAAACCTTAACCCTAACTCGTAACTGTAGCCCTAATCCTAACACTAACCCTTAAACATCATACCTGAGCCTGAAAAAAAGTAAAGAAAAAAGCAAAACGAGAAGTCGGCAAGATGAGAGGCGAACTGAAAACCATTG
>JGI24022J15233_10004240_pt1 | contig 14711 bp, 7 predicted proteins | sample Ectturendosymbi2_FD_15233 | JGI IMG/M metagenome (IMG submission 15233) | reverse complement strand
TTTTACGATTTCATTCTTTCACTGACAAAATTGCTTCACACGTGGCTTTTAAGTAACTTAACACAGGTAACAATGAACACCAGAAAAAAAGCTTCGGCTGGATTGAGATTTGAGCCCATAAACTTCAAAAAGCGTCTTCGATAAGCGATACATGTCTAAAAACTATAACAATCAAGCACGCATATAGGTTTATTTCATGAGCCTCAGGCAACAAAAGTTCTGTATTCTGTCTCGCAGGCTAATAAGTCTCTTGAAAGCATTATATTAAAACTTGCTTCCAGAATGCACAAAAATGCGAATTTTTAGGTGTAATTTTGCAAAATTTTCCCGGGGCAAGCCCCGTCGTGTCTTCGGCACTTCCTCTAAAGTTGATTTGTGACGTCACGCGATTGTGACGAAACTTTGCCCCCCCCCAGAAATTTTCTGCGTACGCCACTGTAAGCTTATGATGGTATTAATATTAAAATCGATCTTGAGTGGCATCAAAACCGTATGGCGTCTCTCAAGGGGGTTAAATTAAGCTGAATTCTTAAGAGCGTTTAAAAGTTGTTTCGTTTTTCGAAAAGTTTTAGCAATTAAAAAGTTTTCAAACTTTTCTTTAAAAACTATGTAGTGTTTATTGATGCGCTTTTTGAAGTTACTTGATCTACAGTAGTGCTGCAGTTCTTGATTTGGGTTCGATCGAAACCAAGGGTTTTTAATGGTGAATTAGTTTGGTGGGGTCGGCATGGCTTGGCGGGAGACATGATTTATTTTGTGCGTTCATAAAATAAATACCTGTACTTTCAAGAAATCACATTTTACTTTTCCAATTACAACGGATTCGGTGAATGCACAGGTGAAGCTTGTAGAATTCATTACCTCCAGAAAGATTAAGAACCACTGTTCTGCTGCATCACAAATCGCAATAAAACAATTTCGTGACAATTAGGTAGATGTTCATGAGGTACAGTTGACAGATCGAAGTTGTAAGATATATCATGTTTTTAAAATGGTCAGAAAGAAGGTTTCACAACGTGCATGCAAACCATTTTTGTTTCAGCTCCTTCACTAACCTTGAAAGACCTTCCCAACAACAATCTACAAAACAATGTCACAAACCAACACCCTACCCCAAAGGTACTGTAAGTTTCATTAATTTAACTTGCCAGAAATTTGTTAGCATTACGAGCATTGTGAAATGTTGCTTGAGAAGGACCCCGTTTGTGATTGTTCGTGTCGCTGCAAACAGCCTTAAGTCAGTGGCACTGAGCGCAGCGTCCATTGTCTTTTGATTACTCAAATACCTGACCAAGAACAGCATCTGGTTCTTTCAAAGTAATGCAAAGATTTGGATTTAATTGTCACATATTTTACTTTCTTTCTTAAATGAAGTCGCACGTTAGTGAATTGCTCCAAATCATATGCAGAAACAAGGAACATTGAGGATTACTTTCGCACCGTAGCTCTGACATGTGCGGTCCTCATTTTCCGTGAAATCCTGCTAAGGTTAAATGATGTCGTAAAAACGAAACAACAAAATGTGAAAATAATAAAACAATTCAGAAATTTATCGCGTTTTTAAATTCTGTACAATTACATCTTTCAAAGACATGCTATGCTTGTGATCTTGTGAGATGTGGGTTTCTCTCCCCCGTCCGTGGTTTTGGAAAGTGCTTGGTGTGACCATGCACTTATGATACTTTTTTACAATAATAATGAAATTATATATCTATGTTATTGACTGTAGAAATAAAAGTTTTTTTTTTATGTAATAGAAAACACATTAAATATATATAAAATCAATAAACTGTTCTAGTTGCTTCGTGTTTCAGTATGTGACTCACTTGAAATATGGGCAAAAGGCATTTTATTTACCTGAATTGTACACAATGGGAATTCAGTAGCCTATACTGCAGGGCATTGTAGATACTCCAGATAGGTGACGCTAAGGGGTGATACGGTTTTTCCAAAGATTGGTTGCACATCTTACCCTGAATTTCTCCACAGCGGCAGAACTTCTGAACAGAAAATGTGCTACTAAAATTGGGTAAGTGCAAAAGTAGAATGGGAACATGGCCCGAACTAGTGTTTTTGGCATTTTACCTCATACAAGGACAAGCTTGCATAGCGAGAACCATCCTCACAGAGCAACTATTTTTCTAGAGTTTTACCTTCGTGCAAACATTTAACGCAAATGTTGACCATTGATTTAAATAATTTGCTTATATACATTATGTGCTTTTCATAGTTTTTGTACCTTTGCTTGCCCTTATTTCAGGCAGACGAAAATGGAAGCTCCAGCTCCGTCGAAGAAATTTTACCCAACAACGCAGAGGGTAATAGGCTATTGCTATTGCACAACCTGAACATACAGTACAGATATCCAACAACGTTTTTATTGCTTTACAATGGTTGGGGTCTGTTAGCAAAGTTTGGATCTGATTTACTCTAGTTCTGGAATTACATATTAAGTTCTGCTTTGAACAGGGGCGGATCCAGCCAGTAAGTTCAGGGATGGCGATTTCAGTTATATTTGGTAGTCACGTTTCATGACGCTACTGGAGAGGGATCCAGTATACTTCATAACACTTCTGTGACATAACAGTGGACGGCAATATGGCCTTGTATCGCGAATGCTGTTTTAAGAAGTGTATAAAGTAAATGGTGAATAAAGTTACTTTCGTAGGTTTTAGGTAGGTCGATCGCCCCCCGGATCCGACCCTGGACTTGAACATTTCTCGTTTGCCCACAGCTTCATCGTGCTCATTAGCTGATCACTAAGTAAAGACAATTTTGAAGCACCGCTGAATAACCAGTACAAACAATATATAAGAATATAAAGCAAAACATGCTTAAACTTGTTGCTTCATTCATCATACAAGTATGAGAGAATTATCGTTTTACAAACATTCAAAAGAGAGCCCGGACGAGAGTTAGGGTCACTGACTTGCCCAGTCATCAGTAGACTACCGTATCTACTCGATTATTAGCCGCCCTTGAATGTAAGCCGCACGAAATGGTGTCAAAATTTAATGTAAGCCGTTCTTGATTGTACGCCGCACTTGAACATAGGTTACCTAAGCCCCTGAGATACTTTCGCGCACGGGGGAACTGCCCCTGACCTTTGAAAGGGGGCAACGGGGACGCAAGTGCCCTTATATAACAGAATCATAGGTAATTTCAGGGACACCGGAGCGGTGAAATGACGGGGAGTATTGCCTCCTGGTCTTTTGAAAAAGGAAAAACAAGGGCGGAGGTGCCTTTTCATAACAGAATCACAGGTATTTTCAGGGTTTATCAAGATCGACTTGAAACAAATTTATTGCAGCTATTCACGCACCCAGAAAATTCAGAATGTTTTTCTATAATTTATGTTATTATTTTTGAGGTCAACATTGTTACTGCCAAAAACAAGCACAATTGGTAACGATTTTTGTTTTTTTACAAGTTTCCATTGCCCTCAACTCTGTCTTACTGCCCCCCCCCTGCCCTACCCTGTTCCGGCGTCCCCGTCGATAAGGTAAAGAAATGAAAAATATAATCCTCCGTTAATTGTTAGCCTTCGTTGAAATACGCCGCACGAAATGATGAAAAAAAGCTTTATAAGCTGCGGCTTACAATCGAATAAATACGGTACATTTCACGTCTCCTAGCGGGTTCGAATGAGGGGCGTGCTAATACGTTGGATCCAGGTTTAGCTGTGCAGAAATTATCTCCACATGGTTATCGGTTCCCTATACCTAATCTGATTTGATTGCCTTGCATGGCTGAAGAGCTCAGCTTTACCTTTCTGAGAGACTATCTGATCCGCATCTAAAACTCTGTCAGTCGCCACTAACCTACGCCTTAATTCAACCTGGGAATAATGATTGCCAGTAGGTGTTCCAGTTTCGCAATGTCTGCAGAAGTTCCAATTGCAGTTTCATCAACAGTTGCAATTTGTAGCAGCGCGCCCAGGAATACAAATACAGTGTTGCAAAAAATCCTCTCTGATGAGAAGGCTACTCCTTGCCTCATGTCCATCGTAGAACGCCGCCCAAATTACGCTATTGCTTGTGATAGATCTTGCTTATTTCACGGAGAACTAGTCAAAATTGAATCAAACCGTTGGTAGGTAGGCAAGATAACTTTATAGACATAACTTATTATATTTTTACCTCTCTTTCTTCGACAAGAAGGTGGACAAGATAGCCTGCAAGATAACAATTACTTATTGTCACTTCAGGGGCACTTTAGCAATAATGTTAAGACGTACTACTTGAAAAGCTTTTATTTTTTTATTTTTCAGAGCATCGGTTTCCCTCCACATTTCGCCAAGACAAAGAAAAAAAAGATTGCCGTGTTGCAGGTTACAACAACTTAAACTCATCGGATGTTGATGGGAATCAAGAAAGTCCAGATGGTGTGAAGGTTGGAATATTGCATTTCGTTAATCAAGAAAGTCCAGATGGTGTGAAGGTTGGAATATTGCATTTCGTTAAAAACCTAACGCAGTCGCATATCAGTCACTCTCACTTCGCAGCAAACTGAACATATTCTTTAGGGAAGCTTTTGCTTTGTATAAAGCTTTTGCTTTTTCAATTTGATTAGCAGACTGCTGAAGGCTATAGTCAAATAGTTATTTCAAATAAAAGGTGCATCTATAAATCAGCAAAAACTCTAACAATTCTTTTACTTTGATAACTGCAAACTAAAGTTCATTGCGTGTACCCACAGTTTGTTTAAAGTCATAGGAACTGTGTCGTATCAAGTTTAAACTTATTCAAATTTTCACCAAGATCGCTGTTAAAATCAGGTAGCCTATGCGCTGCAATAAATTAAGCGACCAAAACCACTTAGAATTTTTCACTCCAATGATCGAGATTTACCAGAGTTGCTCTTGGATCAAGAACAAAACAAAGCTCTTCGGCGCAGGAAAGCAAACACGCAAGATTTCCTTGCAGTTTGAATGCGAAAAATTCTCCAAATGACCAATGTAGTATTTCAACTCATGGGTACCACTCACAGAAATGCATACGTTTATATTCACTCATATATTCCTCGGTTTATAAGATTGCATTTAACTGCCATCTCCCTGGCTTTCTGCAGTCAAAAGCAAGCGTTAGGCCTCTCAAACCTTGCTGGAAAGTTTATTCCTCAAAACCCGGTAGAGCTAAACAATAGCACTGTACATATAAGTTTCCGTGCAAATGAAAAAAAAACACTGTTTTAACTTGAAGAAAAATGTCAAATTTTTCGAATCATAACAATTCTTTCCTTTATGCCTCAGTTGATATTTTTCCTGAACAAGTGCTATATTCGTATCTTTAAAAACGCCTTGAAATTAATCAAAGGAATACGGCGATTGTGGTGAACGATTATTGCGCGTGTGTAGCCTAATTTATGGACCGGTGTCAAGCAAAATTTCTGACCTGTGAAATCGCTGACTTCACACCATCTGCGCATGCCCAGAAGGATATTTCAGTCATGCATTTCGCAAGCGGTGGCTGTTCACTGAGATGTCAAATATGCTAAGGACTGCTGATTAGAGTTTAGGGTTAGAGTTTAATGTTAGGGTTTAAGATAGGGTTTAGGGTTATGGTTTAGGGTTATGGTTTAGGGTTATGGTTTAGGGTTATGGTTTAGGGTTATGGTTTAGGGTTATGGTTTAGGGTTATGGTTTAGGGCTATGGTTTAGGGCTATGGTTTAGGGTTATGGTTTAGGGTTATGGTTTAGGGTTATGGTTTAGGGTTATGGTTTAGGGTTATGGTTTAGGGTTATGGTTTAGGGTTATGGTTTAGAGTTATGGTTTAGGGTTATGGTTTAGGGTTAATAAGTCAAATATTTTTCAGTGGTTGGATATCCCCAAACTGTCGCTTATTGTGAACCATCTGACATCTAACCAAAAGTTTTGTCTTCCCGATAGACATCAAAAAATTAATTGCCAAAATTTATTCTTTTACTCTGAGCAGTGATGGAGTCTGGAGACTTGGTCTCGGTCTCGAGACTCGTCTCGAGACCCATTTTTGCGAGTCTCGGTCTCAAAGTTTTCAGGTCTCGACTCGGTCTCGAAGGCTACAAGTCTCGAGACTTTGAATATTGCAAAGAAATTATTTAGTAAAATTTCTACAATTCAACGATTTTTTGTTTGTTGTATTTTCTGGTAAGAAACAACCAAAACAAGTTGGAAAAATGCCAGAAAATTTAAAAAATACAACTTAGAAGTGAAGACGACATTTTTTCAAAACTTTCGGCAAAATCCATAGATTTCGAAGACTCGAGTCTCGGTGTCGAATTTCAAGTCTCGAGTCTCGGTCTCGGAATTTTTGATGAAGTCTCGGTCTTGAAGTTTTAACCAGGTCTCGGTCTCGAAGGTTACGGTCTCGACCACATCACCGACTCTTAGAAGCAAAATGAGTGACATACAAGCAGTATTCCCTCTAAAGTGCGCAAATGCGCAGATCCACCAGATAATTTGTGCAGTGCTATCTCATTCACGCGCACATCCAACTTCCATTTTTAATACTGTATGTATATCGCATAGCCCTTTTAACACTTGGAACGCTTCACTATAGTACAACTATAGTTGTGTGTCTGCATGGTTGTGCAGTTGCATGCGCTTAGTGCGCAGCAAAACAAACATATGTTAAGTGTACAATTGTTTTAGCTTAGAGGGAACACTGCATACAAGTATAGGTAAGAAATTTGCTTGACACTGGGACGGATTCTTGGTCACAGAACTCGTTTACATGACGGCTTTTGCTAGTTCAAAACTTGCGAAATTGTGCAACAACTTAATCTTCGCGAATCACTTGATAATCCGCGAAACTGCAAACGTCTGGATTCTTATCAGTGGAGTCGCACTAATACGGTGTGTTACACAGTAGAATGATAGTAATAAATCGGTTCTAGGACTACAGCCACCTGGACAACCGACACCGGAAACTGCCACCTAGGACACATTGAATTTTCTACGTTTATTGAATTCTCTACGTTTATTAAATCTATTTGACCTTTTCAATGTTCTGCTTTCATGTCAAAAATTTTGAAGCCACAAATGTGTATAACAAAAGTTTCTTAGTCCTTTGAACACCTTAAAGAATCTTCACTTTTTAATACTTTTGGATGAAGAATATCCTATCGATGTCATTACATCTTCATAAACATTCTGAAGTCAGTAGAAACATTAATTTCTATGAGCCTTTTCAAGTTTTTCACAGCACATTTCTCTCATGCTCATTATTGCGTTGTATTTATTCCATGCACTCATCAAACCGCTTTACTTCCGTGCATTTCAAGTTCTATGCATTGCTTCACCTTAACTGTTGATTTGTGAGTGACACAGTGGCAACAGCAAAGTTGCATTTGCTGCACTACGTTGAAGCAATAATTCCGTAGTCCAGTGGTTCCCAACAGCTGTGCCGCGAAAACTTCTTTACGTGTTGCAACGCGATAGTGTGAACTGAATTTATAGCTCATATGCGATGTGTAAAACACATTATCCTATAGTTGGCAGTTGTCGGGTGACGACTGTCCTGATACCCAGTAATTCCTTTCATCAGCGTTCTGCAGGTGCTTTCGATCATGCGTTGCTGCGTGTTTTTGTCAGTGGATAATTGAACATCAAGGAAGACACCCCTGTTTGAAAAGTGTTCTACCTCTTTTTCCTCTTGGCAGATATTTCCATACAGCGTTGTGTCAACTAAGAACAGAAGATTACCAAAGGAGGTAGATCGCACGTGTCTGGAGGTATTTTGTAATTTTGTTAATCTAAATGTTTCTCATTAGCTTGATGGCAAACAAATTATTGTTAGTTGCGCTTCGTATCACTGCTAGCAAATGGTATATTCAGTCAAGCTATTTGTATCCATTTGCCCTGTTATGCCCATTATGGCGGCAAAAAGTTTTTCTTCAATAAAGTGTATCTCGATCATTTTGGCATCCAGCTTCACTCACGCAACACATAAGGGCTTTCATCACTGCGTTTACCTTGTGCAATAGCATGTAATATCTGATTTGGCTAGTAATCTTAACCAGTCAACTAAAATTATTGGCAAACATACATGCTATCGCGATGATCTACAAGTGTTACCGAGAATCGCCGGTTTGGAAAAGGTCAACGCTCACAATATGAAGTAGATCTCGAATGTTGAGCCAACGTCGGGGGCTGGATTTCAAATCTCTGGTTGCTAGAATTCAAAAGAACCCACGCTTAATTCCAATACTATCATTTGAAATTTTTACCACTGATCAAAGTCATTTCAAAAGGTAGAGTACGAAAGTGAAAAAAGTGTTGCTTTTAAATGAGATTGTTGAAAGAAAACGTCCATGTGTTTTACTAAATCCAATGCGGAATTAGGACCCTGTAGCGTAGCCAGGGAAAACATGGGAAAATAGAAGAGAAACTGTGGTCGTGGTTCTCCCGAAGTCAAAGACACAAAATGCACCAAACAGCGAAAAACTAAGCAGTTTTTTCAATAAGCTGTAGGGACGTTTTCAATAGGTAAGAAGCATTTCGGTAAGCAAAAATAAGCAACACCGGCATGTTTCATGTTTAGGTAAAAATTGGATGCGAAAAAGAGCAGCTGATGAGTTTTTTGCTCTTCACCTTCTGTAATGAAAAATTACGAAAACTTTGTTTCTAAATCAGATTGAACATGTGCCACAAATTTGACCATTTTTAATTTTGAAAATACGTTCTAACATTATCAGCATTGTCAAAGTATCAGCTTTGCCATGGAGTCTGCTGGACCTTAGACTTGCTGCCCACGATTGGTGGACGTATTGACTGGGGCAACCCAAACCTTTTCAACCAATAACGATTTATCCCAAAATTCAATAATTGCACTGATCAGGTATTTACAACAAAGGATATTGTTGAAGGAAAGTGGTTTAGAACCAAATATTTTGCGGAAGAGCGTGCTTTGACATTTTTTAACCGAATACGCAAGAGCGTACTAACATAAGACCGTCTCAGCGCTCAAAACGTATTTTATCACCTGATTGAGGAGAATAACTTCGCTGCTGCCTCTGGATTTGATTTAGGAAAAACAAAAAATTAATTGATTCGAATGTTTTCTTAATTTTCGATTTCTATGGAAAATTAAGTGATTGATTAAATGCTAATGAGATCAAGGGTGATTTTCAGAAACATTTATCTTCTGTGGAGTTCGAAGAAGTGTTCAACATGTCCCGTGACGATTTTTGGCGCCTGCCAAAGTGGAAGAGAATGGAACTTAAAAAGAAGGCGCATTTATTCTGAGTCAGAGATTTTATTTCATTCAAGGGAAAACTTTGAATGTATGTCAAGAGAGTTTGAGGGAAGACATCGGAATTAAGACTTTTCGAAATCATAAAAGTGGCAAACCATAGAAAAAAAACGCGGGTTCCTATTACACTGGCCAGTACGAAAAATTTGTTTGGTAACAAAGATGTGTTAGTTGTTTTAAATCATTTTGGGTCGATCATTTTCAAAAAATGCAGCCCGTTTTACTCTATGAAGTCTAATTTTCTTCTACGTTACCACTGCTACAGTGTTTATTAAAGCATTCAGTTGTTGCAGGAATGAAAAACGTGCAGGCGGTATGAGAAGAATCGTACAATCATATTTGTTTTCGATAAATGCCATGCCACGTTACCAAGGCATACAGAGCTGCTGATACTTCGAATTGTCAAATATCAACCATGAACTTGCGCTTCAGTGATCTCCGACAGCGAGCGGCAAAAAATCATCACGTTTAATTGACCAGCAGTACTCGACTGTCATGGCAACATCTCATTTTGCCTGGTATTTGATTTGCATTTCAGTGGTATTCTGATGTACGTGAGTGTTGTCCTTACTCATATAACACTAACGTCACTGAGGTTTACATGGAAGCAGTGCCAACACCACAGCGTAACTCAACAGTAATTTTTGGGAAGCTGATGAGCAGCTGCGAAACCTAGCTCTAGATAAGAGCTTTAAGAACATGTCTTGCAACAGCTATGAACGTTTGTGCTTACTGTCAAATTCAACTCTTTTACCCTGAAATAATTTTGGGGAAGAAATGTTATTTGTTCCAGTGCTTTTTTGATCTTATTGTTGCTTCCAGTCACGTTTGAACAATGCTACTTTTGTTTTTTTAATTCTACAAAGTTTTCAAAACTACTGTTTGACGAATAAATCCTCCTAATCTTAGGCATATTGCGTAAATAAAACAACAAGCGTATGGTAAAGGACATGCAACAACTACAGTAATTATGGTAATACTTCTAATGACGTTTTTATGCACATAATATTTAACCTGATTTTATTTGTGCTGGTTGCGAATTCCTGCAGCTATAGTAGAAGTCATGTTGACATGCTGTCAACTTCCTGACATTTCTTTTTGGAAAAAATTATAGTTTCATTGGTTGATGTCTGATATATTCTTCCTTGTGCTTTAAGAAAATCAATAAAGATATGGCGTAAAAACAGCGCGTTTCATCAGCTGCGTCAAGCGCGTGGTGAAAGGTAAATACTGTAGTAGTTAAACGGCCAGCTCAATAGATATTCGTTTAATGCTCTTTTCATAAAACGCCCACTCATAAGTTCATTTGCTCAGGAGTAGTCTAAGCCACTCAGCCATTGCGATTTCAGATATTTGTGTTCACATTGTTAGTCGCATTTAGTTCGTGTCCTAACCCCGAAAACAAGCCACACTCTTCAACATAAATTATTTCAAGAACTAGCTTTGCTGACTTTTCCACTCCTGAGTGGTGTGGTAGCATTACAAACCAGTCATGCAAACTGAATGTGCTTTGCTGCATGTGATAAAACGCAAGCACGTTAAACAATGTAATAATATTCACCTATGTGACACTTCGTTCAGCAGCAAAGGAATCGGGTCATTAAACCAAAACCTTGCAGGATAGTTTTTATGAATTACAAAAAGTACGGAGTGGTTATATTATGGATGTCTCTGATCCATATGCCAAACTCAGCAGTCCAGCAGTATGAAACTGAAGGACTGGTGACATGTAAGAACATTTTTGCTCTATCAGAAAATTACTCGCATTAAAGGAGACATTGTTGCACATCTTAGGGCAAGGACCTGTAAATTTAAGGAAAAAAGCTTTGAATGATTGACATGAGTGACTTGTCGCTGTAGCTATCAGACCAAGACTTTGCTCACTAAATAGAATGTTTGCATTGCACTTCATCATTCTTGCCATGAATCGCAAAAACTCTTCGTCCGCTGCAAAAAAATAGTCAATGAACTACATTCGAAGAGGTTGTTCATCAACACTTTCTTCTTTGAAATTGTCTGATTTTTTAAAAAGATTATCAGCTCCCACTACATTCAAATCTATCGGCATCTCTTCCTATCGATCACACTTGTGGCCGAAGTCCTCGTTGAAGGATACGTGGTAGCTCACAACCACTTTTCTCTTTTCTTCATCATAAAGTCGGCCAAACTTCAAACGCTATGGCATTATCGAAAACGACAGGATTCTTTTCTTCAGCAACCTCATTTTCTTTTACTGCGGCTATATTGCTTAGTAAGGAAGCTTTCAATGGATCAGCTACCATACTACCTGCATTTGCAGATAACTGCTCAAGCTTTGCTGTTTCTTCATTTTCCCTTGCGGACTTAGATGAGCTGGCCTTGTTTGTGGAATCTGATATAAAATCATCGTGCTTTTTCGCTTTGTTTTTTTCGTTACTTTCGTTTTTCCACTCATTACGAATTGTTTGTTTCTTTCCGTTCTCTTAATTTCGGTTACAAAACAAGAGAATCAACCCGCTTCTTGTTATTATTTCATCAAAATTACCTGCAATAACAAATATTATACACAAATTACTATACGTGTTGCAGACTATTCCAAACGACAATTAAAAACTGTAAGGTTCCCCTTTTGAAGAACACTGATCTAAACCGCATCCAAGTGACTATACGCTCACTTGCTGCAACATACAAGTCAAACTGCACTATGCTGGCTACTGCCACCGGTAATTGTGGTGTAACAAACGTAACCTACAATGAGAATAAGTACTATGTCATGACGTGAACTGTTTATCACGAACCCTCGATGTACCTGCGCCAACGCCAGTGATAGGTCAGATCAATGACATATAACTAGGGCAACCAAAAGTCAATAAAGTCAAAATTTTTCTGCCGTTTCTAAAGTTTATGAAACGTCCACAAACCAAATTTCACACTCATACCATGAGAGGCTCCCAAGTTAATAGGTCAAAAAGAAGTCAAAATTTATCATTAGGTCAAAATGTATCGTTAGGTCAAAATTTTCTTGCAGCACAGTTTTCTCTCTTTATCGATATTTTATTGAAACTATAACAAGAGATATTGATATGCTTTTGCAAGTTTAGTTGCAATTATATAATAATAATGGGTTTGTCGCAATTTCTGACGTAATAATGTTGCATTGCCCACTACTGGACGATTGAATATTATGTAGGATAGGCGTGGTAGGCGAGAAACGTGGTCTTACAGTACTTGTTTTGGTAAATGCTCAATCCATTATGCATATAGTGTTTCAGCTTTATGATGTTCTCAGGTTTGACTCTACTGTAGTTATTAATGTACTTATCAATATACCATCCCCAAAATTAAACAAAAACAATTTTTTTTTAATTTCGAAGCTTAGAGTGCATGAATATACTTCTGGGTTAACCTCAACATCTAAGGCTGAATTATTTTGCAGTTGTAAACGCAGAAAATTTATAGCTCAAAATAAAGTCAAAACTTGTAAATTATAAAGTCAAAATTTTAAGCTTTTAGGTCAAAAAATTGGTTGCCCTACATATAACACATGATTAGAAACGGCTAGCCCGTCACGCTTCAAAACGGCTGGAAAGCGGCGCTGAATGGCTGATCGACAGGCGGGACTTGTCCCTATGTAGTCCGTCGCATCAGGTGTCACGCTTGACTGAAGTGCAAAAAAGTCGGCAGAAGGGTGTGTGGTAGATGTATAGATCTGCCCAAATGACATATAATGTAACACATATAATGTGTTATATGTATTGATCTGCCTTTTTGGTTAGTTTAAAGTAGTAGTTTTCAACCTTTTCATCCAGAAACCCATTTTGCAAGCCAACTTAACTTAACGACCCCCTTCCGAAAATTTCCGGTCAGGCATATGAAATGCAGTTCTGTTTGCACAATACAATATCGCAATGACTAAAAAATAACGCACAATATCACTATGTTGACCAAAGGCTCATTTATTAAGGCTATGGCTTATGCTGGAGACAAGGGTAAGATGCACAGCATTTGTAGTACGCCGGAGTTATCAGAGAGGAGAGAAATTTTTGCGATGGGCCTGAAATTATAAGTTTACATCACTATTAGGTGAGATTCGACAAGCTGGTGCTTCAGAAACAGCTGGGAAAAGTGTTACTCTGGTTTTACTTTGGTTAGTGATTACAAGCGGTTAGATGCAATGTCGTACGTCATTTTCACTAACTTCAACACGGAGCTTAAACCTCAGGAAAATGTCAGCCATGACATGAATTCTTCTCAAAATGTTGGAGAATTCATGTCATATGATGGTACATCACATATACCTCTCTTGTTGTTTTTAAACCATTATTTTCTGTGGTTCATTCTTCAACTTTTGAAGAAAAAAAGGAAAACTAGACACTACCCATCGAATATTTTTCGTAGTTAAATAATTTTAAGGAAGTGACTAAGGATACGCCTGTCCTGACGCAATTCAAATAAAAGGGTCAGTTTGTCATTCAAACTGCGTGGATCTCGTGGCGTAACGGTTATGCGTTACGGCTACTATTCTGACGGTTTTTGGTTCGACTCTCACCTTGCCAATTTTCGGTTTGTTTTTTTTCTTTACTTTTTTTCAGGCTTAGGTGTTACGTTTAGGGGTTAGGGTTACAGCTAGGTTTAGGGTTTATCTTTTACGTTTAGTTCATTTCTACCAAGCCTACTACACTCTTGTCGTGCGTTACTCTACTGTTACGTCGCAGGTGGCGTATGAATTAAGTTTTCAAATTTCAAGATCCACAGGCGTATCTGTAGCCACTGCCTTATTTAAAACAATTTTTGCTCAGCTTAACAAGGATTAATGGTAATCTAATAACATACCATAGTCGATTTCTTGCTGAACAGTAACACCAAATCGGAAAATGGCGTTAAAATCATAGGCTGCTCATTACCATGCACTGACAACGGACATATGCACGAAACCTGTCAGAAATGAGTGTTTAGGAATTTACATACAATGAAAATGTCGCGTGATGTTTACAAAGTAGACCTACCTTCACCAACCATGCACAGCCACAACATCAGTGGAGCCGCCAGCAACGCTCGCAAGAACTGCTGACTCATTACAGCTGGCAACCAGTCATCTGCTGATGGCTGGTTACCGGTCGTCCACAGAGGCTGGTGACTATTTACGACAGAAGTGGCCATGGATCCAGGGTGCCGGAGGCGACTCTGGCAAGATCCCGACTTTTTTGTTCAGATGCGGATCAGGAGTCTAAAATTTGTGAAAAAATGGACAAAGAGTCTGATGTTTGGGTTAACCCTGGAATACTATCGCAGGTCTGCCAGACCCAGGTCAAATGAGGTCATTCACGTTAAATTACGGAAGCGGAAGTCGGCGCGCTTCGAACTCTTGAGTGGCTTCATGTTTTTGTGTGACTAGTAATAGGTGCGATTGCGGTAATCCACGCTCTTCTAGATTTTGCAAGGGAGCGAGTTCGTAACGAGTTCGGGTCTGTAAAAAGCTCAAACTCACGTGGAAATGCCTG
>JGI24022J15233_10004232_pt1 | contig 14720 bp, 9 predicted proteins | sample Ectturendosymbi2_FD_15233 | JGI IMG/M metagenome (IMG submission 15233) | reverse complement strand
CTATTGACGTTATGAAGTTCATTGGCTCATTCGCTGCAGCAAAAGTACAGCTTTACGACTCATAATGAGAACAATAAAGCACGATGCAAGAAATATTTCTTCGTCGTCAAGATGACAATCTCAATATGTGTGAATAGAAAGCTCCTTAGAATGAAGTCGACGACAAACAGGAAAACAATCGATCTTTGAAAATAACAGTTTTTCCAATATGTTCAGACCCTAGCCCCGGGGTCTGCAACAGGAGTCGTTGGGTTATTGGGTTGCAATATTGGTTGCGGTACAAAAAGGTTGAAAGCAACTGCTTTATTGGTTGCATTTTTCCTTGATTTTTTCCTAAACAATAGAAACCAATGATCTTAGTCTTCTTTCGATTTCAGAACTAAATCTCTACAAAAATAATTTACTAACTTCAAAATTTTGGGGTCTACCCTTGTCATGTAATTTTTCTAATGGGAGATTAACAAGGTTATTAATTGCAGGGGCTCGCATTCCGCATGGTACCTAGCAACACAAAGGTTCTGTATGACTCAGCACATTGATCTTGCATAATATCAACAAGATCCTGCATTCAAACGTGGACGCAGACTTCTTGAGTGTGGGGCAATATCAGAGAGAATCATTCATATCAGTTTGTCGGTGCCCTGATGTGGGGCCATCACCACATCAGTGGATTACATTGCTGTTGTAGAAATTTAACAGTTGCGTGCTACGCTACCTTGTTTTATTAGCTTATAGCACGTCAGCTGAAGTTCACTGTATATGCATCTGCATACGACAAATTCCAGTACCTCCTTCAGTGGCACGCTGGCAAAGTTCGTGCACTCGTGCAATGCTCTGTCCAAGTTTTGCGAGAAAATGAATTAAAATCAAAAGTTAAGATTCCCTATTTGCAGGTAGCATGTGTAAATGTCACAATTGCAATGTGACGTCACCGATCAAAGACAGCACTGCAGGCAAAAGCGTTTTAAATACACAAATAAAGTATAGGGTTTAGTTTACTGCTGTGTTCGAGTTACTGCGGGGAGTGTATTAGGGGGGTTCCGCAGGTTGCGTCCAATGCGTTTGATTATGCAACTCCGCGTAAGTAACTGATGCTTCGCAGCAAAAGATTATACTAAAATTCGCAGAATACAAGCAATCACGTGGACGTAACAGGTGCAACTGTCGTAGGGACGAAAAGTGTAGTTCCTGGACTAGGTTGAGTGACAGCAGCGTCAGGAAAACGCATAGGTAACGAAACCAAGAAGAAGTCAGGTAAGGACTTTATTGAGTGAGTGCAATGTAGCAAATTTGCTGATTACATGTAATGCGGTTTGTTTTGGGGGTTTCGTCTCTGGTGTTTGTTGATCTTCAAACTGACAGACTTTAATTGCTGAAACAACGATGAATCGCCAGAATTTACAGTCGCCAAGATTTGAGAGAACAGTAAAATTTCACGTATTTTTCAACATGCTCAGCCTTCGTTAACTTTTCAAAGGCTTCTTTTTTAACAGAGGTTGTATTTGGACGCATTTTTTCGTGAAGAAATAAAAATTAAAATATTTTCGAAAAAACAGTTGTTATTCAATAGAAACCGGCGAAGACAGGGATGATCCAAAATTTACAGTCGCCAAGATTTGAGAGAACAGTAAAATTTCACGTATTTTTCAACATGCTCAGCCTTCTTTAACTTTTCAAAGGCTTCTTTTTTAACAGAGGTTGTATTTGGACGCATTTTTTCATGAAGAAATAAAAATTAAAATATTTTTGAAAAAACAGTTGTTATTCAATAGAAACCGGCGAAGACAGGGATGATCTTCTTTTCAAAAAACATTTTAAGCTGTTGTAATATTTTCTCTGCTTTCGAAATCTAAAAAATCTATTTTTGTTTCATACTGAGCATAATTGTTGTCAATTGAAAAGAAACTTTTGTCTTTAATTTTAACAGCATTATTGTCACTTATGTAGAAGTCATTTGATACGTAAAATTTCGCCTTTTTGACGTTTTTCTTTTCTTTACTTACATTTTTCATGCATTTCGCAGTTTCACCATATAAATAAGTCAATTTAAAATCACTTACGGAAGCAGAGAAAAAAACTAAAAAAGCGTAACGACGGGAGGCAAAGGGGGCACAATTCCCCGGGCGCTCAATCGCTGTGGGGGGCGCCGAATCACTGCGAAGGCGCCGAAAAGTCCCAACAATGTCACAAGTATTTCTTCCATACAGTACATGTGGTTCCGAAAGATCTCAGGTTCGAACATGGGGACGCCAAACTTGCTTCGTGCCCCGGGCTCCATCTAACCTCCTTACGCGCCTGGTCACAAAAGAATCACAACCTCAACGCCTTTCAACCCAGTGTCAGCATTAATTTTGAGAGTTTTTGAAAAGGGAATTAAGCTGATTTAACAGATTACCTGCATTTTAGATGATGCTGTACCGAAGTGAGGTGCTGTACATTACTTCTTTAGGACAATGTTTTTCTACCGGGGTACGGCGGAACCTCAGGGTTCCGCAAGTGGCTTCCAGGGTTCCGCCGAAACAAATCGAAATTGTCTGGAACGAAATTTGCAACCACAGTTCTATGCGGTTGTAGCAATATAGACATTTGGATCATTGCATAGGTTTCCATGTGCAAGGCAAACATTTGCGGAAGGTTACGCTGCAGCAAAAAGGTTGAAAAACCTTGCTTTTAGGGCATTCACTACAAACATCGCATGGATTTTCTGATTACTAAAACGTCATTCTCAAAACGTTTATTTGCATATGACACGTGTTGACCACAACTGATATGGTAATACATTTGCCTGACATGATTTTTGAAAACTGTGTGTACTTTTGTAAAAGGCTTTCACTGGTACAACACACCGAACCTGATACAGAAGCACGTAGCAACATAATAACAATATATCCGCAATTACCCTGAAATTGTTTGGTGAGGGATTCGAATTTGTATCAGGTCCAATGAAGAAAGATCTACTTCAGCGTGATAGCGTCTGGTCAAGCAGAACAACTTACCAGTGTTGCCAACACCAAAGAAGGCTCATCCTTGAACTTGACACAGAATGCATAAATTGACTGCCTTCAGATACAAAGCTCTGATTGTCCTTTTCAACTCTGCTTTTTTGGTGAGTTCAATACTTTATTCGTCTTTTTGTCACTATTAGGCTCGCTAGATTTGGAGGCTACCTCTTACCACTATCGCGTTAGAACTAAGGTTAGAAGTAGGCAAGATTTGATACCGGTTGTTAATGAAAGCCTCTTCAAGGTCGATTCATCATGCGTTAAAAACAAATGGTGCTTGCTTTGTTAAGCTATTTTATAAAATTAATACGTTTGGATCATACTCTATTTTGCACATGTTTCCAGAATAGATCTCCACAGTAATAAAACAGACGTTTTGAAACAGAGGCGGAGGAGATTTGAGGAAAGGCGCCTGATGCAACATTACCTGTAACACTGCTATTTGCGATTAAGAAAAAATTGGACACTAGCTGGATGGAGTACACACAATCAAGGGCGTAAGCAAGGGGGGTTGAGGTTAAAGAACCCCTTGAACTTGATATTTTACAAAAGCTTTAATGCCTGCGCAAAGGAGATTTAATTGTTTTCGCATACTTTTTGCTTGTTAGTTTGTCGACTTAATGCAATTCCACAGAATGAATTTGCATGCAAGTTTCAAGAAATATTGTAAATGGTCCAAAAAGTATTAATTAGGTTTTGGTGGGAATCTGGGTTATCGTCTGTATCCAGAAACCATCTCACCACTTTTTGCAGACCTTTCGCCCACTGCGCATGTTTAAGATTTTGTTCAGCGGTAGTTCACTTTATTCAAAACAATTGTCTTTAGTTTGTCTGCTATGGCTGATGAGCGCAAGTGCTGACCACATTGGCTACATTACCAATTTCTAAGCATGATAGAACTATTGCACGAGCTCAAAAAACAGCAGTTGTTGGCATAGAAGCATTCAGGCATTTGATAATGTCTCAGCAAGGAAAAAGGAAAACTAAACGTTTGCTGTACATCTGTACATAACAAACAAACGAAACTTTTCTTGCGTATTTCATGCGCATTCTCAATTCTTGTGTAGTTTAGCAAGATTCGATCTTGCAAACCGGGATGTGCTCCAGCCAGTCCAGCCGCACACTTTCTATGCTCGATTGCTCGCATTCGACAAGACATTAGCGCAGCCGCAATTTGCAGTTGTAAATTGCTCTGACGTAGTGATGAGTGTGTTTTACTCCCTGTTTTAACACGCAGCCTGATATTTTTGCAGTTATGAACTGCTGTGTCGTAGCGTTGAGATTATTTTCTTGCAGAACGATATCCTAACTTGCAGCGCTGATAGTTTATATTCAGTGTAATGACACATAAAATAAGGGGAGTGCGTGTAGAAGAATAATATGCATATTATGACAACAAACTTAGCCAAAACGTTGGTTTGGAAACATGAATATGACGTCAAATTGTGACGTAACAAACAAAGCACACCAAATACAAATGAACCCCCATGAAAATTTTCTGCGTACGCCACTGCACACTATTAGCTTAGCAATCCGATCTCACTGTAGAGTTTAGATGATATCGTACTTGCAGAAACGGGGATCAAATTGTAGAGCAAGAGTCACCAAAGGTCGCCCGCATGAACCATGTAGGTCGCCCTCGGGACTGTTTTAAAATGACATTAGCATGATCAGTGTCTTCACATTAACGAGCATCAATACTAAATGAAGGTAAATTGAGCAAAATTTTTATTTCTGGATATCAAACTAGTAGCCCTTCGAATTAATCGGTACACAAAAAGTAACTCGCAGTTTCAAAAAGGTTGGTGACCCCTCTTGCAGAGGCATTTTCGCGACGAATTCATTTGTCCAATCTCAACGACAATTTCGGAGGGACTTTCCAGGCTGAAGCCTCCAACCATGATCACAATAAAGCACCTCCTGGACAAATTCAGGGAGACGGAAAGTGCATAGGATAACTTTAAAGATCGCAGTGGCCGGCCACGGTGGGTCAGGATAGAAGATCACATCGTGACTATGAGACAATGTTTGGAGCAGTCTCCAAGGAAATCCACGAAATGTTTGTTCAAGGAAACAGATATTTGAAGGAGCTCTATTTATGTGCATAATGCGGGCTCTTCATCTATTGCCCTATAAGATACAGATTTTACCAATTCAGATCGATGAAAATAAGGCTAAGAGACATGCCTTTGGGTAAAACAGCAGTCAGCGAATCGAAGACCATCCCAGTTTCTTGGACTTAAGTTTTTCAGTTACGAGGCAAATTTCCACGTTAGTGTTCACGTGAACAAACAATATGTGCACTTTTGAGCTCAGACTCAGCCTCATGAGCATCACTATCGCCAGGCTCGTAACCAGCTTGGGACACCAGAGGGACGAAGAGTTTGCTGAGAGTGGCCAAATTTTTTAAAACTATATGCAATAGTTTCAAACTATGTCCAACACATTTTTCTATGGGGGGCGAAAAAATTTTGCAGGTGGGGCGAAGCCGCCCCTGCGCCCCCTCTGGTTCCGGGCCTGACTATTGTCCGCTTAATCTGAAGAAAGTGACTGTTTGGTGCGCCTTGGATTGTGTAGTGGTCACACAAGCGCCACTACATGGAATTCGGGTAAGTCAGAGGGAACTGCATCAGATGAATGTGCCTGATGTGAAAGCCGAAAGTCAAAATGCCTCGATCAGAAATGAATAGGGAAGCGCTTCTTTGGTCATATCGATTAAGGCGCAGATAGCGAGCAATTGGCTTTAATCAGTTCCTCGGTCGGAAGTTCGAACGGCAAGCGGGCAGACCGGGTGTTCCGCTTCAATTGTAAAGGCATTATTGGGCCATACTGGTTCGAGGATGATGATGGACGTCCGGTAACTGTGAACACAGAGCGATACATTGAAACTAATGCGAAGGATATTCATCCCGGCATTGAGATGGAACTGGGAAGCAGGGAATGAACACGCATACTGTTATTTATCAGCAGGATGGAGCAACACGCCATTGCTCCCAGTAGCGTAGCCAGCCCAAAGTTGTGAGAGGGGCCAAATACTTTGACTTTCAGTGAGCAACAGTATTTGGTTAAGGACACCGCCTTTCGAAGCACAAAACGACAAGATATGCTAAAAATTTGTGGGAGCCATGGCCCCTTTGGGCCTTCGGGCTACGCCTCTGATTGCTCCAATGCTTCACTCGACCACCTCCACCGTCACTTCTTCGGGGATCAGCTCATCTCCTGTCGTACGGACCACCCTTGGCGTGCACATGCTACAGAACTACCCTTTTTGGATTGTTTTTTATGGGGACACTTGAAAGGCAAGGTGTTAACAAATCCCAAACTAATGATACCCTCAAGAATAATATTCGAAAAGAGATCAGGAGAGTTACCCAGGAGATATTGGACAGGGTCATTACAAACTTCAATGTGTGTGTAGATTCAGCGTGTGTGTAGATTTTCAATTTTCAAATTCAATGTGTAGATTTTCAATTTTCGATTTTCAATGTGTGTGTAGATTCAGAGATTCAGCGCCAAGGAGCTTGGATCGAGCACATTNTAAACTACTGTATATTGAGAGCTGTGCCCGCAAAATGGTGGTGTACGAGTAAAAACGTTCATCAGGCAAAACTTACATGTCTGTAAGACAGGCCTGTCACAAAAGTTGCGAAGTTTTCTTTTCACTACAAAATGCTACTTTTTCAAAAATGGATGTGTCCTTCTGGACCGCCCTGTACTTCCTATTGGTAACTTTAAAAAAAATATAATCTGTTCATCAAAACTCTTCCGCCTTTTGGGTGAGTAAAAAATTTTCTATGTCAAATTAGTTTGCTGTTGTTGCCGCCAAGCAGCAATCTGAACGTAAACCATGAGTAAAAGTCATTGAAGCGTTTTAAGGTTACCACATGCTTGCTGCCATCTTGATTGCTGTTTATTCATGTGCTCATGTTTAAAATGTTATTTCCTAAACTCCTGTTTATTCATGTTTAAAATGTTATTTCCTAAACTCCCAGCGATGTTGGGTCCGCAAGATGAAATCATTCCGCACCCAGGCGTACGGTACACTGATACTTACGCATTTGCAGATCACTGGGCTTGGAAGTGTTATAGCCGGATCAGACATCACTTCTCTTCTACGTCTCTTCAATCCTTTGATTGGCGAGAACCCTGTGCTGTCATTTGCGAAATATGGCTTACTCGCTCTGGGTGCAATAGTTGTTTTGATCGCCATGTGCGGTTTCCTTGGCGCNTGGCAGGAGAGCAAGCATGCGCTGACGGTGGTAAGGTTTTAAAATTAATGCAGGGAAACAAGTTACTTCAAAGTCCGTAGCTAAAGCGATTTATGAGATGTAGGCAGAAATTTATGTTGCGGTAGCCCTTCAACAAATTTGCAGGCAAGTAGAATTGAAGCGAGCATGCATGTCACGGATGTTTCAGTAGGAGTGCCAAATTCTCAGAGTACACCACTGACGGTGCAGAAATCTGCGGCTGCTACGCGATTTTTCTTTGCAAGTGACTCGAAAGTTGCAATCGTAATTCGCAACTGTTTTCAACAAATCAAGCGCAATGCTCACTCGTCTTTACTTTACCTCACAGAGCTTGTTTAGAGCCGCTTTCTACAGAGACAAATATATGGTAAGGCTTACAGTAGAGAGAATGGGTACTGTACATTTATTCACTTTTTCATGTATTGGTGGCAGACATTGGTTCATATCAGGCCGCAACTAGGAGGGTAACCAGGAAATTGCCACCCCACAAAATTTTCAAAAAGCATGTTTACTTGTTTGGTACAACAACAAGTTGCAATCATTTTGACGCCCTGAAAATATCAGTTGGTTGCTGCCCTAGCTCAAACACAGTGTCACTGGGGTTGGTAAAAAAACATACAAACGCTTAATCAGACGGCATTACAGGGTAGGTACTAACAAGTACGCGCAGGCAATATTGAAATCAGGGCCGGCCTTAAGCCGATGCAACTGATGCAGCTGCATTGGGCCCCCCGCCTCTGCGGGCCCCGCGCCATGGTGTTTAGGTAGATTGTTCATTTTTTCCAGATACCCCTTGCGCTCGAGAATTTAGTAGAGACGGCTTATAAATCTCATTGTTTAACAAACAATGCTCCTGTTAGAACTAGCAATGAATTTCCTCTATTATCGAACGTTAGCAAATGTGCTCAATTCTCGTGGTAAAGCTGTTCATCTGCACTTTACCATAGTCGTATATCACGGTTGACTGAACACGACGACGTCATAAAACCACTGCTGCTCAGAGGGGCCCCGCGCCTAGGTCTTTCTTTTGGCCCTCACCTGCCAGGGCCGGCCCTGATTGAAATACAACAAACACTGAAAATATGCACCCGCTGTTCTCTCTAAGAAAAGTTTACACTGAGCAAACGTTTGTTGTAGTGCGCATGCAATTGCTCAACCATGCAGACGCACCACCAATGAAGCATTTCATGCGGTGAAAGGGCTATGCAATATATAGACTTATGCGATGTTAAATTTTGAATGTTGCAAGAGCGCTGGAATGAGATTTCACTGCGCAAATGGTCTGGTGGTACTGCGCATTTACGCCTCTTAGAAGGAACACTGGGTGCACCATCAACCACCACTGCGTTCTTTCATCAGCATCGTCATCAGCAATGTAGAAGCCTTGTGTGGTTGGAAAAAAAATGAAGACTTGTAAAAAGCATCAGGCATTTGACTTGAGCGGATACACCGGTGATATGGGTTAAATGAAGGTGCACATCACTGAAACTGAAATGAAACAAAGTATTTTCATTGCAGTTGAGCACTGATCGAAGGTACATCTGCATATGAGCTTGTTGGTAGCACGTTAAAGCGATTTCCCTTTTCCGTGAATGTCACTGTCATCCTTCAGTGAAGCGTGGAGCAGTAGGCAACACCATATTATGTGACTCGTTAAGCAAACTCAACCGGCGCACAATTCAGAAAAAGCATCTCGTACTGCAGGCTGCTTGTTCATTTTTGGAGAACAAACTACACGAACAGTCTTCAGGCACTTAAAAACAATTTCGTGTTCAGCAGCACAGCCCTTAACAAATATTCAGCAGGCGTTGAAAATCACTGATGCTGGGGCCAAACACGCATATATCATCGACAAATAGTGGGTGATTCACAACCATATTTCCGTAGTGTATCCTTCTCCGGTTGAACACAGCTGAATTGAGACCTCATCAAGGTAAACAGCGATTAGATATGAACTCAGATATTACCTTTGCCTTATCCCGTTCGTTTCAATGAATGTTTCTGAAGAAAGTCCCTTGCATGGTCTGATTTCTACACCAACTCACCAGTACTTTTACTATGCAGATAGATACATACTATATAGCACTAAATTAAATTTTAAACAGCAACTTGTGGTTGGTTCTTTTAAACACGTTAAATGCATCGTACATCCACTATCGTAGCCTAGCCACGGGGGGCATTCGGGGGCAGTGTCTCCCAAAATTTGTCTTGTGCCCTTAGAAAAATTTCTATTGAAATATATAATAAAAACAAAAATATTTAACCCTTAAAAATGCATTTTACCCCCAAACCTCAAAAACTGTCTGCGGGCCTGCGTACTTCCACACAAACGCGTTTACGTATATACGACAACGTGCGTCCAATGACCTCGGTGAGCGTTAGATTGTGACCCTACAATGCGAACGCGGGGGTTGAACCAACCCAGCCGTGCGTGCACAACGTCCGGTTCTTATGTAAACAAATGCTGCAGCGCTTTCAAGGTTGGTGTTCGTGTGACGAAATTTCAGGGTTGGTTATTCAGGGGTTTACATGCTAGTCAGATGAACTGCGACAAACTGAGCGTTTTTGAGATCGGCAGACTTATAAGGTTGTAAGACGCAAGGACACGATCCGAGGAGTTATGCACAATCGCGTGAATGCACGCTAATGCTACATATGCATACGTACTGCGTAACGGAGTTCGCTGTAGTCAAAAATTGTATCAGAACCTCAGATTGTAATTTTCCGTCGGGGTTATTTGGGAATAGCACAAACGTACTCTGAACAATGAAACAAAGAAATACTCAACAGCACCGATTTAAAAACCACGAGCGGCTGTACCATAATCAAAATTGAGACAACAGCAGCAGCTTAAAACAACACCAGCACCAGCACCAAAAAACTTGAATTTCAAGGCGTGGGTATTGCCGAGAAGAACGATTATTTTAAATTATGTGGTGAACTATCAAGTTTACATTTTTATCAATAAAAAAACAAATCAGTAGCATCAAGTATGCCAGGTGCTCGATATCACACTGATCATGAGTGGCATCAATGAATTTTTGCTAAATAACCTAATTTCATTTGAACAAATTTNCAATATTTTTTTGGCAGAAGAACGGAAAGTTTTTATATAAATCTTTTTGTCTGTTTCCGCAGTACGTGTTCGCTCTGGTGATACTCTTCCTAGCTCAAGCCGGAGCTCTTGTGGTTGGTGCTGTCGTTTTAAGCACGCTTGAAGAAACCATGAGAAACATAGCAATGCAGGCGATTCAAGCCTTTGGCCTTGACGACCGAATTACTTCTTTTCTGAATAAGACGCAAACTTTGGTAAGTGCTTATTGTTGAATAGAACAATATTGATCTTCGTGGGTATGCAGTGGCATGTTCAGCGCTTGAACATCAGGGACTTGAATGTTTCTTCTTGTTAAGTTGCAACCTTTGTAGTTGGAAAATTTCGAATGAAACGTGTCTTTAATTCTGGCTTGTTCTCAAATATTGGAGGTTAACAGTCGAACTGAATGTGAGTTTTACACATTTGTTTTCACAATAACGAAGTCCGACCGGATCGAGAAACTAGTTATTCCAAATTAGCATTTTGGTTTACAAGACTTTCTGCCAAATTTGCTGAGTCTGAATGAAGGTAACTATCATTTACTTCCATACCAGTAATTTAATCGGTTACTACATTATGCGCACTAAATCTGTCCACAATGTTACATTTTATTCAAAGGGCTTCATAATGTGGCGCAAGTACAGTGTTGAACATCGATGGATTTTGGCGTGTGCGTTGTGTGCGGTGGCCTCCACATAAATGCGTAGTTTAACCTTTTGCATGTTTAACTTCTCACTGTTGTTAGAATGTGCAAACGCCTAGGTCTGTAAGTGAAGCGAATATCCGAATTCATTAGAATATTTTGTTTTGGAAAGCTTGGCACAGTGCGCGGCTGCTTTGAGACTACTTTTGCAGCAAAATGACCAGCAGGTGTCGCAAACGCATCGTTTTTTGAGTAGACTGCCGATACTCAGGGTTGCCAATTTGTCGTTTTTGAAACCAGAGTTTGAAATTCTGGCTTTTTTTAACGCACTTGGCTTGTTTTAAAAATAAAAAAAAGCCAGACAAATCTGGCTTTTTTCTTTCAGAAAGACCTGGCCCTGACAAAGCATTGTCTGAGTTGCATATTCATTACAAATCGCTTCTGACGAGAGTCTATGGCCATTGCAGGGTGCAAAGAATATTGCAAAGATTTTACTGTTGCCCTGAAAATCATCGATGTATTTAATAAGAAACAAATGTACGTCAGTATCATTACAGGGAAGAAAATGCTTCTGAAGGTTAGAATTGTATTACATCGACGTTTCTGACGAGCTTTAAACATCTATTCTGTGTTTGGTAATGCATGTTTTGTATGTGTATGCTTTATGACTGCTATCTGGCTTTTTTGAGATTAGGTCTGATTTTTTTGGTGAAGACAGGTTGGCAACCCTGCCGGTACTTGCCTATGTGACTGTAAAAAGTCGCGTAGTAAAATACCGGAACAGGATTGAAAGAGTTTATAATTTTTAGTCTATATAGTGGTGATAAAGACAGAACGTGGAAACGCTACAGTAGTTTTTTTGCAAAAGTGATGTAGTACCTAGTGGTGGGATTAAAATTTTTTAAGAACAGGTTCTTTCACTCCAGGACTCGCTAAAAAAAAGTACTGATTTTAGTCTTGTTTTTCACTACTAAAGATTAGTAACAGGTCTATGATTGCCAAACTAAGTTATAAATTAAAGGTGTTCTTGGGAAAACAATTGAGAACTCCTGACTTAAGCCAACAACCGGTTCTCGGGATTAAAGAAATTCCATGAGCAGGTTCTTGCGAACCAGTCGAACCCCATCACTGGTAGTATACCCCAATAGTAGGGTGTTATCTATGCTTAGCTTAACGGCAAGGTTTTATGTAGTCGAGTCTACGCATAGTACTGGTAGTTGAGGTTTGACACTAATGAGCATTGAACATGACATCATGCGGTAAATTAACTTCGACGATGTCATCAATGACGTTGCCAACGCCAAAGCTCATAAAGTTCCAGGTCTCCTTTGAACATTACGTGATTCCGTCTCAGTGTGCGTAATTTTCAGTCATCTTGTCAATTCAAAGTCTACAAATATTCCTATGGAACAAGAGCTTTGCGCAGACGGCGCTCCAAAAATCAAATTTCGGCACTCGTTTTAACACATGCCTTTTCTATCTGAAAAGGCTTGTTTGTGTCGTTAATACCGCAAAGCAAGAACTTTGATTTGCCAGGTGACGCATGTCTCAACGCATGAGATCGGCTTATTCACTTCGTTGCTGGGATTTTTATGGTAATAAGACACTATACAATGCAACAAAAAGTCAAGATAAATCTGATAGCGTTGTGGACCGCAATGAAAAGGTTTTTGGTCTACTGGAATGCACGCCACTCTATATCTACAATGGAGTTCTTATTACTTTTTTTTTCAACTGTAACAGAAACGATCCAGTGTTGATGATTGTTTTTTTCTTCAACTCGTAGCCATCCATTGAGGTTTAGCTCTCACATAGTTCCCATTATAGCAAACCTAATGATGTTCGGATAAGATCTGTTTAACAAGAAAATGACTGACTATAGCGAAATGTTGTGATTTTTTTCAGGCAATTTCGGCCAAACTGTGCCAGTGTGTGACACTCTGAATGTCAGTGTTGACCATTTTGTAGTTTTTACAAGTGAAAATTTGGATAATAACCCGCCAAGCGAAACAACACTTGGAGTGCTATTACACAGCCGGGAACGTTCCAGCGCATTTGACGTTTTTAAGCACTACATCAATCTTTTAAAAGTTTTTTTTAAGCATAATATAAAAATATGATCATTTTTTCTTTAAAATGCCTTGAAACTTGTGAGCCTTGAAAACCCTCTGCTGTTAAAGCAAGCCTAAAATGTTAAAACTCCCACTGTTCACCCTGTCTTTCAAGCGAAACATGATGAATATGGTCGGCGGTACAAGGTAGGCTGGGCAGTAGCGCAGCCAAAATGAGGCCGAAGAGGCCATGGCCCCCCGAAACACACTTGCCAAGATTCGAAACTTTCAGTCGCCACTTCTACAGACGGAACCTCGTGAGTGTTTTGCAGTATTCATGTTGTGGACTCGACGACGGGACAGACTACACCGGCACGAATTACGATCGACTTTCGGGCACGCTACAACCTTGGCCAGAAACTTGCTGCACAATCAACAGGCTGACTGGAGATTACTTGGATCGAACGTCATGCCTCGAATCGCCGATTGCAAACCCAATATACACCAATGCTCTCACGGTACTGCTGTTTAGATAGCACAGCAAAAGTTTCCGTGTTTAGCCTGTATTTGTGACGACTTACAGCAGATGATAAATCCGTTCTCTTCAGTTAGTAACCATTTTCTAATTTTAAACGGTTTCCTACTCAGTGGTTCATTCTCAAAACAGTCCTTTCTACCAAATATAGAAGTGCTGTGACAAAGTTTGCGTGAAAAAAATTGCACAAAAGATTCAGCTAGAGCTCTGTCTCGGACAAGGGGTCTTTACACATTAAAATTTGCGATAGTTCACTGTGGTTTTAAAAATGAAAGTTTAGATTTACACATAAAATTATTTTTCATTTGTTACAGGGATGCTTTGGGTTGATTCATCGCCAGATCACCCGCAAGATAAACCAAATATTTGGTCTGCTGCTATCGATAATGGCTTCCGAGCTGTTTGCGATCACTTGCTCGAGCTGCATCATTTGCAACCCGATTAGCCATCACCATCACCATCACCATCACGAGCACGGTCATCACCATTCAGCGGCCTTAAGCAAATCACACGAATCCCATGATCATTCAAAGCTTCATGAGGAAAAGTCGCCTGCAGTTAAGAAAGCTTCTCCCGAACATAAATCACTGGAGGAACAGCACAAGAAAAAGCCTCGTCCATCAGAGATCGCCACGACCAAAAAGTCGGATGTTCCGGAAAAAAATGAAAACGCGGTTTCCATGCCTACCGCTGTCAAACGGTCCGACGTAACGTTGAAAAGTGAAAAGGTATCTAAAGAAGCCACGCTGTCAGATGGCAAACCGCGCAGTGCATTGCCAAAAGAGAAAAGGGCTTCTCAAACTTCGAAGGCGTCAAAAAAAGACGCAAAACGCAAAAACTCTGAGAAAAGTCGCCTCTCGAAAGAACGTGAGTCAAAGTCTTCTGCATCGAATCCTGTAGCGACGAACCAAACTCCCAGTCCTTCGTCACCAGAGCAGCCCGCGGCTGAAATTGCACAAGAAGACGAAAAGGCAGTTTAAGAAACGAAGTTGTGAAAGCACCACGCCGTTTAGTCTATATATGATTTGTAAAGGTTTTCTTCTCCAAAGCGCTATCGTTATATAAATAGCGCAAAAAAACGTACAGCCTAAGAAGCGCGGAATTATCTTCATCTTTGATGTCAACACCCTGTTTTGACTCCCGATATT
>JGI24022J15233_10004231_pt1 | contig 14721 bp, 8 predicted proteins | sample Ectturendosymbi2_FD_15233 | JGI IMG/M metagenome (IMG submission 15233) | reverse complement strand
GGCGGAGGAGCTAGGGCGTTGGTAAGGCAACTGAAATTGCTGGTTTTAGGCTGAAATCAAAGTACGAATATATCGTACCCCGGTTCTCAAAGTGTTAAACATCAAACGTTGTCACTGCAGGTCTCTAATGCGTGTGTTTTGGAACAGGCAACAGCTTACATTTCCCTTCTAATGTTGCATAGTACTATTATGAAACAATGAAGTTACTGCCTTGTCTAAACAGCGCCTGCGCAAAACAATCCAACTAAATAGCGCCTGCGCAAACAACCCACGTTTTCGAAAACTCGTAATTGATATTGCGTCGAACGCACGTGTTTCTGAATTTCCTCCTCTGGCAGTACTGGCTCTCATGCTGTCGGAATCTTGGACACTGCCACACACACACAGGAGCTGTTTTGTAATATATTGCTTCATGGCGGGAGGACAGTCTCCAATCACGATCGTTTTGTTTTGTAGTTTCGGGCTAAACTTTATCTCCTGTTTGCACTTACTAGGTTATGACAAAATTACACAAGTTTGGGCTTTCCCCGGGGTCACGCCAAGTAATGCTAGTTCGTTTCCACTGAAACTATATTTTTATAAGCAACTTCTCATATTGAAAGGCGTGACAGTTAGCGTCAAAGATTGTGGCCATGTTATCTGAACAAAATATCAGTCAAGCATTGTACTTCGAAAATATCCTTTTTAGAATTAAGCAGTTGACGATGTTGTTTGCTACGCAAGAAGTCCTATATTGATTTCGATTTTTTCACTTTTACATTAGGATGCAAAGTAGTCAGAGCAATTGCAATTCAATCGTTCTTCTCCACAGTGACATTGTAAGTATACATGTATTTATAACACCGCCATCTTGATAAACAGAGCGCTCCACAGACGCAGTTGTGCAGCTGGTTGTCAGCATCAATTTTATAAGACTTTAACTACACTTAAAGTATATGTACGTTTGAATAAACAGCTCTCATTGCTGTATGACTAACATTTGCCGAATGTTCGACAAACTAAGTATCTTTTCAGCACCATGTTCGTAGGAAGAAACAGTAATTGTGATTTAATAAATGCGCTGAGAAAGCAATGATAACTTGGAAATGTGTTTTGACTATCAGGTCAATAACACTATCTATTCCAAATACAGTCAGATCTCATTTGTCCTAACTGTGATTAACCGGAATCCCTGCATTTCACCCCTTTAATCCGGAAACTACGCTGTCCAACACAAACTCAGAAACTTAGGAACGGATATGTCATATCAATAGAAAAAAAATGCTCAACTGGATTACGCCAACTGTTGCTTCGTTGTTCATTAAATCACAATGGAAGGGCAAAATCAATTTCCTAAGCACTGTGAATGTAACAGTGGCAGACCCTGCAGGGTGCAGTTTTAGGTCTCCTGTACAGTTTTTTTCACGTTTAAATCTCATTCTGAATGCTTACTTACTTTTGTATATTGATCTGCTAATAAACAAAAACAACTGTGAGAGATTCATTTAGTCATGTTTCACATGTAGTCTACATATTTGCTTAAGTTGACTGTTTTTTTGAGACTACCCTACAGTTCGTTTCTCTTTCCCCATTGAGGGTTCGCTTCGGCCAGACCCGTAGCCAGGTTGAAAGGTTTGGGGGGGGCAAAACATTTTTGGTCAGTCAAGACTTGTTTTTATGATTTATTTTTATAAAAAAATTTTCATGGCGCAACAAAATTTGGAGGGGCACAAAAATTTAGGGGGTATTGCCCTCGAATGCCCCCCATGGCTACAGGCCTGATTCCGATTTTCCAGATGCCTCGCTAAACTGACATTATATGATGAAACAAAGTAGTTCAGATAAACGAGGTTTGACTGTAGTTAGTTGCCCTGTTCGCAGGAATTCATCTGCTTACCGCGCACGCAAAAACCTGTGAGCGAATGTTACGCCATAGAGGGCTTTATGGGGATAATTGCAGAGTGGTATGCATATTGCGCACCACTTGATCTAGCCAGAGGGCTGTGCATCCTAAGGAAGAGTACAGAGAATTTGCGTTAATTAAGCAGAGACGAAGTAGCAACTTGGGTTTCAGAACTTCGGCAAAATTGCAAAATTATCACCGATTTCTAGTCTTAAGGGAAAATGTAGTTTTATGCTGAAAAGTGATATCAAAAGCTGCCCTTCCGTGACAGACCCCTTTTTCAGATTAGATGCGCCCCTGCTCACAGGCAAACCCCAATTTGCATACTTACAACCAAATGCCAAGTAAGCTTTTTCTGTGGACGTCTGACAATTTTTTGGCTATTTGGGCCAAGGTTACAAACAGTGAAAATAAAATAAAAGTTCTGGTCGCGGTTACTTATATTGGCCACTTCCGCAATGAATATCAACAGTGAAAGTTTTCCTACCACGATTAAATAGGGTTGACGCCGTTGGTAATTTTCAAGATTTGCAAGCAATAAGCATTGATCTAAATATTTTAACTTTTTAACTTGGTGCTTGTTTGTGCATGAAACACAGCATTAGCACTATTGCAAAGACATAACTTCCAGAGAAAAAAAATCTAAAGGAGGCAGCTGTATTAAATACATTGGTAGGTATGATTCTTGCAAGGAACAAAAATCACTGAACTCCAGCATCAAAAACAGCATTAATGGTTTTAAAACTTGCCAGCAATGAACATTGCACCAATCTTTTCATATTTTCAACTTGGTGCTTGTTTGTGCATGAAATTTGGCAACATTGAAGTGGTTGGTAGACTACGAATTCGCAACAAAATTGCAATAGCCTAAATACAACAATCAAGGCACTGATGGATTAAAAACTTGTAAGCAATGAATATTGCACCAATCTTTTCATTTTTTCAACTTGGTGGTTGAGTGCAAATAAAATTTGGCAAAGTTAAAGCGGTTGGTAGGCACAAACTCACAAGAGAGAATACCTCATGTAAACGCAGTTCCATATAAACCATTGTTAGGCTTGCTTTTTCTAAGCATCATGAATCGCAATAAATACAGCATAATTGGAAAGGTTGTTATTGTGTAAAACTTCGATGAATTCTTTGAACGATTGAAGATTGCATAAAGTAGGGCATTCACAAATCAGAAAGCTGACATTTGATCTGTGACAAATACTAAACAGATTCTTGCACCCACATGCTTCCCAAACAACTGTAGTGCAAATTTTTGCATTTTGGCGGTGTTTCAAAGGCTGGCCTTTGAACTTATCAAAATTTTGAGGACAACTGCGAAAACATACCAGTGGGGAACGTTTGGTGTGCCTCTCCACCAACCAGTAGGGAAGATGTTAAGCTGGTTCAGCATACAGAGCATTCAAAAATATTGCTATTACTTGAGATGTAAAATTTGTCATCATCTGATCTGAGAGATACACTGACTGCCATTTCACAATATATATATGCATGACATGTATAAAAAATCGCAGTCTACACAAAAATTATCCTACATTTTCTTACAAAGAAAATTTCACACTTGGTAAAAAAAAGGAAAAAAGGAATAATTTCACACACAGGTTAACTCACGTGGAGGAAGTGTAGTTACAACTGGCGGCGGTGGTGGTGTGGATCCTCCAACTGCAAAATTTTAGTTTTAAGAGTACACAACAATTTGTTTTACATCAAAACACACTTTACAAGCTTTCAAGTTACAAAAAAATTACAATTTGAAAATATTTTTGCAATTACTCAAAATATCTCACATTCTAGCAAAAATGAACCAATTAATTAAATTGTGTGAAGTTAGCAATTTAAACAAAGCAACATTGACAACAGAGAATGAGTAACTATCACCACTACCAGCAAAAAATGTTAAGTAAGCTGAGTTTAAGCCCATGTATTCAGCAAACCAACTGGAATAGCTTTTAGGATTAATAATACTCGCTACAACTTAAGAAAAATATGCACATGAAACTGTCAAGAAAATTCCTTTGAGCACAAAATAAATATCAACTGAGTCTACTACCAAAGAACAAAGATGGGTTTGAGTAACATAATGAACATTTTTGTATTACTATGCAATCTTCACAGGAATGTTAAAATTGCAGGATTCAAAATGTCTGATGAAGCCACACACCCCACACATTTTATTAAACAATTAATATTATTTATGCAACTATTATAAAATACACAAGAAACTTGTCACAGGTTTTCACTTAATGCTAAATCCATGCAATATCACACACTTGCACACTTATTGTTACTGAAACAATTCAACAAGCCAGTTACTATAAATATTTTCATATATATTATTAATTCCAAAAATCAGCCTATTGCAACACCAAACCCAGTTATAATTAAAAAATCTTTGCCAAGCTAATTTTTCCCATGGATGTAAACAAGTCATATGAAAGTTGACTTCAAGATATCGATGCATGTGTCACCCTCAAATGCAAAAACTCAAGCCCAAGCCACAACTTGCCATCAAATCATGTTGAGTCTTTTATATTTACTGCCAATTGAATTTTTTAGTTTGAAGTCCTTCATTCTAAACATTGAAGTCAGTTAGCAGACTAAAAGAAGGAATTCATGTAGTGCAGGGGTGCACAAGCTTTTCACTATTTCTGGCCACAGTACATCTATTTTTACAAAATAGGTTGTCCGTGAGTTCTGATATTTTTATTGAATTGCTGCTGTTCAGCTTCCACACATTGAGCCTAGCCTGCTTCCACATGTCTATTTGGCCATAACTCTATTAAGCAGCTTCATACAACAGACAGGAGTTTTTGTTAATGTATGGCCACCATAACTTGGATTTCAAATTACATGTGCAGAGCTGCATACATTTTTATTGAAAGCCACATGCAGTCGCAGGTTGTGCACCCCTGATCAAATGGTTTCAGCAATAAGTAATGCTAAGAATCCACCCTCGATGCACAAATTTAGCTTAAAATTATTTGGAAAAGTTTTTAACACGAAATCAAAATCTAATAAAGGTCTTGCAGTCATCACAACTCACTGCCAATATTGCGTAAAGTCATGTTCTTAAGTGATCACGTGGTAATGCCTATACTGAATTGAGTTTTTTAAAAGAAGACTTGAGTCTCTTGTCATTCTGCTTTCCAAAAAAGACTTGAACTATTTCAAATCTTACAAAAATAATATTTATCATATTATTGCTTTGTACCCTAGTTTGGTGTTAAAATTCATCAGCAAGGACCTGTCCCAATGAACTCTGTGGTGCGGATCAAAACTGCTTTCAAAATTCATCCTGCAACAGAAGGTAGTTTTTGGCAAGACAGCATAAGAAACTTGTAGCAACTATTGATTAGCACCAGGCATGACACTAGAAATGCTGCAAGTATGATTTTTCACATCTTTCATATGACCCAACTTTGAATGGAAGCCAGAGTTAATTTGTTAAAGCAATTCCAATTCTTCTGTGCATGAACCTATTGATGAACTTTGTGCTAGAGATATTTTGCATTACATGATGAAATAACTAGGCAATCGGCCTCAATCGTGAAAATTCAGTCACAACCGTAACTAATGCATCTAGCTGTAATAATTTGCTCTCTTCTCTGTAGTCTCATCTGTTTCTTTATATTCTACATGAATCTGTATATTTAGAAGAAGCTTATAGCTGGTTCTAAGACCATGTGGCATGCTAGTAAAAGTGCAAAACTAGCTAGACACAAAGTGTAAAAATTATACCAGCAACAACCAAAAATGATATGTAATACCTGGTGGAGCAGGTGTTGCAGAAGGAGGACTTACACATGGGGCACAATTTTGAGTTTCAACATCAGGTCCTGGGCAGTCAGCTGGTGCACTTTGACATATTCGCGTGCGAGTCTGCGTACCACTGCAAGTGTGGGTGCAGGCACCCCATGGTGACCAAGGAGTCCAGCCAAAAACTAAAGAAGACATAATGTTACAGCCTTAATGCATCTGAAGTTGTACTGATTATGAGCTTTACAAATCCAAAAAAACAAGCACAGTTCATCATAAGAACCACAAATCAAATGAAAACAACATTTTAATCTTTTCCAAAAACCAAACTTTCCAATATGCTTTTCACAATCAATGAAATGTCTGGAGCATGCTAAGAACATTTGTATTTCAAACACGCTGACAATAGTAATGATAGATAATATTTTGATTTGCTTGGCGTAAAAATATTATCACAGAAAACTTGCAGTTGACCAGTTTAGCATAGTGTCATTTACACAGATAGCAAAAACTACAAAATAGTCAAGTGGGGTAAAAAAAAATCATCATTGTTGGGTCAAAAGGTAACTACCCCCTTACAAATTATTGAAAAGAAAAACAAATTCAAATGAATTGGTGCTACAGAGGCATTCATTGATACATTGTTTGTAGCATATTTGTTCCAACCCAAGTTCTCAAATAAGGTTAGCAGGTTTGTATGCAAATTGATGTTGATTATGTATAGATAGGACCAAAAGTTTCACAAACAAATTTCATGAACTTTTGTGCTGCTTCAGAAGTACTTTGCATAAACATGTCAAAGTTGGCAAGTGCTTTGGTAATGCATGTCTCGGCATACCCATATCAGTAAAAACTTGACAACTTACATTGAGTTTTATGGGATAGTTCGATTTTACCCTAAACGGATGTATTGACTTGTGCAAAAAAGAACTAGTTACTTTTTACCCCAGACAAGATTTTTTACCCCAAGTTTGCATTTTTAATATGATTTTACTGTAAAACCAAATGTAAATTTCTCCATAGCACTGCTCTGCAAAAAAACAAGAACCTTCATATGTTGTTTGGTGTTTGAGCTCCATTGCAAATGTTTTTGATTACTAAATTAGCTCAAGCATTTGCCAATTATCTTGTTTTAAGTCTAGAACAGAAGTTCTTTAACTATTTTAGGTGTATCTCCTTTGGCATTAGTCATTGATACTTGCATCTCAGCTAACCTCACAATTAAACACAAAAAACAGTAAGAAACTAAACTTTATTTGCAATTGTCGTGATTTTCAACAGTATGTTGCTACCACACCTATGCCCCTCTTGCAAACCTTTCATGCCCCGAAGTTTGAGAACCCTGGGTCTACTCCAGAAAGTAATGAAACAGTGGTGATGAAGCTGCTTCATAATTGCGTTTTCTTAAACTGCATCACAATAGTACTGTGTGGTTAAAAATAATGGTAGGTTCAAAAGACTCCTTTTTGCTGGAATCACACTACAGCAGCTTTACTGTTAAGAAGGGCCAGATCAGTAAAAATAGTATGTAGTTGCATGCAGCATTTGATAGAGCCTACACATTTAGTCAGATAAAAATAATGCAAAGATTTTCTTTACCAGATAGAAAATGTTTTTGACGCACGTACCTCAAGACAGTGAAACCTCTCTTCAGGTTATATTCAAGTCTAAAAGCAGGCCAGCTTGAAATTTCACCCTCCAAAAAGGACGATATTTATGCATGGAAAAGTCATTACAGACAGAAATTTTTTTTAAAGTACAAAGTGAGAAAATAAGGCATGGCAAAAGAGTAAGTCGAATAGATGAGGAACTTGTTTGTCGAACCAGTTACCAATGCACCGCTAAGTAATCAGTTAAAGTTTCCTAAGTACTACATATATAAAAGTAAAGCTGAAGACATAAAAATGAGTGAGGAATAAATACGTCCAAATGTATGCTGTTTTTGTGACCAAGCCTCAAAGCCTACCACTGGGAACAACTTTAAGAAGTTTTCTTTGTGGATGTCGATGATGATAAACAAACAAGTATGGAAATAAACTTCTTGCACAGCACTGAGAGTACAACTAATAAGTCACTTGTTGTGGGATTGGCCCACTGTGAAAGACATGGATATTCTCTTCTATGCAAATGTTGTTTTCATGGTCCACACCAGCCAATACTTACAGATGCAGGCAGAGGAAAGGCTTGTTTAATTTTTAAGCAACAGCATGGTGTTCAAAAAGTTTGCCAACCTCTGCAAGTTTGGAAAATAATACTGATGACCTGCTGAAGACTGCTTGAACTGAAGTGATCATTGTAATCTGCTGTTTTTGCATAATAGCATGCTGTAAATAAATCATTGCAAATCTACATAATGGTTTGTACAGAGCACAGTCCAAGAAAAAGTATCTCTCTACCCAGAAAATGTTTTTTTACCCCTTCGCCTGGGCAAAAAAAACTAGACAATTTACTTTGACATGGGGGTTGCCTTCTATGAAATGACCAAGAAAATACCCTAACTTATTTGAGAGGTAATACAAACTTAAAATATGTTTTTTTATCCCATTTGACTATACACCGTTTCCAGTGGAACCACCACATGCTAATGAAAGTATAATTCATGCCATTCAACTATTTCAAGACACAAACACTTCAAAAAACTTTTGCAAATCAAGCAAATCAATTGAATTGACTCTTATGACTTTTAATACAATTGCCTAAGCTTTTCTGATATTTGGGATTGGTGATGAAAACTTACGACACACTTTGCATGTTCTTCTACATGATATTTGAGCCTGATAAAGATGACATTTTCCATAATACAAATACGCTTCACACACATCTGTCATCAAGAAGTCATTGCAAGGTGGTGGACCTAAAAACAATAAAAATATTTAAAATATGTTAAAAAATGTCATACAAGAAGCAGAAGCACTACCAAATTCCAAGGATTGTTAATTATTAAAGGTTAAAAATATAATGTAATGTGCAAACAGACAAGAAGTTTTGAGTCTTCAAAAATTTTAGATGCCACCAAACCATGTTTAATGAGTTAATAATGCAAACACAACACATTAAATGAAAAAACTTCATGCTTTGTTATGGGAAGCTATCCCTTAAACGCCCATGTGGGTCGCTAGCAATCCAAGCAGAATTTTACAAGTGTATACTACCCATATCAAATGGTTCACTACTTTGACAATTCATGTATTCCGTTGCCCATTGACATTGCTTTAATACACACTAAGTCTTTCCATTTGTGAAATTTGCAAAAAAATTTTAATTTTCCCCCCAAGAAGTACAGGGTCGCTAGCAACGCATGTTAGTTAACAGTGCAACATTTTTTGCAAGCACATATCGTAAGAGTCAGAGAGGTCAAACATTCTGCCCAAGGGTAACATGCACCCCACAAGGTGTTTCCATGTGGCTACCGAACTGATTAGGTAGGCCAGTGTTTCCCAACCTTTTTAGGCTTGCGGCACCCTGCAGAAAAGAATAATAATTTACAGCACCCATAGCAATTTGCTTTGAGGTTTGATGACAGCTTGAAAATGTATTTTTAATGATATGGTATAAAAAACGTGTTAGCCTGCAGCACCCCTGGGCACTGTAAGCATCCCAGGGTGCCGCGGCACCCCGGTTGGGAACCACTGAGGTAGGCAGTCAAATTGTTGTGACATTACCAACAAATTTGTGACACCACGTATTCGGCACGTACAGTCTTGTCATGTGTAAACTTTAGCCTAATCAAATGTGTCAGACATCCTTGATGTAAACACTGAACACTGCCAAGCTGTGGGCAACACAAACGTGAAGACTTTCTCCATAAATACACACGAAATAATTCAATATCGTTCCTTGTCAAGATTCCACCTTGGCAGCCAGCAAATTTCACATTTCTTGCGTCATCTACCAACTCCACAACTGAAATCCACATTTCTTGCATCACTTACCAACTCTATAACACACAAGGCGATTGAACTAAAGAGCTTTTCAAACCCTCAAAAGATGCGGCGGAAAGTCTTATAGTTTGGATTTCAAAAAAATTTTGAATGTTTTGGGTTTCGGGTTTTTGCGGGTTATGTCATAAGTGGAGTAGTGGTGTTGGTTCTTAAAACCTTTTGGACAAGGTCATCGGGCCCTGAGCCCCAACTGCAAGAGTCAATTTTTTTATTCAAGGTTTATTGGAAACTAGCAATCCAGGTGTTTTGATACTTTGGCTTTATAGCGTTTCTGGTTCAGAAGTTATGGCCAACAGCCATAAATTTGATAAAAAATCAACTTTTAGTTTTTTACCAAATTTGTTAATTTTTAGGTTTAATTTACCAAAACTGTGGGGTACCGTGTTGCAAAGAACATAAAGTTGGTACAGTACTTTGTTTGCACTACACAAAGTAACCTAATACCTTGTTATTGACTTTGCATACTGTTTTTACCTATACGGAAAGTTTACATGTTTTCGTTTTTCAACTTTCGTTTGTCAATCTCTTAGTGATATACAGGAAAATTTATATTCGTGATATTGCAAAAAAACTGTAATAGGGGTCAGCAAAGCACCTAGGCATTTATGGATTTTAAACAAGTATACATTGTAGCTGGTACACTTTTTCAATGTTTTGCTTCTCTCTTAGTGCTGACTGTGTTTAGCAACTAACACAAATTCAGTAATGTGCTATGCCTAACCATTTTTGTTGCCTCCGGCTATTCCATTACCATTTTAATATGGACCATGAGTCTGAATCAAACACACATAGAAAAAAATGAAGGAATAATATTAATGCAGGGGCCAAGAACTTCTACAAATAAGTTCAGACTTCAATATTGCCATATTTAATCGATTGTTAGCCATCCTTCATTGTAAGCTGTCCCTGACAGTAAGTGGCACAAAAAGGTGTTCTAACATTAATGCAAGCCATCCTTGATTGTAAGGCATGCTTGAACATAGGTTATCTCGGTGAGAGCTAGCATGTTTCGTATTTAATTGGCAACCCTGGTAATGATGCTTACACCACTACAACTGTCTTCTAATCATTACAGTCGCTCCTCATAATGTGACAGAATGTGCACATGATGCTCAAGAGGAAAAGGTTTGGTCAACAAAATGTAGAAAGGAGATTGAGCATCATCTAGTCCTTTCGACAAGGTAAAGAAAAAAATTGAAGCTGCCCTTCACTGCAAGTTGCACAAAACCATGAAAAAAAAACATTATAAGGCGCAGCTTACAATTTAATAAATACAGTAACTAAAAATGAAGCATAGTGAAATCAATTCCATAAAAAGAATTATAAAACATGCCTACTCAAAATCACAAATTTTGCATGAAAAAAAAACTTTACATGGTATGCATTGGATAGAAAGATGCAAAATCACAAATAATCTTACCACTCTGACTGACAGTCTGGAAGATAACACTTGATGCTGCGATAATTATGAAATAGAGAATGAATTTTGCACAGAACAACATGATGTCACAAGATATGCCCTTTTCTTTTTCACTTTTCTATATGCTCAATGATTTTCAAGAAGTAGAACTATAGTTGCATTAAATTATCTAACCAGAAACATGTCAAGTTCTGAAGTTTAGTCTGAAAATTATTTAAACATATAGTTAAATTAGATACAGATTAGGGTGGTCCTTTTTGGAAAGTTTGGAAAACTATACGGGAACCAGGTTAAATTTGTTTGTTTTCGGTGAAAAACTATCTATGCAAAATATCTCAGAGAAAAATCGGTGTTTAAAGGTTGCACATGAGCAGTGAAATTTCATGGGTCATTCCATCCCAACTCAACCAGTGCTTCCATGGGCACCATCTCAAATTTTGCTCGAAATTGCACCAAATGTGCCCTTGTGGGAGCAATGAAAAATCCCCAAGCTTTAGATCAAAATTCCAAGCGCTTTAGATTTTATGGCCTTTCAAACTGTAAGGGTCACAACCCATTTTTGCCCTCATGTATCACCACGTTCATTTTGAAAAGTGTTTGGAAGCCCATAACTTCATTTTTGTACCAGATGTAGGTCTGATAATTGGTAATCTAGATATTTCTGGCTCACTTTTTCTGAATCTGCTATCAGAATTAAGCTAGGATGTGTGGATCAAAAGTTATAGGCATCTCAAAACTGAATTTTTGTAAGGCAGAGTATATATTTGTCACATTTTAACCACCCACTGTCACGACTGTGCGGCTCCCTCTTGGTCAAGATCTAAAATTTCATCAGATTTATGACATTTTGGAACTATTCATTGAGTATAAACAAAAGATCTACATACAAATAGCAAATAATGGTTTGAGGGTACTGAAAATGGTAACAACTCAAAAAATAACCCTTAGACCCCTTGTTCAGAGGGGTAAATAACTGCGTAGATGGAACAATCGCACTGATTACTGAACAAATTATCTGGTCAGCTCTGGTACCTCTCTGAGGGATTAGTGGCTTTGGCTTTTTTGACCAAGAGGTGCCAGATAACATGGATGAAACAATGAATGGTTGCAACACTTGACAAAGATGGAGATGAAGATCCTCCCAAAGGTGCCCTGAGGAAAGACTTTTCAAACAACTGCTTGGTTGAATTTCTAACAAAAAACACATGTCGCTTCTTCCTAACAATGAAAATGGATTAAAAGTTTCTAATGGAGGATCCTGGCTCATGGAATGATCAACCAGGCTATCTGATGGCCAGAAAGTTGGTACAAGGAATCCAAGTCACAAATGACGCTGCAGAGCGTGGGGTGACACTTATCCAAGAATACAACCGGCTTGTAGCGCATGATGAAGATCAGCTGCAGTTCCTCATGTAGATTGTCTTGTGACAGAGCATCAGCATAGGTGTGCCTTTCCTGACAGTAAAAAGAGTACACTACTCACCAAGCAACAATGAATGGGGTAGAGGGTGACACCCACGATACCCCTGCCTCTGAGCAGCTAATACTCTGTAAATATAAAATAAGGGAACCCAGATATCAACAAAAGTGCTTATTTATAAGAATCTTCATTGCTCATGTGCAACCTGTAAATGTTCTTCTAGCTTGGAGTTTTTTTACACAAGATAGTTTTAGCCTAAAACGAACACAACCACCTCGGTGCCCATGGTATTTTTTACTGTTTAATTTTTGCTATGCATTTAAGGACCACCCTAATACACATATTTAAAAACTAGTTACAAATGGCAGTATTGCGAAGTATACTTTAACTATCCCACAGTAGCGAAGCCACATAGACTTGACCACCACATATCATTATTGAAATTGCACCCCCTTACCTTACTGGCTGGATCCCCCTTTGCCACAGGCGAAATATATACTGTAAGACAGTGTTTTTAACTTTTCCTCTACTGTACTGCTACTCCCCCTTAACTTAGTAATAAATGTCTTTGTTTCAAAACCCCCTGAATTTAAATAGGTAAATTGGGCGGGACACTTTCCCATTCAAAACCTTTTAATGTTTTACAGTGTGTAAGGACTCAAGTCCCCTGGAAAGTTATTGACTCCCTGGCCTGAGGAGGTGTACCCCAGTTAAGAATCAATTCTCTAAGACCATACTGATTCTTCTTCCTTGTCAGTAAAACTAAAGGCAGTGGCTGCAGATACTCCTGTGCATCTTGAAATTTGAAAACTTATTCATACACCACCGGTGACGTAACAGTAATGCACAACGAGAGTGCAGTAGGCTTGGTAGAAACGAACTAAACGTAAAAGATAAACCCTAGGCTAAGCCTAACCGTAGCTTTAACCTAACACTAACCCCTAAAAACGTAATACCCAATCTTGAAAAAAAAGAAAAAAAAAACAAATGGAAAGTCAGCAAGGTTAGAGTCGAACCGAAAACCATTGGCGTAGTAGCCGTAACGCATAACCCTTAAGCTACGAGATCCACGCAGTTTGAAAGACAAACTCAAAACTGACCCTTTTCTTTGTTTGAATTGCGTGAGGACACTGGACAGGCGTATCCGTAGTCACTTCCAAAACGAAAAAAACGGTGAACTGTCGCAAACAACAACTAAAATTGCATTCACTTTTGACATTACCTGCATGTACGAGACAGCATTTTACCTCATGAATTTGAAGACAAAATAGAGGGCCAGACCTACCGTGCACTCTGGCTAACCTACCTTGGCAGTTTTTTGCCCTTCGGGTTGAAGTCACCACCAAACCTGTCCTCTGAAGTCTGCTGGCTGGAGACGCTGCAAAGGCGGGAAACCGCCGGTGTCAAGCGAAATTTCTGACCTCTGCGAAATTTCTGAGTTATTATTGTTTGTCAGCAGTGTTGCTACTTCTGATGTTTTAATATCAGATCTGATATTTCGAGATAATTTTCTGCTGTCTGATATTTCGAGATAATTTTCTGATGTTTTGACGACAAGTCTGATGTTGAGGGAGCTGTTGTTTTTGTTTTCCTCATTTCTTCTCTTTCTAGGTTGAAAATAAGTTAGATTCATATATAATTTTTCAGTTTCTTTCATCAATTTCTCAAGTCTCTACCTCATGTCAGAGATGAGCAGACTGTCATATTTTTCGATCCAGATCTAGTCCTGTTTTATGACTCAGTCCAAGTCCAACCTTGGTCCAAAAAGTGTAAAAAATTCAAAATCCAAGTCCAAATAAAGTTCAAGATATTAACAAAATACAGCTTTCATTGAAAAAAACACAAAATTTTTTGCCATTAACTCAGTCCGAATCCGGTCCTGATCCTAAATTTATGAAGCATTTCACAGTCCGGATCCAATCCAAAATCAACAAATTCGTCATAGTCCGGATCCAGTCCAATCCAAGTCCAGTCCAATGCTCAGCTCTGCCTCAATGTGTGTTTGGTTGTCATTCCAAACTGAAAATGCTCCAAACGCTGCATTGAGAATAACATTTTATGTTAAGCACGAACGACTTCTCTATTCAGTGACGACATTTAAAGGACAGTGGTTCTTAACCAGGGGCGGAGCCAGACATTTTCATTTGGGGAGCCACTGGAGGGGCCAGATTTGCAACAAGGGGAGCTGTCAATGGTCTGTGTAGGACTTCAATGCAGTGACATGACACCACGCGGAAAATTTTTAGGGAGCCACTAGGGGGGCCAGGCAAACTTTTGGGGGGGAGTGCCCCCT
>JGI24022J15233_10004225_pt1 | contig 14726 bp, 5 predicted proteins | sample Ectturendosymbi2_FD_15233 | JGI IMG/M metagenome (IMG submission 15233) | reverse complement strand
TACGATAATTCGCTTGTGGTGACTATCACAGTGACTTGTAACTTATGGGCACCATCTAGCGGTGACCATTTATTTACATGTGGCGCCATCTACCTGCGGGCACAGATGCGTGCATACACTCTGTAGTGACCAAACATTTAGATACTTTTATGTGCAAAGGAACGTCTCGATCCGTCTAAGCGGGTCAATTGAACCAAATTATAAACGGGCCAAAACCAACGTCCCCAATGGTCAGCGAGCAAACCCGCACACTACTGCCTCAAGATAATGCTGTAAAGTTCAAACATCTAATTCGCCCGTTACACGCCCCTCTTCTGCAATTGAGTGTTATCAGAATTACCACTACGTAAATGCAGCAGCAACTCCAGGTTTTTCAAAATATCTGGGTTTCAGAGGTGGCCATGGGTCCGGAGTGCCGGAGTCGACTCCGGCAGGATTCTCTTTCAGAACCGAATCCGGAGTCAAAAATTTGTGAAAAACCGAACCCGGGTCCGGAGTCACTTTTCAATTTTGGCAAAGTAGCAAATGGCAATGACCAATATTATTTCATATGACTCAGTCAACAACCAGGAGTCCGCATGGTCGTTTATTGAGTAAAAACATGCGAAAATTTCGGTTTGATCGATGGTACAGCAGGAGTCTGAACAGGAGTCGGATTTTCAAAATTGAAAAATTTCCGGACCGAGATCCGGGTTCAAAAATTTTGGAACAGGAGCGGAGTCGGAGTCTGAAAAAGTGACTACGGCCACCTCTGCTGGGTTTGTTGTAGAGATGGCACGGGCTGCTAACAGTCCAGTCTTCGGGCAGTCCGCTAACGGTTTTGAAACAGTCCGCTAACAGTTTTTTAACGGTGACGTCATTTCGGACCGCTACGCCCCGCTGCGGTCTGCTCGCCAATTAGGCGAAAATTTTTGTTTTTGCAAAGTTTCAAAATCCAACAAGGAAATGTTTTGCTGCTGTTCTCTCCAATTTACCGTTCTGCTAATGTTTTGTTTCACTTGTTTCCACGCAAGCCAGTGAACCATGTTACGAATCAATCAAAGCAACAAACACTTTCATTTATAGCAGAGATGATCGCTATCCGGTTTACGGGTTGGATATCCGGCAGGATAGTGAGTCTGCAACCGAATACGGATATCCAAAAACTGCTTTCCAGCCGGAACCGGATACGGATAAGGATATCCGAAACGCTTTTCTCGGTATTTCGAGGATTCAGCCTCTTGGAAAAAGTTGCACATTGCACAATATTATTTAGTACCTTCGGAAGCATCTCTTCGGCCTTCTGTTCCATGACTCCAAGACAAAGCCAGTCTGTGGTGTAGGCCTAATCTCAGTACCGTAGTGTAGTAAGATAGAGCTCTTTCAGTATACATTTAAGCTTGATGCACACGTCATGCATCCTGTGCGTTTTTTGAGCGCATGCGCCTGATTTCGTGACGTCACTTCCTTTTCTGATGCGTCTGGCATGGTCTGCGTTCGAGTAGGAACCCGTTTCTATATTGACGCATCAGACTCACTGCAGTGAGTTAGCTGAAGGGGGCCCATTGGCCAACGCTTGGGTATGAAATATTTAGTTCCCAAAACTCATATACGTTATTCCACAAAAGCATAAAATAGTTGTCGGGTGTTGCAACGAGCTTTAATTGGGTAAATAATGAGCTTTTGATTAGGTAAAAGGGTGAATGAGCAGAATTTCACGTTTCATGTAACAATATCCCTATCTAAAATTGATGCCCATCATTGACTTGTGACTGGGTAATGTAGGCATATGTTTGCTGTAAGACCCACCACACCCATGGGACGTAATGAGGCAAGATGGCGCACGTGGCAGAAAGCAATTTTGGTACCCTCGTGTTCGAACCTGATGTCTTTCAGAAGCAAATGTAGTGTATCGAAGAAAGTACTTGTGACATTGCTGGGACTTTTCGGCGCCCCCACAGTCATTCGGTGGTCCCCGCAGTGATTTAGTGCCCGGGAATTGTGCCCCACTAGCCACGCCCCTGACCACACTTGAATCTTGGCAATTAACTCCTAAATTTGTTCAACGTTTCTTCTAAGCACCGAATGTTTAAGACTTAATGGTAGGGCATGGGGTAGATTTTGGGCACTGCCTGAGTAAACAACCAAACAAATGCAGTAAGTCCAAAACGGAATTTTTTGAGCAGTTCAATGAGCACTCCGCACCAGTGATAAAACCACATTCATCAAGCAACTAATAAGCAAATAATGCCAAACAATTTTATCTAAATATGAAGCTACACACCAAACAATTACAAATAGATATGAACAGTGCAGTAGAAGCCCAAGACGACCCGTTCAAGATTTCAAGCAAGAAGCCACTCCATCGAAGGGATTGAAATCCAAAGGAATAAGTTGGAACAACGCGACAATTACGAACACTGAGTTACAAGGACATTGTAATACGCATTTAGTTGTGCCATTGAGTATTTGTGCCCCAAACGTTTATATTTCGTCACATCTATGAAGAGAGTAACCAAAAAGATTATAGGAACCACTTATATTAACAAGCAACTTTGATTCCCATGTAGTATTCCCGATTCAGACGGATAAAAACGATCCTACGGAAAATGCCCCGGGTTACGGTGTCAACTACCAACGGAAACACCGGCAACTCCGGAACGTCCGTCTCGAATGGAAAACGAGAGTGACGTAGAACGACGAGAAAAGCAACCAACGAGAGACGAGAAGGGCGGTGCGATGCTTTGGCATGTGATAAACTGACCAATGAAAATGCCCGAGAAAATTTATATATACATGTGTCCTTGCTAGGTTCAGTCAGTCGTGGGCATACCAGGCTTAGCAGTAAAAACTCGACCGTGGGCATACTAAGCGGGTTTAATCTGATTGGGTATATCAAATGACCCTATTACCCAGTAGAGATTCATGGTTTAGTGGCCATGATGTGGTTGACAATTTGGGTTGCTCTCTCCTCCATGAAAAGAATTGGATTCGCATTTACCCCTGTTGTTTACAGTAACGTTGATTACGCATTTGAATGCATGTATAACCCCTGTTATTTCGGAATACATTCTCGTAACCTCGCAGTGCTTAAAGCTATTATAATACAACCATGAGTGAATACAAATTCGTCTGATAGCAAAACTGAGCGTGAAGTCGAACGTAATAGGCGGGTCTAAGTTTCTTAATTGTTAACTTGGGCGTGCCTTGGACACTCCGGCTAAATTCACCAGTGCTCTCGCGGGGTTGTCCTACATGTGTTGTGGTCTTCTTTAGGAGAGGACTGCCACACAGCTCTGGGCGAGACTGGACCCCTCCCGAGATACTTACAGGGCCAACCTAATCGGAATTTCTAGAAAAAGGTTTCTAAAGCGTTACTTTATCAGCATTATTCATGATTTACTTGTCGCTGTAATTTATCAATCGCACGACAACTCAACTGGCGGACCGTGGTCTTACAACAAAACAAAAGAAATCACTGTATAGTGACATAGTGGCACACATGAAAAATATTACACAACAATAACCATGAAAATATCATAAACAATGTCACATTATAGCACTATCAAAACGGCTTGGAGAGAGGTTTTGGCATGAAAAAGCCTGTATGACAACATCCAAATCTACAGAGCGCACACATGAATCTTCGACTGACAACACGGCTAATGAGGACAGTCTGCTATCTGCCATATACGGCGTATTAAAGGTTTCGATTAGCATCAGTTTGCTGAAATTCATTACAGCGTTGGCAACAGTATCAGGGCAGTTTAGCGTAATCCGAAGTGCAATATATATTTTAGGATAAACTTCATCAAGACGTGTCTTGAGAATAGAGCTTAACAAAACGAATGGGTCTTAATCATTGTCAATTAGTTAAATACGATTATTAGGAAATGTAATGAAATGCAAAAGCTGACAAAAATTTGCAGGAAATCAGAATCAAGCCTGTCGTTCAGTTATGAAAACACTGTTACCGAAGGAACAAAGCTGAGGCCGATCTAAGCAGTGCGCCGGGATAAATGTTTTCTTTCATTAGGGCTTAAGTGAATTTTGCTTGAAAAGCATGCGCATCGCGGTTTTAACTGGTCGAAATACGCATGCATAAACCTTTCTGATGTCTAGACTTGTTAATCTCCTGGTGCATGGCACACGTTTAGATTAATAACATTTTGTATTTCAAATATGCTATAAATGTTGACAAATATAGACCAATGGGGACTGCGTGAACGCAACGTGGCTAACATCCATAATCCACTATCTGAACTACTCGGTTGGGACCAGCTTAGCAGTGATTGCTAAATAAACTCTTACAACTAACACTTTTAACTCCATCTTGCTGTCTGAACAGCAGGCTGCGCAAATGTGTAACTTTGGCCTTAAGCACCAAAGGTATCATGCTTCTGTGCAGAACAAAATACGAGAAGACTGCCTGAGCAAGCCATAATACATTTTTTCACTACAATCACTTCACAAAATACGTTGATCAGGTGTCAGTCTGACTTCTGGACGTATACAACTAGGCATGTAGACTAACATCACGCTCAACACTCCAAGCAATGAATGGTGACGCTTTACGCTCAAGCCTCAAAGATATTACCTCACAAATGTGCCAAAATGATCAGGCCATGTTATTCTAGGTAACAGCGGCAAGTAGGCTACTACTCTGCATAGGTGTAGGAACAGGCAAATTTTTGGGGGTGCGAAGGATTTTTGCCCCAATTTTCCCAAACTTGCCCAAAAGTTTTTGTGCGACGTTTCCTACAGATTTTCTCCCACTAAGATCATGAAGATGATTTTTTGGTGTGACCTCCAAAATAAGATCTTCGCGTGTTTTCTGCAAACGTTCGGCACCATTTTGTGAACTATAAACATTGGGCGCCATTTTTGTCCGGATTTCAGGGGTTTTGCCCGCTTTTTCAGGATCTTTGCCCTGATTTTCGACATGTCAAAGCCTTTGGGTGTGCGCTTGCCCCCCTGCCTCCTACACCACTGCTGCTCTGTCTATAAATTACTGGACACAACAGAAGACGGGTTAATAAAACTACACTGATTTCTAGTGTTTCACATTTCAATTTGGGGTTGAAGCTTTCACATTTCAATTTGGGGTTGAAGGGCTACTCCCACAAAAATCCCCTGTGGCGACGAATTTGAGCCCTTTTTGTCGGTAGATCGTAAACTTGCAAATATTTTTCTCATCCGGATAATGGCATACTCTGGTTAAGCACATACAAAAATCTTGGCAAATTGGTTATGCAATTAACTGGATTCGTCTGCACTAACACCCGAAACCACCAGAAAATACTCCGAGACATCTTTGAAAAACGCTGAAAACAAAACCTACTAAAAATCAAAAGAATACTAATACCGGTATACAGGCTAACAGTGGGCCCATTTTTACATTTAGCCTGCCAGGGGGGCAGCGCGCAGCCCTGCCCTCCTGTCAGTTACGCCACTGGATACAGTACCAGGCCGCAGTTAGCTTTTTTCATTGTTGAACATGATACGCAAAATTGTTGTTTTATGACATTGACTTGTTAGCCTGAATTTTAAGTGAGTCATTTCAAACTTTGTGACATAGTTTAAAACAGTCCGTTGCAGTCACACAGCGTTACCATGTGGTTGACAGCCATCAGCAAGCGCGTTTAACCCACTCACCAGGCTCGCAAATCGTAACAGAGATCATGGGCGTCGGAAGGATTTTTCCAAGGGAGGCCAATAGTGGATTTTTCCAGGGGTGAAAAAACTATTTTCCCCGGGGGTGACAAAACTGGTCAAATTTCATTTTACCAACTCCGAAACTAAGAAAAAACATTTTTCTACTAAAACCTTAATAGCAAATATCAAATTTCAAAGCCCAGGGGTTCTTGGCCTATCTGCCCCCTTTCGACACCCAAGACAGAGATCATACCGAGATCACTCTATTGCCGCATAGTCATCCTGCGGTTGTGCAGTTGGAGGTCATATCGAACTTGGTTCTTGCAGATACCGCCTGATATTGTATAGCCTACAGTATTTTTGTATTTTTAAGGTGTTTTGAGAAACCGAAACGGTCTCCCAAATTTTCCTACGTTCTCTCTCAAATTACAGTAGAAACTCGCTCTGATGGCACCATCAAAGTACACTAAACTTTACTTTACGACCATCTCGGTATTCAGATATAATGGTTGTGGTCTCTCAAAATATCTTGCGGTCAGCAAGGTCAAACCTTAAAACCCTGATCGCATGTGCGTCATCCATGATCCCATAGTTCTCAACGTGAAACAAAATGCAATCCAATATCATTAAAAAATTAGAAACCAAGACCAAAAAAATTTTCCACGCTTGCCAAAGATTAAAAGACCGTGGAGATTCATAAGCTTATTTTTTAACTTTAAGCCGACAATGACTTTGGCTCAAGCATACCAACAATAGTGCTGGTGTAATGGTGCCGGTGCTTATAGGCTATATTGCAACAAATTTAGAACCTTTCACATTATGCCATGTACACCTGAGTTTTAAGCTGTAGCGGATAAATTAAGTTTGGTAGGAAGATGCTCAGAAATCTTTACTTTCTATACCACTGCGTCATTTACATGGGAATGGACTTAGTCGTGGATATATTTTTCACCATAAAATTAGATCAAATGCGTTATTTTTACTTTACCTTCATGTGAACACTTACCCAATATCTCATTTCAGTTTACATACGATTTTTATTCCAGCAAACAGACCCTCAACCTGAGTTGGCAGGCCCTAGGCCAGGTTATGGTTGAAAAGGAGTCAACAAAATATGGGAGGGGTTTATCAGTGAACTGTGAACAACTTGAAAGGTCATCACCCAGTTCTAGGAGGGAGGCACCAATTTCAAATAGAGGCGGTACCACTGGCGATCCTACAGGTGACGCCCGTCTAGGGGAAAACCCTGGCAATTGTATTCCACACAATTTGATGAAAAAAATAAAAGTTCCTCAAAGCACAAAGTTCAACCTATTGCGTCAAATGTCAAACAAGGCTGTTTATGCAATGTATTGTGTTTTTAACATTTCGACTCTTTTTGGGGGGTTAAGCCGCCTGAAATTGAAAGATCAGCTCTTTATTTGTAATTGAATTGATTTACGTTTTCTCTGGGTTCAAATCAAACCAAAGAACACCAAGTAGTAAAAAATTAAGCATGCTGTGAGCACAGTAACAGGACTTTATAAACTGTTATAGATCATGTTGGTCTGAATGATAAAAAAGCCTTTGTCGGAAGTAATATATTTCCATGAACACCTCTTTGTCGGAAGTAATATATTTCCATAAACACACCACCTCTTCACTTTGCTCTGCTTTTGCCTGGCTTTCAAGGGCTAGGTTGGAATCGGTAAGAGAAACTAGGAACAAGCTGAGCAATCGCTATTTTCTGAGTAGATTAAGGGCCTCAGGTACAAAAACTACGCTTGTTGGGTTTAGGCCCAAATGTATGCTTCACAGCTGCACAATATTTATTGAAACATGTTTCTATTCTCAAGAACACCCCTTTGTTTTTTGTGTTTCGTACATCCTCTTTTTTAATCAATAAAATTTCCAATTCAAACATCACAAAACCAAAACTTGCCTTACTGAAATGGCGTTTGAAAACAATATCTTGTCATCTACCAAACAAATAAAACAAATATAGTGAGCTTTTCATACTTTGTGCATGAAGTGCAAGCTTTGTTTTTGGAGAAAATTGACAACCTTGCTAACAACCACGTTGCAAAACTTAGAAGCGTTAAAAAGCATTCTCCAATCTTTCGAGACAGCTTGTGATAATTTTTTCTGCCTCAGAACTTGCAATTCTCAGCACCATTTTTACGTAATAGACAGGCTTGTGACGCAATACAAGCATCACCTAGCAGCTGCATAGATACCTGCAGTACAGCAATACTTGCAGATGGTGTACAGTAGTGGTGAGGGTGAGAGTCGAAGTGTTATCGGTTGCTTATTTCGTGATTTTGCAAAGTACATTTATTTTTTCGGAGAGAAAAGTGGTATAGGACGATTTCGATCGTTTCAACATATACCCTACATCTTTTAACAACATGGGTAAGTAGCCTACCGAACATTTTGCTAATCCTGTTTTAACTACAATTGTCCAGTATTTTAACTAGCAAGCCATTTGGTAATAAAGTAAAGCAGAGAGATTAATGAAGCATTCTTTGAGTCAATGTTATGTGTAATTTTTCAGAATATGGCAAAGTTTTGATATGAACCTACAAGCAACTAGATATGTTTATTGTATTGTAAACCAGAACCATTTCTTCAAAGTAGCAATGTTTCACAACTAATCAGTCCGGGTGACTGTTTAGTAAGTTAATGCAGGTAGTTGCGACCAAATCCCGGTGGAATTGAGAGGTAAGGTTGTCTGAGGTTAATTTTATTTTTAGAGCACTTCAACCACGGCTGTCAACTTGAATTTCAGATTTTTGTAGTTGTTATTAAATGCACATCATGCTTACACGGTAGTAAAGAGTTTTAAGAAAAGGTCGTGACACGTTGTTACAGTGTACCGTAATTATTGTTTAAACTTGCTATAACAGCCCATTATGGCATTGGATTTCAGAAAATATAAATAAAAATTGCGTATTGATATAAAATCGGCTGAATGCACATTCACTTTCATCTAATACACTGAACACGGAAATTTTCCTTCAATGATTTCATTTACGCATTCAAACGAAACTTGATCTTTTCCAACATTGCTTTTAAACTTTTGGCACGCAAATCATGCATCGAGATTCCTTTCCGTTTCAGCTGCTCATCCGGATCAAGGATCGTTTAAGCACGAGGTTGATGGTGGGAGCAAGTCTGGTGCCTGCGCCGCATTTGCTTCCGATCGGGCTGATGCTCTTTACTGGAGAAAACGAGATGATCTGTTGAAAAGTCTTGAGTCGTTCCACGTGCAGAGTCGGACGATGGTGAACGATGCTATCAATGAAGCATTCAAGGAATCGAGATTATTGAATCTCCAGTTACAGGAGGAACGAGAAAAGGTACAGTGTTTATATAGAATATAATAGTTTATTAGAGATTGCGTCAAGAGTTGCGGAAAGTGTCTTTGTGATAAAAAATATTTATCATCATACTGTTATGTTGAATATGTTGAAGAGACTTTGTAAAGCACAACATCTTCTGTTTAAGTGGCATAAAAATTTTGATGAATTTTCACGTAATTTTCTTAAAAAGAACAAGATCCCGCGCTGGAAACAGTGTAGTTTTTTCATTTTATCCGACGAAATCACTGAGACCGCAAATTATTGGAGTCGTTCAAAACATAAAAAAAACGGAAAAAATATAGTTTCCTACACCGTTTCATTTCTGTAAAAAAAACCTTTGTCGTGCAAACTCGAACCAAGTGAAAGTGTTTATAACTTTGCGTAAATGTATTTTCAAAAATTGTTCTCCGGTTCAGAAGCTCGGGGGTTTGAAATATGCAAACGTCCAGCGTTTTTCTTTTCCTGCATATTTCCATGGCAGTGGAAATCTGACATTTCGTGAAACTTTCAAACAATCACGAGTAAACCATTGACGAACATGGAAATCAGAGTAATAAACTAGTCCGCACCTACATTGAGGCAAATGAGGCACTTGCCTCGGTAAACATTCTGGAATGCTGCCACAGAATATTTTTGCAACGCTAAATCAAATCATATTTTACTGCGTTGCTGTTTTAAAATGAGCAGCGCTGCCGCTACACTGTGTTGCAACCAGAGGCGTGACGAGGGGAGCGCAATTCCCCGGGCGCCGGATCACCATGGAGACGCCAAATCACTGCGCGAGGCGCCGAAAAGTCCCAACAATGCCACAAGTACTTTCTTCAACAGCACATTTGCTTCCGACAGACCTCAAGTTCGAATATGGGGGCGCCAAACTTATTTCTTGCCCCGGGCGCCATCTGACCTGGTTATGCCCCTGATTGCAACCACCAGAGCTACCACCAGCCTAGATTAAATAGGGGAGGATGTTAGATTTCCATAAACTACATTTATCAACATTCCAACCGGGGACGTAATCAACATATTCGCCTCGGTAAAAATATGACCCTGACTACAGCCGTGATAAATATTATAAAAAGCAAGGTTTATCTGGCATTTTACCGCGGCAAGTAAGAAAATTCAGATCTCATTTTGAAATTTCTACATTTGGAAGGTTTTTGTGGCCGAGAATAATTTAAGTGAAAATATTCTTTAGCAATTTTTGCTGCACATTCATTGCTTTAATAGGGAACAAAATCATGTAATATTTAAAATCATACATACCCGCTCAGGTAAACGGAAAAGCCTGATAATATAGGTACCAATTACCAAAATGATTCCAAACGCTTTGGAACGCAGGCGCATTTTTCAACAACTCAGTAATTATTCTCAAGCTCATCAGACCCGAAAAAATCAAACTTGTTGCATTTTGAAAGATGTCTTCTTTCAAAAAAAGCACATATTTTACTTCCCAAAACGTGGGAGACCAGCAATGTACCTCCAGTCAAAATAAAAACTCATTTTACAGGTTAAGTATGAACAGCCAAGGTTGACTATGAGCCGCCCGCGCCGACTCAGCTTTTCTTATCAGCGAATTCCCTCATGGGACGCAGTTACGAAGCTTGCTCGTTCATCAAAATTCCATATGTTTATACAAAAATGGCACTGGAGCCCCACCAGTGGCGAAACTGACGGAGGGCAGAGGGGCGAATCGCCCCCCTGGCAAGCTAAATGTAAAAACGGGCCCCGTTTAGCAGATGTTTCCGTTTTAGTATTCGTTTAATTTTCAATGTTTTGTTTTAGCGTTTTAGGAGTATTTTCCGGTGATTTAGGGTTTAAGTATAGCCAGTCATCAGCCAGATTCACCATCATTTCTCACGTTTGTTTTGAGCGTTGCCTAGTGGGCCGCCTGCAGTGACCAGTGGGCTTTTTCAGTAAAATTCCCCTCCCCCCTGGCTCAAACCTCTAGTTACACCACTGGTACTAGACCTAAGGCACAGCTTTTGTTTTCACACTGTAGGTACGCACTGCCATCTTGGCGGTAATCCCGCTTACACAAAAATGCAAAACTTATGCATATTTCGAAGGCATTGCTCCACAGAGCGTTTGCAAAAATCAGCTACTTAAGGTATCAGGTGTAAGTGTATTTTTCGTCTTTTCAAAATTTAGTTGAAGACTTAATTACGCATATTGTCAAAAGTCACATGAGCGGGGTTTTAAAACGTGCTATGCTTATTTGGCAATTGAAAACTGAACCTTTACTGATGACTTAAGTATTATTTTGCAGATGGCCGTCATGAAGGAAGAACTTGAAACAGCCAGGAAGCTAGTTGTGCTTCTAGAAGGGAAAACGGCTACAGGAAGTCCGTTTTTCGAAAAAGGTCGTGGGCGAAACATGAGGTCAATCATGAGTCAAAGCAAACAGCTACCTAACATATTTCAGGCTCCTAAACAGCCGAATATTGATCTCCACGCCCACTGGTTAGCAGCCAATCCAAAGGCTCGTAACAACGAGCAACAGCTGACAATTGCATACGAACGTATATGGGTGCTGAACAAAACAGTAGAAGAACAAAAAAATGATATAGAAAACTATGTAAAGGAAAACGTAAAACTAACTGAGGTCAACGATCGACAAGCCAAAGAGTTGGAGAGACTGAAGAATGAAGTGAAATACTTGAAACGTTCACGTGAGGAAGATTTGGGGAAAAATAAATTGCGCTTGATTGCCTTGCAGGAAAAATGTATCGCCGACAATTCCTCACTGGATCGAAAATGTGAGGAAACAAAAGAAAAGCTTCTGCGTTTCAAAGAAAGCAATAATATTCTTCGTTATCGAGGAAAAAGACTGACAGCACAGCTACGTACGAAAAGATGTGAAGTCAAAAAACTCTTGAGAAAATTTTCAGACACGCGAAAAATATTTGTTGTGAAAAAGGGTGAACTGGAAAAGAAGGTGGCACAACAAGATACAAAACTAAAGCAACTTGAAAAAGAGCTTGGTGAAGAGCAAAATCAAACATGTAAACTTTGCTCCCTAATAGGAAAAAATTATGACACCATCGTTCAATATCATCAAAAACTGGTCACTCTGGACAACGAATGCCGATTTTGGAAAAAACTAGGCGAACAACAGAACGATGCTGTTGACCAATTCAATTTGGAAGAAGGACAAGGGTTCGTCCAACACCAGGTTGCATTACTGTCCAACCACAAGAACATAATTTGTCCAAAAGCAAAAGGAGATGGGCATTTTCCTGTTGTGGTAGTCAGCGATCCGAGGGTGGAATCAACTTCAGCACAAAAAATCAATGAAGTGGAAGATCTGAAGCTAAATGCAAAATGTGATCAAGATATTTCTGGCAATATTTCAGATTCCTTTCATTCAAATCGTAACCACCATCATATTTTTGCTGAAGAAAATAAAGAGAAATCAGAATCCCAACCTCCTAGGGACATTTGCATCAAAAACGTTCCAGGGCAAGGAAATGAAGTATTCCTAATTGGAAACAAACAACTCGAGAATAAAAATGATGAAAAAACATCTTCCTTTGCTGTGAACGAACTTGTTTCACAGCATCACAATGGGACATCAAGTAATATATCCCAAGAAAAAACTTCTTTTTCTGGAGAAACTGATAACAGATTTTCAGAGGATGAAAAAGATTGTTTTAAAAGAGATGAAAAAATCTCTCCCAAATACGATGATGAAATGATCATTATTTGCTTTTGACTTCAGATTCCAAAATACTGTCAGGTCAGAAAAAATGCGTTTTTGTTGTAGCCATAACACAATCTCTGAAGGTACTCCGACTAATTATGCGATGCTACCATGCGCATCGGAAGGATTTTTCGCTGAAGGGGGCAATAGTTGATTTTTCCTGGGGTTGGCCAAAAGATTTTTCCCAGAGGGGCCAACAGCGGTAAAGCATCATTTTACAATCTCGATTCTACTAAAGGTTAATAGGAAAATGTTAAATTTCAAATTCCAAAAATATTAAAATTTGAAAATCCATGCCACCACCTTCCGACGCCCATGGGTAGTGCCTATTGATGTTTTAATTGTTGTAGCGAATCATTTAACACAGAAAATTTAATATTTCATTGAATCCCGCAGTGTTTGACTTTGCATGCAGATAAACTACAAAAAACAACTAACTCTCAAAACTAACCGCATTTATACAGTGATAAATGAGCATTCCGGTATATATACCGCACTTGATTTTGCTATTTTCTCAGTCGTAAAATTTTGAAATGAGTCGATCTGTTTTTCATGCACTTTTTGTCCTTGAAATTTTGAATGTATTTAATGGTCAACCTGCATTGAAAGGTTACCGGTTAATTTTGTTCGTTTTGTTTCTTTGATAGGTGTGTTCTGAGTTTCATATGATGCAAAATAAAAAAAAAGTGAAAATTAAGCAGAAGAAAATAAATGAAAGATAATTTCGAAACCTCTTCAACGGCAAAAATATTTTATGTCAAAAAACTAGTTTTTCGTATTCAATTTGAAAGTATCCATCGCACATATTCTCGCAAAAACATACCTATGTTAGTTCTAAATTTTGTTGAGCCATGCAGTTTAATAAGAACAGTGGTTGAAAGAAAGCATTGAATATTTTTTCTGCACCGGACCCGACATAGAAATATCGCGTAAATGGGTTTTGTTAAATTGGTTGGTCGTTCATGGTGTAAACGCAGAAATGCTCCAGCGATCTATTTCCAAACTCTACATTCAAAACCCGTTATTAGTAAAAGCTTCTCTCACTTTCTGCGTGTTTCGCTCATTGTTATTTCCTTTGGCAAAGCTTCCATTGCCTGCTCGATTGTTTGAATTTAGTGCTGCTTCGTTAGTAAATCTTGCAAGGACTGTTCGATTGCTGACATCGACATTATTGATCCACATGTTAACTTAATTTTGATTTTAATTTGCGTTTCTTGTTGCAAGAATATATTAGATCCCTGATTGTAGCAGGCCTGCAACTAGCTTGGGACACCAGGGAGGCGAAGAGTTTTCTGAGAGGTGCCCAAAATTTTTGATCTATGTCAAGTAGTTTTAAACTACGTTTAACACATGTTTCCAGGGGGGGCGAAAATTTTTCTAGAGAGGGCGAATCCCCCCCTGCGCCCCCCCTGGTTACGGGCCTCGTTTGAAGTAGAATGTTTGCTGCCTTGCGTAGCGGATTTACCAGCACGTGGTATTTAATTCAAGCAGAAACTTTTTTGTGATTGTTTATGGCTTGCTTTTGTTGGCTGCTGCGTCTCAGCTGAAAATTGTTTTCAGTGATTGCCTACTTTCAAGGTGCTTTTCGTTTTTTGATGCAGGCCGATAAACCAAATTTCCAAAATCTAGTGTATGTATTATTGTCGTAGTCTATCTTGAGTCCGCTAAGATTTACACTGAAATTACTTTCTTGCTATAATTGGTGTGCTTTTGAAAATAAATTACTTTGTACAAAATGCTTGGAAAATTTGCATGAAAACCGTTGTTTCAAAAAAATGCGCTATGATACGCTTCACTGTTTTGTGTGTCTGCATGGTTTCGCAGTTGCATACACTTAGTGCGCAACAAAACAAACATTTTCTCAGTGTCAATAAAAAGCTCTACGTCTTCTATAGGCTTTAGAGGAATCAGCCGACTGGGCTCTGCTTTCATCTTTTTGCGATGATTCATACTTGCGCATATCTGTATTCAAGTAACTTCACTCCACAATTGAAAGAAGCAAGGAATCAATCACAAATTTTTAATAGGAAATCGATTTCACGTAACACTAC